>Ga0307513_10013489_pt1 | contig 10025 bp, 9 predicted proteins | sample 15_EM_MG_FD_202174 | JGI IMG/M metagenome (GOLD analysis project Ga0307513, IMG submission 202174) | Populus trichocarpa ectomycorrhiza microbial communities from riparian zone in the Pacific Northwest, United States - 15_EM | ecosystem: Host-associated > Plants > Roots > Unclassified | place...
TAAACATCAATAAGCTAATTTGTGGCTTTAAAATAATAAAAAGTCATATAGAAATAGAAAAAACAATCTAAAATCATAAAACTCCCCAAACCTCGATCTATTTTTTTCGACAAGATAAATTTTAAAAATATCACCATCAAACTTCTCTCGTTGAAAGGATCTCATTGATACCAAGATTGTTGTTTTTTTTTTTACCGTTGAAATCTCGACAAGCGATAATTTTATTTTTCTTCTCTTGTTTTCCATCAACTTTCTTTCTTTTCTCTCAATGGAGAATAGAAAAATAAACAAAATAAATATTTGGACAAAAAAACATCAATAATCAGGGAATGATCACGAATTCTCTTCACGCTTTACATTGTGGTCTTCGCGTTTTTACTTTTGTCTTTCAATGACACTCTTTTCACTTTATCTATTGGAATTAAGTTTCAAAGGACTAAATAAATAAAAATAATCAAAAGTAAAATGAAAAAATTAAATGAAAAAAATGCCAAAATTAAAAAAAATGAAATGTTACCTTATTTATATATGAATAGTGAAGCACATATGAGAAACATCACATATTTTAGTATTTTTTTTTTAATTTTGATTTGAACGAAGTAAATAAATGCATTTGAACTAGGCAGCCTGACAGGTATCCATATAGGCTTAGACCCGCCCTGGCCTGATTACTACGCGCACATATATTGTAGGAGAGTTATGGTTACTCAAAGGCGTTGTAGTTACAAGAAGCCAGGAAGAGAGCAGAAAAGTGAAAGATTTAATTAGCCCTAGCAATCATCTCCTGTCCCTAGTTTACCAAAGAATGAGCTTATTTATTTATAGCCAATGAGAAGTTAGTTTTACGATCGTGATGGTATTTTGAATTCTTTATTTATTCTATTTCAATCTTTAATCTAATTTGACTTTTAAGTCTTTTGTTAAACCACTTAAGATAGCGTGAAAAATTGACTCGGGCTTTTGGACTCTTCTGAGCATAGTTTTAAAATCTGGTTTGGTGGCCGGCCCGGTCAAAGATCCGGGTTCTGGTTTTTGACCGGGTCAGTTTTTTTTTTTTAAATCAAAACAATGTCGTTTTAGTAAAAAAACAAAAGTCAACGGGTTTGCAACCGGGTCTTGCCAGCTCATACCGAGTGTTTTCTTTCCCTTTTTTTCTTCAACCCGGCCCGGTTCATGTCCCAGGTCGGCTGGGTCCCTGATCGACCCGTCGGGCCGGACCGAGTTTCAAAACTATGCTTGAGAGAGAGGTTCGAAAAGTAAAAAGGTTGTGTGTTGTGTGGTAGGCATTCTCAAAGAAACTTCTAACCTAGTAATTAAGATTGTTAGGAGAAGTATTAATATATAATTTAATTTATATTATTTTGTTATATAATTTTTTAAATGAAAGATTTTTAACTAGGAATTTCAACATATTTACATTGCATTACCTTGTGCTTATTTTTTATCAAATAGAATTGAGGTGGTGAGATTCGAACTTGTAAGCGGCTGATTAACAAAACTCTAATACCATACTAAAGAATCTTCTAAACTTAAATTATTCAATAAAATTTTAAAATGTAATTTAATTTATATTATTATGTTAGATAAAGGTTTGAAGTTGGTAGAAATAATATCTTATGAATATTACATCGGGAAGAAGGGATAAAAAGAATCAAATGTGAAAATGGAGTAAAGTAAGGAAAATAATAATAGCACGTTGCAAGTATTCGTACCAAAGAATAAGTTTTTTCTTTTTTCGGATAATAAGAATAATTAGTTTTTCTTTGATCTATTTGTTTTGTGTTTTTCACAGGAAGCAAAGAAGAAATTGACATCACCAACGCGGTATTCGGAAATCCTGTCTCTTCTCAACTATATCCACTCTCACCTAATTGCTAGCTGGAGCAGGAAATATAGTTTTGGTACACTCATAACTAGTTAGCTGCCCATGAGCCGCCGTGTAAAATGTCTTGATGGTGTTAATTAAACTTGACCCGGCAGGTCAATTTGGTAATATACTTGCTTGATTATTAGTGTAAATTGTATTTTAAATTAAACTGGATGAGATTTAACTAGTTATATTAGAAAATGCATTAATTTTTTTTAATTTTTTTTTCCTTTCAAAATAATGCTTTGGGTTGAACCATTTATCCCGCTCAATTAATAATTCGGGCTACAGCCTTTACTAGATTTAATAACTTTGCTGATGGAAATTTTTTTTTAGTTATACAAAAATAAAAATAAAAATAGATATTTACATGAGAAATATTGAATAAAATTATGGAGAAATATTTTTTTTTTGTTGAACTTGTTTTTTCATATATAAATACAAAATGGTTTTTTTTTATTTTTATCATTATTAGTGATAATCGAAGATTTGTAAAAGAAGATAAATTAGATAGATTGGATTAATCTTCAAGCATGATTAAATTATCGAGTGTTAGAGAATAATATAAATCATATCTTAGGACCTCACCTAAGAGCTTAAGTTTTTGGGTTGAGATGGTTCTTTGACATGGTATCAGAGCCTTGATGACCAAGCGGTCACGAGTTCGAATCTCACCATCCCCATTTATTTGATAAAAATCAAGCACAAGGTAAAGTGGACCTGTGCAAGTTTCAAGCCCAAAGGGCTTTCATTTGAGGGGGTGTGTTAGAGAATAATATAAATCATATCTTGGGACCTCACCTAAGAGCTTAAATTTTTGGGTTGAGATGGTTCTTTGACATCGAGAAACGCTTGGATATATAAGGAAAAGGAAACTGTGTGAATCAAAGGCAACATCCATGACACAGCTTCTCCAAGTTGTATTGCGTATCATAGCTGTTTCATTTTTTTTCATTATTCATCACAGGTAGTTTTGTTCCTGCCACACAGAAGTTCTTGTTTGTGTATGTTGGCTGGAAATTCAACTACATGAGAAGAAATAATAAATAAATAATAAACAATACTTTTAATATGAGAAAAATATATAAAATGTAAAGAATATCATGGAATATATATTTAATTTGAAGACAATTTTATTTTGCCATTTTTCTCCTCCCAAAAAACAATATAGTTTGAATACATTTTCCAATTTTCTAAGTTAGAAAAATATTCTAGAACTTAAAGAAATGAACATGTTTTATGGTTTTTCATTATAAAAAGACAAACTAGAAATGGAAAAAGAAAAATGTTTTAGTTACTGAACAACTCCTAGGTTTCGGCTTATAAGCATACTTATCAAACTCAGCTTGGTGGTTTGACCCAGTGACTCCCCGGTTAGTGGCCTGACCTAAGTTAGGTTTGATTTTGAATAACTTGAAGAGTTGATCCAATCAAACTCTAGTGATCTAGTTGGTCAATCCATAATTCAAGTGACTTTATCAAAAAAATATAGGTGAGGTTTGATTGACTTTTTTAATTTTTATTCAAAACGATATTGTTTCAGTTTTTTATCCAAATTAACATCATTTCATTAATAAAAACCCAATAAATTAAGGTTAATCCACCAATCCGTGGATTAACCTGCCTAACTCATGATCCAAAACTTAATTCAAATTATAAACCGAGTTGGGTCTTATAACTATACTTAGAGCATCCACATTGTCACCGACTATTTTTTAGCTGGATTTAAGCTAAAATAGCTAGAAAGTCATTTTAGCTAGTCCTCTAAAAAAATATGATCACATTCATGCTCTTTGAAATAGAGAGTCATGAATATTTTATTATTAATTTTTCATATTCAAATTATATGTAAGATGAAAAATCAAGTGTATGTTATTTCAAGTTGTTAATTTCTTTCAAATTATGTTAAAAAAATTCTAATTATTTAGTGATCTACTTTTGAAAATTATTATTTTTATTATAGTATAATGTTTTTTTAAAGGACATGCATACACTTAAAGAAATAATTAAAATTTAAACAATGCATACTAATTAAAACCACTAGTACATTGTTTAGCTAATATCTTCATCTGACGTATCTTATAATATTCAGTAAAATATCGATGCATGTTTGTCGTATCTATCAACATTATTCTCTTTTTATCTTATTGTTTTTTCAATAAAAATTCTTCTTTCATAATATCAATCTTGTCTTGTTCTGTCATTGTCATGCCATGTTTTGCCTTTGCTTTCTCTTTCTTTAAAACATTTTTTTCCATAATTTCTCATCTTCTTACATTTCATTTTCATTTTCATTTTATGTTCCTTGTAATCGTCTAAGATTGATCCAACATAAAAACTTATGCTACCATTAACTTTTTTTTAATGTGTTTCTTTTTTGCCTTTCTACCTATCAATTGTTTTACAAAGTGTTTTTCGCTTAGAAATGCATCAAAATAATATTTTTTTTATTTTTTTATTTATTTTTTATATCAACACATCAAAACGATATGAAAACAACAAAAAAAATATTAATTTGAAGTAAAGAGAAAAACAAAAAAAATCAAAAATATTTTTAAAATATAAAAACAAACATGTTCTTAATATCAAAATGTCTAAAGTTCCCATCACAACACCACTGGGTAAAAGAACCATATTAGCAAAAGAGCAATTAAGAGTAAGATCAACACACCACATGCATTTTAGGTTTTCTCTGCTAGAAGACCAATCAAGGCTCAAATTATGTAGAACATAGAAATATGTTAATATAAAATATGTACTTAATATTGAAAATAAAGTCTGATAAACTCTTGTGAACTCTAACATGCTGTGATAATTGTATAAAAATCTAACATCCTCATGAAAAAAGAGATTATCAAGTGTTAAACCACTTTTATCTTCTATCTCAATGAATTTAAGTTTCATTCAAAAAATAGCATTCCTCATCTTAGAGGTATTAATGATATACTAAGAAATTATATGTTTGAAGAGCTATAGACAAAAATATGGTCACGACACTTATTATTATGGTCTGGTTGAAGAACTATGCACAATAATGACAATGAGTTTTTTTATCACCTTGAATTCTTGGTCCTTTTACATTTGAACACTGAAACTATATATAATAAGAGACAAGAATAAAAATCATTATTATTTCATGAGTTGATGGGTGAATTACAAGAATGACAACTTTTACTTTCTTATCTCTTAGTTCTAACTTCTCTCCAAAAACTAAACTTGATAAAAACAAAACATTACAACTGTTGGACTGACTTGTCGTAAAGGGGATTCGTTATGCAAAACATCTGGACCAATATGATGTTTTAAGTGATTTAATTTAAAAATAACCAACTAAAGTAATGAGATATGTTTAAGAATCTAAACCATTCTCACCTTGAGAGTGTTATGAATGTGATCTAATGTCATGTTACCAAGATTTGTGAGCATCCCTATTATAAGCTTCTACAAAAGATTAATTTAAGAGAGTTAGAGAACAATGAGACTCAAAAAGTCCATTTACAACCTAATATGCATAATTATATCTTCTTTTCATTTAATTTCTAGTACTTTTCACTTGAAAGTTTTTATGTAGAAATTGATCCTCAACTCCATCCCACTAAAATTGACATATCCTTTAAAGTTTAAATATCCTAGAAGAAGCAACTCATAATTTTACCATGTAACCTGTCAGTACCACACAGATGAGCAAGTATGGAATTAATTACACCAAATTCAAGTTTATAGTTAAACTAGTTTATAAAAACTAAAAATATAACTACTACTTCTACTTTGAAATGATATATTATGGCTAGGATGCGAGGGAAAATAGATATATTATTCTTAATCTTAGTGGGAAAAGAGACCTCAGATCCTAATCCACCTTAATATATATAATATATTATCCTTGACAACAAGCTTTTTATAATCTTAGTTGAGTTTATTAAGAATAAATCATTTGGTTTCATTATTCTCAACACTGGTTTCAATCATTAAACCATCATTCATTAAAAATAAAGTTCAACAAATATCAAGAGTACTCACTTGTCACACACTTCATAGATGGTCATTTGCTTGCATATGATCTGGTCCTCAATAGAGGCTATAGATCTTTCCATACTCATCACCTCTTAACAAATCTATTTAACTACCAAAATTACCACTAATTTTACTAGCATCGACCATGCTTTCCACTAGGGTAAACATATAATCATTACAAACTATGAACCAATTTACTTTCTACGAAAATTCTAGTCCTATTAAAGAAGTGAGAACCTAATATAAGCTATTTATCTCAAATACTATGAACCAATCTTACAAACATTCAAACTTTGAAGATTTCGTCTATGATACATAAACATAATCTATGATAAACTTACAAGATTAAGGTGGTGCAATAGCAGCTAACATTCATAGAAAAAATGGCTACTCCTAAACATTTCCATGAGGATGGTGCTTAAAAAATAAGAACACATACTATGTCATAATAGTTGTCCAGAACCTTAATTGTTATAATAACTAAAAAATACAACAACCCTTTTAAAATTTCTAACCAATAAGCATAATCAAACCCTAAACCCAATAAAAAGCATTGAATGGTGAATTCAACTCAATAAAAAAAATAGCTTTCTTTAACCGATTTAAAGAAAATCCATATAGGATTTCTTTACAAGATCTATAATAAAGCATAAAGAAAATATCTTGACATTGAAATAATTTAATAATAAAAGATAAAGAGTTATTACATTCTATAAGTGAAGATTATGAAATCAACAAGAGTAATCTCTTATATGCTCTCCAATGCTTCCATTTTGTTTGTCAACATGTGTAGAATTTGAGTAAATAGGAAGTCATTCCACACTTTACACTTTATAGCCAATTATAAATCAAAAACTTCAAATCTTACAACCACAAACACTATCATCTTTAGGGAGAGAAACCAATAAAAAAGTTTCTCAAAATAATTACAACCTTCACAGAGAAGTCATGAATAGATTTCATGGTGGTAAATCTAGTAAAAACACCAAAGGAACTGGTTGAGAGATCTAAGGGAGAATTTGATGGTTGAGACAAAGAAAGCCATTACTGGGCTCATTTTATTGGTCTGGATTTTTACCCAACAAAGATGAAGAAACAAAAGTTGTAGGGAGACATAAAAAAAAATCGATAACTTTTACCTTGATTGAAGTTCGAGATGGAGAAGATTCAAAGAGAGAGTAAACAAAACAAGCATTTTGTCTGGCCTTTTTATGAGTGATTTATTGTGTATTGATCCACCCCAAACAAAAGCCCTTTTATCAGCCCTCCATTCTTTTATTTTCACGCATGCAACACTATAATCTTCTCATTTCCTGCTACTATGAATTCTATAAATTGATTGTATTGTACTATTCACAAAGCTTGAATAGATAACTAGCTATATATAGAGAGAGAAAGCATCAATGGTCCGGTAAAATACATTAAAAGAAAATCTACAATGCATAACATCTTTGTTTATTGTAGATTATTATTATAGTAAAATAATGACTTTACCATTGAAAAAACTATTATAATGTTGTCTTTATAGGGGTAATATAGTATTTTTCTTTGGTCAATTTATCATTTGATAAGTGTTCAGAGATTTTATTGTCTTTTATCATGTTTATACACAGTAAAATTACTTTGCTACCCTTAAAACAAAAAATCATTGAACTCTGGTTAGGGTCTTTTCAGGCATTTCACATTTTAATATATAGTAAAATTATAAATTTAACATTGGAGTTAAAAAAAAATTAAGTCATTGTCACAGGGTTATATTTGTATTTTTCATTTTGGTTTTTTTGTAGTTGCTGGGTTTGTCAAGGGTGATAACTTAATTTGCCATTTTATTATTATTATTTTAGTTGAAAAAGCTATCTTGCACGCGCTAGCGAGTGAGAGGCACCGTGCATTTTGGGAATGCAAGTGCATGTGGCGTCTCCCGGCGGTAAAAATTATGCTTTCAGCGTGTCATTTTGTTCTCCATCGTGTCCTCTTCCTTTATATGTGGCACATATCATCTAAAAAAAGTCAGTTTATCACCGGTGACCTTTTGTTTTTTTTTTCCTCTTCATTTTTCTCTCCTACCTCCAAAAAACTAAATTTGTCCTTGATTTTTGTTCGTGTTTCAGAATCCATCCTCTCAATTTTGATTTTTGATTTTAGTCATTTTCTCTTTTGTTAGAGTTTTATTTGTATTCAATTTAGTCCCTCAATTCTAATTTGTGTATATGATATTTGTTGATTCGGTCCTTCTACTTTTGTTTTTGTTTTTGTTTTCTTTGGCTCTTTTATCAAAGTTTTTATAATTTTTAATTTTATCCTTAAAATTAAATTTATGATTTTTTTTCAATAGTAATAATATTTATTTCAATTTAGTCCTTCTTCTTTTAATTTCTTATTTGTTTCATTTGCTCTTTTGTCAAAGTTTTTATGGTTTTTAATTGTATCCTTCAAATTAAATTTATGATTTTTGTTATTTTATTAATAATTATAGTAGTTGTAATAATAATAATAGTAATAGTAATAATAATAACGATACTAACAATATTATTAGTAATAATACTAATAGTTATGATGATATTAATAACGGTGGTAATAATAATAGTTTAATATGATAGTAGTAGTAGTAGTAATAATAATAATAATAATAATAATAATAATAATGGTGATAGTGGTAATAATAATTATAATTAAAATAATAATAGTAATAAAAGTAATAGTAACAATGAAACCAATAATAATGCTAATGATAGTGATAATAATTGTAATAATAATAATAGTTTTTTATGACAATAATAATTGCAATGATAGTAATAATTATGATTATAATAATAATAGTAAAAATTATGATAGTATTAGTAATAATATTATTAATAGTAATGGTAATGGTAATAACGGTAATAATAATAGTAATAAATAATAATATTAGTAGGATTGCAATAATGATAATAATAATAATAATACTACTAATTGCGACTATAATAGTGATAATAGTGGTGATAATAATAGTTTATTAAAATAGTAATAGTGGTAATATAATAATAATAATGGTGGTGAGCAGTGGTAATTGTGATGGTGATAATAATAATATAATTATAATTATAATAATAGTTATGGTAGTGATGATAGTAGTAGTAGTAGTAATGATAATGTTGATAGTGGTGGTAGTGCTAATAATTGTAATAATGATAACGATACTAATAATATTATTATTAATAGTAATAATAATGGTAATAATAGTTTGTTATAATAATAGTAGTAGTGATTATAACAAAAACAATAATAACAGTGATAAAAATAAAAATAATGGTAATATTAGTGGTAGTAGTAATAATAATAATTATTATTATAACAATAACATTAAAAATAATAATAATAACGATGATAATAATAATGATGATAATAGTAATCATATAAATAATAATAATAATAATAATAATAATAATAATAATAATAATATTTATTGATTATAGTAATAATGGTGATAACTATAGTAATAGTAAAAGTAATAGTAATAGTTATATTAATAATAATAATAATAGTGATGATTCATAATTTAATGTTAGATTTACTGGGAATTGAATTTCACTGCTTTTTCATATAAGATATTTCCGATCTAATAATCTAGATTACGAGTTTGAAAATTTTACTTAGCTTGATATTTTTTTTTACTTTTTTTTTACTGTTTTTTTTCTTGATTTTATTGTTTAACATTAATTTTTTAAAATAAAAAAAGATCATTTTTCTTAAACCTATTAAATAAATCAATTCATATCCAATTAACTCTTATATAATCTTATATAATGCTACATAAAGATCCAAGTTAAGAAATTTAAAATTTTATCTTTTTATTCAGGTTTAATAACATTTAAAAATTTTCCTCATACTTCAAAAAAAAATATTTTTTTAACAATTGCGGTAAAATAAACTAGTTCTAGCTAAAGAGCTTCAATTGAGACTTGAGAGCATCGGTGTAGATGCTCTTATAGGCCTAAGCCACACAAAAAACTCACAATATAATTATTATTAACAAAAAGATGGATAAACTTTAAAGAATTTACTTGATAATGAAAAATAATTATACATATAATTTATCAATTTTTATTATCGATACTTATAATAATTTATTAAAGAAAAAGCTTCTAATAATATTTTATCACTT
>Ga0307513_10013490_pt1 | contig 10025 bp, 8 predicted proteins | sample 15_EM_MG_FD_202174 | JGI IMG/M metagenome (GOLD analysis project Ga0307513, IMG submission 202174) | Populus trichocarpa ectomycorrhiza microbial communities from riparian zone in the Pacific Northwest, United States - 15_EM | ecosystem: Host-associated > Plants > Roots > Unclassified | place...
ATGACAAAAGTCATCAGGAGGCTGAGAGACAACAAGAGGTAAATAAACTCACTCTCGATATGCGAACGATAGATGATCTTGGTCTTTGGACTGTTACACCGGATGATAGGAACCAACCCGGTTACTATGGGTAGAAGCATCAAATCGTAATCATACCTACGGATATGAACTTACGTTGCGGATCATCGATAACCACCACGTCAGCCTCTATGGGACTGGGCCCATCGGTGACTCCACTGTCACCCTTGCTATCGGCCTTCCAGTATTTATTGTAGTTCCACTCCGTCCATCGCTCGAAAAGCTCCTTTTCATGGCGATGAAGACACGCGTCGGGAGGCGCAACTCCTTGAAGAACGTTGTGGAACTTCCTCTTCGTGATGTCGAAAACCGCCGAGTCTCCTAACGGCACGTACCACTTGATATCTAGATCCATCAAGTCTGTGTAATGAATCAACAACTGCACCCACAGACGAGCTCGAAGGCGTGGACTTACGCCAGATGCGCATAAGGGAATGGCGCATCAACGCAACACCTCCCCCACATGGAGTAGCCGAGAAGAACGAGACTCGAACCTTGTGCTTGCGTAAGGGGCATGCCAGAGCAGTGAATGTATCCCAGAGTCCGGGAGAGGTGAGAGCCGCCTGTTGGTGCAAGTCATACAAGTGGACCTTGTAATCCGCATCCACTGAGCCATATTAGCTGGATTACTCATAACATAAATCACTGGCTGCGTACCCAATACTCGCCGCCGGCTTTGGCTGGCCGCAGATTTAAGGATCGAGTTAGTGGTTGGAGCAAGGTATTCCAATGCCGTCTCAACAGCGCGCACAGCTTCTCCCATGAGTGAAAATTGTGTATCTCGACAACGAACACGGACTGGGATGGCATCCAATTCGAGCCAAACTCGAGCGAGGAACGAAGGTGGGGCATTACGATCGACATCGAAACCTTTTGGTGGAAGTGCAAGGGGGGAGTCAAGCGGAGTTGCTACGGCATAGAGGGAGATCTGGAGAAGGGCCCGAGGTCAGTTGATAGCGGAGTCTAGAGGCTATCGACAAACCTTGTGTCCTCTAGCTTCGCAATACTCCTTCGCTCGCTTAATCAGAGCATCCAGCAGCTTGTGCTCGTCAATCTTTCCTTCCCGGACATCCCTATCCATTTATGAGTTATATTCCAGCCGTGAAAGGATTGACCATACCTCTCAGCCCCTACAACACCTTGGCCGTCGTGGACTACTACACCATACTCTAAGTGATCTTGACGTATGCGCATGGCGAGACCGAGAAACACTGTCGAGAGACCGGCCTTTTCCCTGCAGCTCTCTCAGGAACAGTTTCATCCCACAAGAACCCTCTTACGTTCTCATGGACTTCCTACGCATATGAAGCCTTTGTATCTTACCGCCTGGCGGTGTCGTTTTTCCATCATCATATCCACTCGAAGCTGTGATATTTCTAAGTACTGACGACCGCCAGAACGCGAGTAGAACTCACCCATTTCCGAGGTATGGTCTGCGTGTGTAGGGCAGATACCGGTGCCTAGGGTAAAGGCTTAAATAAGAAGCGCATGATGACGTCGGTCGATCCACTACTACAATCGCTAGTTATTCTCGGCCATACAAGAGAGGAGCCACTTTTGAGGTCGACGTCATTGTGTTTGGCATCGTTTTAGGCTCTTGGGCCCCATAGACTTGGGCTCCTCAGCACTCGGTCGGGGCTTGAGCAATCCTAACGTTCCCATGATGGTACTGCCAACAGCTATCGGAGTAGTCTCTCCCCGGCTTCCATGGATTAGCATCCTTAGTGGAAGGGAATGCCTGGGGCCATCTCGCCGAGATTGTGGGAGTCGTTTTGAGTTCCAGTAGCTCCTTTCGTGGCATGGCGAGATTGACACGAGTTTCCTGCGGGGTGACGCGGATTCCAAGTCCGCCCGGAGTTTACCGAATGAAGCGATGACCCAGCCACTTCCAGTCCGGTTGCAACACCCTCTTTCTACTGTCTCGGAATTTACAAGGGAATGCGTAAGCCGCCTCATCGGCGCTTGTAGCCAAAACCATTCCCTCTCTGCGTCAGTTCTCGTGCTCTGCGGCCCTCCAAACCGATCATCTGCAGTTTTTTTATTGACCACGGGACTGTAGAGAAGAGTATTCTGGAGCAAAAGTGGCTGCAGTTTTGATACTACTTTTTGAGCAAGCTGGACGCCTCAGGGTGTTGTTGACGACGCGTTCCAAATCGTTGCGTACCCACCCCGGTCAGGTTTGCCGATAATTGCGCTGTCACCGGACGTGAACCTGATACACACCCACCTTCCGTACCTTGCTAGACTGCGTTGCCGGGTGGCAAAGTTGATGCCGAAGACAAGGATGAGATTGCAACGGCGGTGAGCTCCTGGTCGGTAATCAGTTTATAGTCTCAAACATCTCCGTCCAGCTGAGAGAAGCTCGTGAGGAAATCAACCTCGTCGACGTCTCCTCTGTCCATTTTCTGTGCAGTTTGCCGCCTTTTCTCTCCAGATGGAAGCTATTGGTGCACCCTATCATCATGTTCTTGACCGATACGTCCATACTAGACACTTTGACGCCCAACCCTAGTGAAGTGGACCGTATTTTCACTCATCCTCTAGACGCAATCATTGAGCCTTCATTGGCATCTGGAGAGCCATTAAGTGATATAGGGAGCGAAGACTGGCCCTACGAGGAAGACTACTATGCACGCCCAAATTTACTTCGTGCACTTGACCCTTGACTAATCCATCTACTAGCATCCTTCTGATACCTCTTGGGAAGGTGAGTTTCGTCAACACTTGATCCGAACCTTTTGAAATATTGTGTCTTTAGGTATTCCCTTTCGTATGCATCGCTTGCGATCAGCTTCCACACCAATAAAGGGGCTAACAGCGGACATACTCGTACGTCGATGGTGTTTCACAACATATGAGGACTCAACCATCAGACAGACCCTCACTGCAGAGCTTGCCTTTGACAAACTATCCGTCTTCGACAAGTTGGCACCGGGTCAACCTTCGTGGGAGGAGATAGTCCAATGGGGTCTCTCTGAAGGACGACAAGGGCAAGTTAAACTTCCGAGCGACCCGCTGCACGTGTCAAATCACGAGAGGATGGATGCTGGGCTTTCTCGTGCGGAAGCTGCCACGTCTGACCCATGACTCCTCACAAGTCACACATGTCACACATGTATGCCAGCATTAGACGGGGGGCCCCTCGTACATAAGTCTATCTAATCGACAACCGCATCATCCGTTTGTTAGGACACACTCGCTTCGCTGGGAGATCGGATCGTGAAGCGATCCTGCTGGCAGCCTCGTGGTATGGGGCAGGTACCAGATCCGCACTGAATGTCGCATCACTGGTGTATAAAAGGAACGAGGTGAGAGTCCTCGTGCTGACTTCCTCATCACTCGTCTACCCTCGCCCCGCCACCAGCCACCAGTCAACTAGCTATGACGACTCAAGTACGACCCCAACCGCTTGCCAATATTGAACTCTCGTGGTAGGTATAGATGACTCCTCTACGCATCCTCTCTCCTCACGCCAAAGATTAGGGAGGAGATTGACCGATTCTTCGACGAAGCGTTCGCTCGCCCTATACCCGGATCCGAGGATGAGTTTACCTCGGAATCGGAGCTTTTCAAGGGGATGAAGCTCTCAGAAGATGACGACGGTTACACGAGCTCGTTTAGCGCGTTCAGTGAATCATTCGACTCACCGCTACTACGAAGCCCACCCTCCAGACGGTCGAGCGAAATCAGTAATGGACGGCCCGTATTGGGGGAGGCTGATGGGAATAGCACTGCGACTCCCAGCAAGAAGTCACTACTACCTGCACACCTCAGGCGAGCTCGTACCTCCTCCATTGGTCAGGTGCACTCTATTCGGAGATCCACTTCACCCACACCTATGCTCCCTTCCCATGTACGGTCCAATACGTCGAGTAGCATAGGTTCTGTCATGAGCAAGGCTGAGAACCCACCTGTGCATCCCTTGCGAAAGAAGCGGTCTCGGTATGTTCCCAAGAGATCGAATTGGCAAGGCTAAGATCTCATATTCTTCCTTCTGCTTCCGTATAGGTTGACCTTTCATAACGACCCTGACGGAAAGTCCATAACTGCCATTATCCTACTTCCTCGGTCCATGGACGGGCAACCGACCGTGAATTATAAGAGGGGAGACCTCCATGTTTCATGGAGGACCATCACATTAGCAGATAGCACCCAAGCTGACGGCTCAATCATTCGTGAGCGGAAGGAGAAGCGGTTCAGTCGGGTTATTCCGTGAGTTGGCCGATGCACAAGGGATATTCAATTACTGATGATTAGTACAGGTTACCCGAGGGCGTTCCCTTTAAGGATGTCAAAGCCGTGATGAACGAGCGCAAACTCAGCCTGACTTTCCCCAAAGGAAAGATCTCTCTAGCTACGGGGGATGAAGCAGATGAAGAGGAGGACGCATAGAGTGCGGCCACGCGGGTAGACTACGAAGAATGATAGAAACGGCCCGTGGCCAGTTGCCCAGGTGTTCATATTGTTAAATTTTTTCCATCGGATGATTCACGTTGTTGTTGTACCACTAAACTGCCGCATAGTACACCTGAGATTGTGCCCATGCCCTATTAAGAGGGCGCTAGGGTGGGGGAAACCGAGCGGCCATAGACATTTGTGCCAACCGCTCGGCTGCTTGACATGAGATTCCAAGGCCAAGAGGTGGAGTAGCAAGTAGCATCGCATATTCCTCGATGAGGTTGTTTCGGAACGGTAGCGTGTCATCGGTCTGTGAATCTGCGTCAAACAGAGGAAAGTTCTTGCAGATAGTACATACGCATATTGCGATGGGCACGTCATGGTTTAGCCAGAAGTTAATGTGATGATCCTCTAGCGTTTTCACTGTCTTGCAGAGCAAGTTAGAGGTGAGGCACACTTCTATGCCAATTTTGTGCTCAAGTACGATCTTCTGAGCCTCCTCGTCCAGGAAGGCGGCGTGCCCGAGTCGCCTTGGTTTCGCCGATAGAAGCGTGTGCACGTCATCTTGGGTGTTCGTCGCTGTCTAGTGGGTATCTCAGCCAGGAGAAAGGAGCGGAGACACGAGATGAGTCTACCTCTGCTATGTGTAGGGTAAGCTGCAATCCATTCGTTCGAGCAAGCTCAAAGGCAGGTAACCACGACGTTGCATCGCCGACCTGTCCAAATCAAACGACTCCTCGTCATATCTTGGTATGAACGACTCACAGTAGGCGTCCCGCACAGATCGATACCAACAACTCTCCTCCCTTGCGTCCTCAGTTTGATAGCAACCTCAACCACACTGATTGCGTCCTCTTCAGACATTCTTCGGTCAACACTCACCAACAGTGCTGCCTTATCGGGTGTATACACCTCGACCTCATCGAGCACAGCGTTCAGGTACTCCTCCCTCGTCATATTCTCGTTCGCCCTTGGCGTAGTCCTCAACTCGAGATACTCACATTGCGGTGGATCGTTTGCACGCAAATACCCGGGCTCTAAGAACTGCCGGAGGACGGCTTTTGTAGCAAACCGGGTAGCATGTGGTGTAGAGGTGAGAGCATAAATTGCAGGGAAAAGCGCGAAGAAGTTGTCGAGATCGTCGAGTTCCACGCCGGCACGCAGCGTCTCCAGGCCGCCCTTGATCAAGTCGTCTTGGTATAATGACGAGGCTGGGGTAGCCTCTGCGAGTTCTTGAAGTGTCTTGAGTGGTATACACCCATTCAGGTGGGCGTGGAGCTCCGCCTTGGGCAACCTGCGATCCGAGTCAGGCAGGATTCCTCCATGGATGCGTACAAGGGTGGACGAACCGCTTGATAAAGTCGATTTGCTCGACTGTGAGCGAGGCCAGAGCTGCCGCGCCGGGTGAGGACATCTCCAGGAGTTTTCGGCTTGAGCCGCTCCACACAAACCAATTGCGAAGATGGTGATGATTACGCCTGCCCCGTTGCAAGGACTCCCACCGGAGAAGGTAGAAGGAGGTCAGTCAAGTGCTTAGCCTCCTTGCCGCTGCGCGCATTTGCATGGGTATTGACGTACAAGTTGGGGAATAGCGCCTCCGCTGCCGCAATGGGATCAGCTTCCTGATATTGGAGGTATGGCTCGGTGGTCTGTTTCCTCTGCCAAGTTCGGTTTTGGGCTGGAGTGTCTGAGGGACGGAAATCCAGAGACATTTTGGCAGTGAGTTGTGCACGACCTGCGCGTCGTAGAGTGTAAAACTTATTCATATTTAGCTCTGAAGGCAATCAACCTCATTCAATCACATTGGAGTTCCCGAAACGCGTTGCGATCCAGGCGAGTCCCAGTTCAAGCCTCGCGCTTTCCCGCTTTCTAACAGGTGGCGACTTGTCACGCTTCGCAGAAGATTGCAGTATATTTAAGTCACAAGAAGGATGACTCGTATACCCCTGAAAGAATGGGAATTCGGGCAGGGACAAGCTTGCGTGATTTGCAGGATGTGCGAACAGTTCGTTTTGAGAAACCAGAGGGCTGGATAGAGTTCACCGTTTCGAGTGAGGACAATAACCAGCAGGATGAGTTGGACCTAAACGTCGGTGGCACGTATGCGCTCTTCGATTGCAAGTACCAAACGCAGCCACTCACATAACTCACAGAAAACCACTGTACGCGTATGTCCTGCAGCTGGTGATCATAGCAAATTTTATGAGCGGCAAAGACACGCATATTCGCGGGTTGAAGATTTGTGGTCCAGAGCAGTACGTAGTTTCTCCTAAAGCCAACACCTTGATACTCAATGAAATGCCAGGGCTTCAAATACGAACGAGGAAGAACCGCTGCCTTGGAAAACTGACGCTTACACGATGCATCTTACGTACCGGTAGCGTAGTCGCACACTTGGGTAATAAAGATGAATGAATTGACAAGGAAGAGGAAGTATGGTAAAAGTAAACAAAAGCAGCAGCAGCAGTCGATAAACATCCAAGTCTAAAGAGGAAGCGTACGGCCATTTTGCTCGGATTTTCAAATCTGACAAACAGTGAAATCAGAAGGGCGGCACAAGATAATAAGGGTGGTTTTGTACTCACATATTGGGCGACCCATCGGAAGCCCTCGCCATAACCCATCTTCTGCACGACCGAGCACATGAAAAGCTCAATAGGGCGGATATCCCTTAACGGGACCTTGCCCTTTCCAGTAGTCTGCCACAGGCCAAGAGCATGACGCAAGTGGTCTTCCGAGACGGCGCCGGGTGCATCAATCTTGTTACCGAGGATGAGGAAGGGAACCTTTGAGAGCTCCTCGATGGAAAGGAGGGCGTCCAGCTCAGCTTTCGCCTCTGGCAAACGTTCGGTATCCGCAGCGTCGACGAGGAAAACGATTGCATGGACTTCCGGGAAGTAGTCACGCCAGAGACGACGAGCTGGGAGGCAGGGTAAGAAAGAAGAATATTAGGCTAGTGTGACTGGCTGAGGACGTGACACGTACCTTGTGCGTGTCCACCGAGATCATAGGTTGTGAATCTCACGTTGGCAATGGCCAGCTCCTCCGAGGCTGCAAAACCGCAAGGAAGCGTCAGTCTCCAGCAAGACAATATACAGTCGGTAAGACATACTGGGGTGAAGAGTAGGCTGGAGAGTAGCCAAACGATCGTTCTTCAGCATGTGAAGTAGCGTCTATGATAGCCCACGTCGGCACACATAAGTCAGTCACAACCTCTTCGCTGGCCTCGACACGGCCCCACATAGTGGGCGCATACACTCACCGTCTTGCCAGCATTGTCAAGCCCAAGGAACAGAATTTTTGCGTTCTTGTTCAACAAGCCTAACACCCCACACCCCTCAGCTCTCTGCCAACCACTCGTCCTACCAGGGCGGAGGCGTACCGAGTTGGCTGAGGACATCACGGAACCATTCCCAGATCCACATATTTGCTACGAAATTACCGGAATTCCAAAGGACACAACCAGGGGCAGAAAAGGGTGACGCAAAGGTCCAAGTGGTGGTTTTGTTTATACACCACCTGTCAGGCGGCCAAACGATTTAGGGAGGCGACCCATGACGCACCTCCCTCTATATAATAAGCCTACGAGCTCGAACAAGCCCTATGCACAAGCAGAGCCGACCAAGCAGAGCCGACAAGGTCCACAGGCACCATCACCGGCGCACCTGTCACGCCCAGTCTGCAGACGTGTCGATACAACAGTGGATGGGAACTACGTGGAGGCATTGTCAGCGATGGTGCAGTCAACAGTTGGCGGAGACTCGCACTTTTCTCTGTGATGGCGATCTCGTAAATGGTAGCATCGTATTACCCCTACATTCCACTCGCGAAACACTTTCTTCACCACCTCGTGATGAATTACCTCAGGTCGCTGTCTTTACACCCCAACAGTATCAATACCGCACATACTCATTCGTCGTCTTGTTCAGAGGCCCTGTCCACCGGATTGTCAGTAGGGTCCGTCAGCATCTCTGACACAGTCAGGCAAACGTCCTACCCGTGTACACGTTACCGATCCACTCTTGAGCAACCTCCTCACCGACCCCCGCACTCGTAAAAAGCGCGCGACAACTGCGACGCACAGCGGAGCGCGGAGTGAGATAATCGACAAGAGGCTACTAAACAAGTTCGATGGAACAACTGATTTCGTCATAGAAATACATATCCAAATTCATTTGAGTCAAGGCGAGTCTGAGTGTCTGTACAGGCGAGGCGGTGATTCGCTCCTGCAGGGCCATGAATAAATGGTGAGGTTGCCAGACGTAGTTACGTTCCAGTATGTTCCTCACGAAGGAGTACCAAGTTTCACCTCTGCGTTTGCGTACCCGAGGGAGCCGAAACGAAGGAGATAGGAAATAACCCTCAATACTTTCGGAATATTCCATGGCGCATCTCCTCTCTGTACTCAAACATGAGTTACACACCCATAAACAACGCTCCGCATGCTACCACGAGAAGTTGCAAGCCTGAGATCGGTGTCAACAAGACAAGTGTACGAGCCAGTGAAAGTGATAGCGCGTACCATGCAAGGTCCCCCCAGCCAGACTTGGGCAATAAAGATTAATGAATTGACAAGGAAGAGGAAGTATGGTAAAAGTAAACAAAAGCAGCAGCAGTCGATAAACATCCAAATCTAAGGAGGAAGCGTACGGCCATGTTGCTCGGTTGTTCAAATCTGACAAATAGTGAAGTCAGAAGGGCGGCACAAGATAATAAGGATGATTTTGTACTCACATATTGGGCGACCCATCGGAAGCCCTCGTTATAACCCATCTTCTGCACGACCGAGCACATGAAGAGCTCAATAGGGCGGATATCCCTTAACGGGACCTTGCCCTTTCCAGTAGTCTGCCACAGGCCAAGAGCATGACGCAAGTGGTCTTCTGAGACGGCGCCGGGTGCATCAATCTTGTTACCGAGGATGAGGAAAGGAACCTTTGAGAGCTCCTCGATGGAAAGGAGGGCGTCGAGCTCAGCCTTCGCCTCTGGCAAACGTTCGATATCCGCAGCATCGATGAGGAAAACGATTGCATGGACTTCCGGGGAGTAGTCACGCCAGAGACGACGAGCTGGGAGGCAGGGTAAGAAAGAAGAATATTGGGCTAGTGTGACTGGCTGAGGACGTGACACGTACCTTGTGTGTGTCCACCGAGATCGTAGGTTGTGAATCTCACGTTGGCAGTGGTCAGCTCTTCCGAGGCTGCAAAACCGCAAGCAAGTGTCAGTCCCCAGCAAGACAATATGCAGTCGGTAAGACATACTGGGTTCGTAAGTGGGCTGGACAGTAACCAGACGACCATTCTTCAGCATGTGAAGTAGCGTCTACGATGGCCCACGTCGGTACACACAAGTCAGCCACAACCCCTCAACACGGCCCCACATAGTGGGCGCATATACTCACCGTCTTGCCAGCATTGTCAAGCCCAAGGAATAGAATCTTTGGGTTCTTGTTCAGCAAGCCTAACACCCCACACCCCTCAGCTCTCTGCCTACCACTCGTCTTACCAGGGCGGAGGCGTACCGAGTTGGCAGAGGACATCAAGAAACCA
>Ga0307513_10013491_pt1 | contig 10025 bp, 10 predicted proteins | sample 15_EM_MG_FD_202174 | JGI IMG/M metagenome (GOLD analysis project Ga0307513, IMG submission 202174) | Populus trichocarpa ectomycorrhiza microbial communities from riparian zone in the Pacific Northwest, United States - 15_EM | ecosystem: Host-associated > Plants > Roots > Unclassified | place...
GAGATCCGGGAGCAGGTCAGCGCGCCGATCACGGCACCGAGCAGGATGCTGGCGGCGATCACCTGCTTCCAGCCCTCCTCGATCCCGAAGTCGTCGGTGATCTGGAGCAGGGCGCCCGAGATGATCCCGGTGTCGTAGCCGTAGAGCATGCCGGAGACGGCGGAGACCAGTGCGACGACGAGGATCGGGCCGGTGAGTTGGCCCGGTGCGTCGGCACGGGCCTGCGCTCCGTCGGGTTCCGTGATGGACATGGCGGCGATCCCCGATCCGACTGACAACGCTGGCGGTCGGACGCTAACCGCGGGCAGGGATGATCGCCGGATGAGCCGCTGAGCTGCCGTTCCGCTGCTCGTTCGAGCGCCGAGCAGGACGTTTCGGGCGCGGAGTTGCGCGGAACGGCATCTCGTGTCAGGCGGGCGGATCGAGCCGGAAGCCCACCTTCAGGCCGACCTGGGTGTGCGCCACGGCGCCGTTCTCGATGTGGCCGCGGATCTCGGTGACCTCGAACCAGTCGAGGTTGCGCAAGGTCTGGCTCGCGCGGGTCACGGCATTGTTGATCGCGGCGTCGACCCCGTCCGGTGACGAACCGACGATCTCGGTGACGCGGTAGACGTTGCTGCCACTCGTGTCGCTGCTCATGACGGCGACGCTAGTGGTGCAGGTCACACCCCGGCTACCCCAAGGCCAACCGGGGGCGTCGCGCGGCAGGGATGAACCGGGCGAACCAGGTGACGCGCACGCCGGTGCGGGTGCGGGCGGAGCGGACGAGCCGGTGCTGGGCGGCCTCGGCGAGCAGGTCGGCGCGGTGCTCGGCGGCCAGGGCGGGGGAGAAGGTGCTGTTCATCGGGTGCCTCCGGGAGTGGTGCGGGCTGATGGGACAAGCCTGCGCCGCACGGGGCGTCGGAACATCCGTGCCGACCACTGAGCCACCACTGATTCGGCACCACTGATGCCACGCAGCGGTAGCGGTAGGCACCTGGGGGCCGGGCGACTTTCGAGGGTCCCGCTCGGCCAGATGCTCGGGTTGGATGCGATCACGCGACGTACCCTCCCCGTCGCGTAGGCAGCAGCACCCGGCCGTGCCCTGGCCGGGTGCTGCCGCGCAGCTCGTCCAAGAGGCCTCGAAGCTAAGGGAGCGCCCGCACCGGTGGCTCGCGCCTGCCCGGCTGCTCCCGCTCCACGACGAGCCAGACGATCACCCACAACACCGGCCCGGTGACGACGAGCAGGCCGATGGCGAGCCACGCCGTGTCGGCGACGAAGCCGGTCGCGGCCCAGCCGAGGATCCACACGACCATGAGCACGAGCCGACGGCGGATGAGCCGGCGGTGCAGCACGACCAGGGGTTCGCGCATGTCGGTGACCACCACTGGGGCCGGTCCGCGCCTGCGCACCGGGTCAGTGTGCGCCGCGAGCCGGCTCAGCGGTGGTCGAGGCCGTCGACGAGGAGATCGAGGAGTCGCCCGGCCAGTGCCCGGTGGGTCGGCTCACCGGCGATGAGGGTGATCCCACCCAGCGCCACCAGCACGTCCTCCGCGGGGACGTCGGGGCGGATCTGTCCGGCGTCGACCCCGGCGGTGACCAGCGTGGCGATGGCGTCGGCGAGCAGGTCACGGGTCGTCGTGCGGAGCTCGCCGTCGGCCTGGAGCACCAGCTTCAACGCCTCGGCCATCCCGTGCTTCGTGGCCATGAAGTCCGTGAAGCGATCCATCCACTCCCGCAGCGCCCGCCGCGGATCGGTGCGCTCCAGCAGGACGGTGGCGGCGGCGCACAGCCGCTCGGTCTCGTTCCGATAGGTCGCCTCGACCAGCGCCTCCCGGGTGGGGAAGCGCCGGTACAGGGTTCCTATGCCCACCCCGGCATCCTGGGCGACGGCCTTCAGTGAGGCCTCCGCCCCGTCGCGGGCGAACGCGCGTGCGGCCGCCTCGAGCAGGCGCGTCTCGTTCTGGAGCGCGTCCGCCCGCAGTGGTCTCGATCTCTTCTCGGCCATCCACGTGCTCCCGCCGTTGTAAGCGGAGTCGACTCCGCTTAGAGTCGAACGCGTAAACGGAGTCGGCTCCGGAAAGGATTCTGACATGACGGCACGACTGGCCGGCACGGCGGCGATGGTGACCGGCGCCAGCAGCGGGATCGGCGAGGCGACGGCACGGGCCCTGGCTGCGAAGGGGGCGGCCGTGGCACTCGTGGCCCGCCGTCGGGAGCGGTTGGACACCGTCGCGGAGGAGATCCGGGCCGGTGGTGGCCGCGCGCTGGCGGTCGCCGCCGACATCACCGACCCGATGCAGGCGAACGAGGCCGTGCGGCTCGTGGTCGCCGGGCTCGGTCGCATCGACACGCTGGTCAACAACGCCGGACTCATGCTGGTCGGGCCCGTCGCCGACGCCCCCGACGACGAGTGGGAGCGCATGCTGGCGGTGAACGTGCACGGCCTGCTGCATGTCACCCGCGCTGCGCTGCCGCACCTGGTGCGGGCGGCCGCCGATGCGCCTCGTCGGGTTGCCGACATCGTCAGCGTCAGCTCGACCGCGGGCCGGGTCGCCAACGCGGGCAACGCGGTCTACAGCATGACCAAGTTCGGGGTCGGCGCGTTCTCCGAGGCGCTGCGGAAGGAACTGCTGCCGCAGCGGGTCCGGGTGGCGCTCGTCGAGCCCGGCACGGTCGACACCGAGCTGGGCACGCACGTCCGCGCGGGCCTGCGCGATGCGATCGACCGGCAGATCGGTGGCATGGAGAAGCTGCGCCCCGAGGACATCGCCGACGCGATCTCCTACATCGTCACCCGCGACCGACGGGTGGCGGTGAACGAGATGCTCGTCCGCGCCGGCGAACAGACCTGGTAGCGGCTCAGGCCGCCGGCCGCCGACGCGCCACCAGGGCGGTCGTGACGGCGAGGACGATCGTGCCGAGCGTCTCGACGACGAGCGTGGTGGGCACCAGCGTGTAGTCCAGGCTCTCGGTGATGCCGAACAGCCCGACGGTCAGGGCGAGCACCAGCGCCAGCAGCGTGCCCACCATGAACAGCAGGCTCAGGACCGTGGCCAGGGTCAGCAACCCGCCCCGGAACACCAGCATCGCGATCGCCAGCACGACACCGCCGATGGCGTTCAGCACGAACAGCACACCGAGCACGCCGCCGACGCCGTCGAAGACGAGGTAGAGGTGGATCCCGCCCATCGCCAGCAGCAGGACGGCGCTGAGCAGCTTGCCGATCGTGAGTGCGCTGCCGGAGTTCTCCCGACGGTGGGAACCGGCTGCCTGAGGACGCGTGGCCATGTCCGTGCCCTGCCTTCCGACGCGGAGCCGCCGCTGGCGGCGGGGCTCTCCATCATGCACACGGACGGTCCGGTCGTTCGGTTCAATCGGATTTTCCACAGGGGTGAACCCCGCCGGTCCCCCGTCCGTGTTTCGACCCATGCCTGGATTGCAGACCCTGACGCGGATCGACGAGCCGCAGGCCACCCCGCAGGTGCGCCGCCGCCCCGTCGCTGCGACGGTGCTCACGCTGCTCGCCGGCCTGCTCGTGTTCCTCGCGCTCGTCCTGCCCAAGGAAGCCGGGCAGCTCACGCCACTGGCGTTCGTGCGGATCCCGGTCGAGGGGTTGCTCCTCGGCGCGGTCCTGCTCGTGCTGCGGGGTCGGGCCCGTCGGGTCGTCGCAGTGCTCTCCGGGGCGGCGCTCGGCCTGCTGACGGTGCTGGCGGTCCTGCAGATGGGTTTCCGCACGACCATCGGCCGGCCGTTCGATCCGCTCTTCGACTGGTCCCAGCTGGGCAGCGGCATCGCCCTGATCGACAGCCCGATCGGCCGGGTCGCCGCGGTCGCCGGCGCCGTCCTCCTCGCCGTCGTGCTGGTCGTGGGCATGGCGCTGGCCGGTCGGCGCCTGGGCGGCCTCGTGGCCCGGCACCCCTCCGCGACGGCCCGCACCCTCGCCGTCCTCACCGTCGGCTGGCTCGCCTGCCTCACCTTCGGTGTGCAGCTCGTGGCACCGGTTCCGGTCGCCGCGCGCAGCACCGCAGCGCTCACCTACGAGACCGCCCAGCTGGTGTCGACGAGCCTGGCCGACCAGCGGCGCTTCGACGAGCAGGCGGCGACCGATGCCTTCCGCGGCACCCCGGACGCCGACCTCCTGACCGCGCTGCGCGGCAAGGACGTCCTCCTCACCTACGTCGAGAGCTACGGCCGCTCGGCGCTGGAGGACCCCGAGTTCGCGCCGACCGTCGACGCGGTGCTCGACGAGGGGACCCGCCGGTTGGCCGCGCACGGGTTCGCCTCCCGCAGCGCCTTCCTCACCTCGTCGGTGATGGGCGGCGGGAGCTGGTTGGCCCACGCCACCCTGCTCTCCGGCCTCCGGGTGACCAACCAGCACAGCTTCGACAAGCTCGTCGCGAGCGACCGGCTGACCCTCAGCAGCGCGTTCCAGAAGGCCGGTTGGGAGACCGCTGCGGTGATGCCGTCCAGCGCGGGAGCCTGGCCGGAGCAGTCGTTCTACGGCTTCGACCGAACCTACGACTCGGGCAACCTCGGCAACCGGTCGCAGACCTTCTCCGGCTTCCAGACCCCCGACCAGTACACGATGTCGGCGTTCCAGCACACCGTGCGCGAGCAGCCCGGCCGCGGACCGCTGATGGCGGAGATCCCCCTCGTCACGAGCCACTGGCCGTGGGCGGAGGTCCCGCGGCTCCTCGACTGGAACGAGGTCGGCGACGGCTCCGTCTACGACCGGCCGGGGGCCGGGCAGAGCGATCCCGTCGAGGCCGTGGAAGCCAGCCCCGACCGGATGCGGGACGGGTACCGCCGCTCCATCGAGTACTCGCTGTCGACCCTCATCTCCTACGTGGAGAACTACGGCGACGACAACCTCGTGCTCGTCTTCCTCGGCGACCACCAGGCCGCGCCGTTCGTCTCGGGGGAGACCGCCGGCAAGGACGTGCCGATCACGATCGTCGCGCGCGATCCGGCCGTCCTCGACCGGATCGCCGGCTGGGGCTGGCAGGACGGCCTGCGCCCCGGCGCGGCGGCCCCGGTCTGGCCCATGGAGTCGTTCCGCGACCGGTTCCTGACCGCCTTCGGGAAGCAATGAGGGGCGCCTGTTAACGCGGAGCCGTCACAACTGACTCCTATCGGTCGGAATCCGAGGCATCAGAGCCGCTGTTCGTGCCTCCTCTGAGGGGACGAACTCCGGCACGGGTGCCAGGGGGCGGGTGTTCGACCGTGATCGAACACCGCGATCGAACAGGAGTGGGGATGAACTACAAGGCCCTCGCGGCCCAGCAGCCCAAGGACATCGACGAGGCTCTCGGGTACATGCGGTCGACGCTGCACCAGTTCCACGCCGAGCGTGACGGCCGCGCGTTCTTCCTGCGGGTCTACTTCATGATGACCCAGGAGGTGCAGTCCGCGATCAACGGCACCGGCGCCTACCGCGACCGGCCGGTGTTCATGGACCCCGCCTGGATCCAGCGGCTCTCCGGCCGCTTCGCGAGCCTCTACTTCAGCTCGCTCACCGTCACCGGTGACGAGAACGCTGCCGGTCAGCGGGCGTGGGGCGCTGCGCACAGCGCGGCCAGCAACCCGCGCTCCACCGTCCTGCTGAACGCCCTGCTGGGCATCGTCGCCCACATCAAGAAGGATCTCGCGCAAGCCATCGCCGAGAACCTCGAGCAGGACGACCTCGACGACACTGCCACCATGCTCCGGCGCAGGTTCGACCACGACCAGGTGAACAACCTGCTGGTCCGCGTGATGGGCCCGATCCAGGAGAAGCTGGCCGACGACTACGAGCCCGTGCTTGCGGTGGGCGACCAGGTGTTGGGCGGGCTCGACGAGCGACTCTCCTCGGTGGGCCTGCGGCACTACCGCGAACAGGTGTGGGGAGACGCCCTCACCTATGCCGCCATGATGCGCCAGTCCAGCAAGGAGCACGTGGAGCTCGGCACCGAGCTCGTCCGCGCCAAGCTCGACTGGGAGTCCTACCAGCTCGCCAAGGAGGTCAAGAGCTGGAAGACGATGTGGTACCTGGAGCGGGCGCTGGGCCGCGGCTGGCCGTGGGGCGGCCGCAGCGACTGGACCCACATCGATCTCTCGTAATGCGCCGTGTTCCGCCCGTACCGGCGGAATAGGGTGCGCTCGCGGTCCTTCGTAAGGCGTTCACGGGACGCGCTCGGCAACGGGTTCGAACAGGCTCCACTTGACCCGAAAGGGCGAGTGGCTGGAGGCCCCGATGACCGTTGTCGATCACCCTGTGTTGCACAGCGCAGGAGCCAGACCCCACCTCACCACTACAGCCGAGCTGCTCCACGGCGCGGCGGCAGGCGACGCGCAGGCCTGGAGTGAGCTCGTCGAGCGTTTCGAGCCGGCGGTCAAGGCCGCGATCGTCGGATTCCGATTGCAGCCCGACGACGCGCACGACGCCGTCCAGACGACCTGGCTGCGCATGGTCGAGCACCGCGACCGGCTCCGGGAGCCCGAGGCGCTCGGCGGATGGTTGCGGACGACAGCGCGGCGGGAGGGCCTGCGGATCATCCGCGACCGGCGCCGGGTGGGTCCGATGAACGTGGAGACGTTGGACCCGCCGGACCGGTCGGTCGATCTCGAGCAGTCGGTCGTCGACGCGGACACGATGCTGCTGGTGGACGGGCTCATCGACCGCCTGCCGGCCAGGTCGGCTGCGCTCGTCAGGGCGCTGTTCTGCGATTCGCCGCCCGGCTACGCCGAGATCGCGCGCCGCACGGGCGTGCCCGTCGGCAGCATCGGGCCCACCCGGGCCCGTGCGTTGCGCAAGCTGCGCCGGCTGCTCGAGGGTGGCGGGGCGTCAGGCCCCGTCGTGCCGGCGTGAACGCATCAGCACCGCGCTCGCCTGGACCCGCGAGTGCACGCCGATCTTGGCGAAGATGCGGCTCACGTGGACGCCCACCGTCTTGTCACTGATGTAGAGACGCTGGGCGATCTCGCGGTTCGTGCGGCCCTCGGCGAGCTCGCTGAGCACCTCCATCTCGCGGACGGTGAGCTCGTCGAGGGGGCTGCGCGGGCCGGACGCGGACACCGCAGGTGCGGGTTCGGGTTCGGTGAGGGCGATGCGGCCGCGGGTGGCCAGGTCGACCACGTCCTCGAGCAGCGGGTTGGCGCCGAGGTCGCGCGCCGCCCGGCCGGCGGCGCGGAGGGCGTCGGCGACAGCCGCGCCGCGGGATCCGTGGTCGAGCAACGCCTCGGCGTGGCGCAGCCGCGCGTACGCCGCCGGGTAGGGATGCTGGTGCTCCTCCCACACCGTGACGAGCCGTTCCCACATCGCGGCGTCGGCGGTGTGCCCGGCCCGGGCGACCTCGGCGGCGCACATGAGCGTGAAGGCCTCGACGACGGCACGGACGGCCGGGACGCTGTGCCGTGCCCGACGAGCGAGCTCGGCCCGATGCCGGTCGAGCCGCTCCACGATGTCCTGCGTGGGTGCCGGCTGACCGGTGGTCACGAGATCGGCCCAGGCGCGGGTGCCGTGCCAGATCAGCGGTGCGAGCGACCAGATGTCGTCGGCGCCGTGCTCGGCCACGACCAGCCCGGCCTCGACGTGCTGCATGGCGGTGGACGGCTGCTGCCGCCACAGCTCGAGCGCCGCGAACAGTACGAGCAGCGGGATGCGGTGGCGCGGCCCGGCTGCGGCCCGGACCAGCAGGTCCACCGCTTCGAGGTCGGCTGCAGCCGCCTGCAGCTCGCCGCGGCCGAGCAGCAGGCGGATCCGGGCCAGCCGGACCTCGACCGCCGCAGCCCCCGTCGGCCGCAGCGCCCAGGCGTCGGCGAGGACGCGTTCCGCCGCGTCCCAGTGCCCCAGCCGGAAGTGCGCGTTGGCGGCGTAGGTCAGCAGCGCGACCCCGGCGGTGCGGGCGAGCCCCAGCTCGCGCATCTGGTCGACGCCCTGCATCGCGAAGTCGACGCCCTCGGTGAGCCGGTTGAGCGGGCCCGCCATCAGCTCGGCCCGCCGCAGGTAGGCCTCGCCGATCGTCTCCGGCTCGCCGGTCCGCTGGGCGACCTCCAGCGCCTCGTCGACCGCGGCCGCTCCGCCTTCGGCGTCCTCCAGGTAGGCGGAGCTGAAGCCGAGCACCGCCAGCACCCGCGCCTCGATCGCGACCGCCGCGGCGGTGCGGGCGAGCCCGAGCGCCTTGCGCGCGACCGATCGTGCGCCGGCGAAGTCGAGCGACTGCAGCAGGGCCGTGCTGTACCCGGCGAGCACCTGCGCCCGCTCCCGTTCGGCCCCCGAGACCGGGAGGTGAACGGCGGCGTCGCGGTACCGCAGCTGGGCTTCACCGGCGCGCCCTGCGGCGGCCAGCGAGCTGCCGGCGCGGGCGGTGAGCAGGGCCGATGCCAGCCCGTTGTCGGTGTGGGGATCGCGCAGCAGGAGCCGTTCGATGAGCGCCACGGCGTCATCGTGGTCGCCCGCGAGAGCGGCCGAGCGCGCGGCCCGGTCGAGGCACTCGTCGGCCAGCACCGACGTCCGCGTGGGCGGGACCATGTCGGCGAGCTCTGCCGTGCGCAGCCAGTGCCGGTGCGCCTCGGCGTACGCGTGGACCGACTCGGCGGCGCGTGCGGCGGTCGCCGACGCCTGCAGGGCACCCGCCACGTCGCCGGCCTCGAAGAGGTGGTGGGCGAGCTGCGCGGACAGTTCGGCGCTGGCCGGCCCGCCGTTCACCACCAATGCCTCGGCCATGCGGCGGTGCAGCTCGCTGCGTTCGCCCGGCAGCAGGTCGCCCGCCACCACGTCGACCAGCAGACCGTGCCGCAGGCGGTAGCCCCGTGCCGAGTCGTCGACCACGACCACGCCGTGCGTGACGGCCTCCCGCATCGCCGCGTGCAGTGTGCCGGCGCCGGGCCCGAGTACCGCTGCGAGCGTCTCGTGCGACAGCGCGCCAACGCCGACCGCGAGCGCCCGCACGGCCAGGCGGGCGGCGGGGGAGAGCAGCTCGAGCCGGCCGAGCACGATCTCGCGGAGCGTGGTCGGGATGCCGTGGGAATCGCCCGCGAGGATCGCCCGAGCCGTCTCCTCCGCGATGAACGGGTTGCCCGCCGACCGCTCCCAGACCAGTTCCTCGAGGTCGGGGCGGCCGGGCGCCCAGTCGGCGAGCAGCTCGGCCACGACCTCCCGTGACAGGGGCTGCAGCTCGAGCGCCGTGACGTGGCGCATGCGGCGGATCTCGGCCAGCGTCGCCTGGAACTCGGGGGTGCGCCCCGGGGTGTCGGTCCGCACTGTCGTCACGATCAGCACCGGCTCGTCGGCGAGGTTCGCGATCAGGCTGAGGAGCAGGTCACGCGTGGAGCGATCCGCCCATTGCAGGTCCTCGACGACCAAAAGCACCGGGCGATGGGCCGCCAGGTCGACGACGAGTCGGTACAGCACGTCCATGAGCCGGACGTGGGAGTCGTCGCCCGCGGCCGGCCGCACCGCTTCGAGGCAGTCCCGGAGCAGCTGTGCGACCTCGCCCTGCTCGTGGCGGAGCCGGTGCCGCAGCGCGCTGAGCACCGGCCAGAACGGGGGCGCGTCGGCGATGTCGACCGCGGTGCCGATGAGGACGGTGGCGCCGGACTCGCGGGCCTGCCGGGCCAGCTCCGCGACCACCCGCGACTTGCCGATGCCGGCGCTCCCGCTGACGAGCGCGGCGACCGAACGACCGGAAAGTGCGTCGCGGAGCGTGCCGCGCAGTGCGGAGACCGCCTGATCCCGTCCACGAAGCTCGGGAAGACCGTCCGAGTCCACGGAACGACCATAGAGTTCCGGGCCTCGGTTCCACCACCGATCTAGTGACGGCGGCATGACGTTGTTGTGCCCGCCCGGGTCATGTCGATGTCCACAGCTCGGAAAGCCACGGTGGTGGGATGAACTTCGGTATGCCGGTGGACATGTCGATCGTCCACTCGGTCGTTATGGACTTGATCATGGTGTTCGCAACAGAGCATCACTAAGTTGTCGACGTCGGTCGGGCCGCCGTGTTGCCACTCGATCACGTGGTGGCACTCGCACCAGCTCGGTGGTCGATCACATCCAGGGT
>Ga0307513_10013492_pt1 | contig 10025 bp, 11 predicted proteins | sample 15_EM_MG_FD_202174 | JGI IMG/M metagenome (GOLD analysis project Ga0307513, IMG submission 202174) | Populus trichocarpa ectomycorrhiza microbial communities from riparian zone in the Pacific Northwest, United States - 15_EM | ecosystem: Host-associated > Plants > Roots > Unclassified | place...
GTAGAGGGTCGGATCGAAATCGCGGATCTCACCGGCGATGCGCGTGGTGAACAGGGAGGCGTCGAAAGAGGTGATCGGGCCCAGACCCGACCTGCTGTTGACGATGGCATCCCAGCTGCTGGCCAGATCGTTGCCCAAGGGCGAAATCATGCCCATACCCGTGACTACTACGCGACGCTGGCTCATACGGTTCCTCTTGCCTTCTCTTACACCCTACGCTGGCGCACTGTGGCGCCACAAATGCGCGGGGCCGCATGCGCGGCCCCGGCACGACTCATCGAAACTTCTAGCTCACGCCTTGACGTGCGCCTTGACGTAATCGATGGCCTGCTGCACCGAGGTGATCTTCTCGGCGTCTTCATCCGGGATTTCGCACTCGAACTCTTCTTCCAGCGCCATCACCAGCTCGACGGTGTCGAGCGAATCGGCGCCGAGGTCATCGACGAACGATGCGCTGGTGGTGACTTCTTCTTCTTTGACGCCAAGCTGTTCTACGACGATCTTCTTGACGCGTTCTTCGATGCTGCTCATTGGTTTTGGCTCCAGACGGAGTTGAGTGAACGGGGAGTAGTTTAGTGGAAACCGGCGATCCGGTGCAGACCCCCGCAATCGCCATTTAATCAAATACTTACACGGCAAATGTGTTACGGCATATACATGCCGCCGTTCACATGCAGGGTTTCGCCGGTGATGTAGCTGGCCGACGGCCCGGCCAGGAACGCGACCGCGCGTGCGATATCGGCAGGTTCGCCCAGACGGCCGAGCGCAATCTGGTCGATCAGGCCCTTCTTGGCTTCCTCTGGCATCGCTCGGGTCATATCGGTGTCGATGAAACCCGGCGCGACCACGTTGACGGTAACGCCGCGGCTGCCGATTTCCTTGGCCAGCGATTTGGAGAAGGCGATGATGCCGGCCTTGGCCGCCGCATAGTTGGCCTGCCCCGCATTGCCGGTCACGCCGATCACCGAAGCGATGTTGATGATGCGGCCCTTGCGCGCCTTCATCATGCCGCGCATGACTGCCTTGGACGTGCGGTAAACGCTGGAAAGATTGGTGTCCAGGATCGCCTGCCAGTCTTCTTCCTTCATCCGCATCAGCAGGTTGTCGCGAGTGATGCCGGCGTTGTTGACCAGAATGGAGACTGCGCCGAACTCTTTGCCGATGGAATCGATCAGCGCTTCCACCGCTGCCGCATCGGTAACATCCAATTCGCGACCGTGCCCGCCCTGCGCGACGAGGCGCGCGCCGATCGCGCTGGCTCCCGATTCGGAAGTCGCCGTACCGATCACTGTCGCGCCCTGCGCAGCGAGTTCGTCTGCGATGGCCGCGCCGATGCCGCGGCTAGCGCCGGTGACCAGGACGATTTCGCCCTTCAATGTGTATGCGTCGCTCATGCCTGCTTCCATTCTTCCAATGCGGACTGGAAATCGCCGGGCGTGGCCAGCGATCTTGCTTCGAGTGATTTGTCGATGCGCTTGATCAGACCGGTCAGCACCTTGCCCGGTCCGCATTCGGCGAAACGCGTGGCGCCCCTCGCGGCCAATGCCAGGGTGCAGTCGGTCCAACGCACTGGCAGATAGAGCTGGCGTACCAACGCATTGCGTATCTCGTCGATACCGTCATGCACCTGCGCATCGACATTCTGCACGACCGGCAACGCGGGCACCTGCCAAGCCATGCCGCGCATGGCCTCGGCCAGGCGATTTGCGGCTTCGCGCATCAGCGGCGTGTGCGATGGCACGCTGACCGCGAGCTTGACCACTTTGCGCACGCCACGTTCTGTCAGCAGCGCGATCGCGCGATCGACCGCATCGGCGTCTCCGCCGATCACGATCTGTCCGGGCGAGTTGTAATTTGCGGGCACCACGACCTGGCTGCCAGAAGCTTGCACACAAACTTCCGCGACAAGATCGTCGTCGGCGCCGAGCACGGCGGCCATGGCGCCGACGCCCGCGGGCGCGGCCTCCTGCATCAGCTGTCCGCGCAGACGCACCAAGTGCGCGCCATCGTGCAGCGAAAGCGCGCCGGCCACGACCAGCGCAGAGTATTCGCCAAGACTATGGCCCGCGAGCAATGCGGGAGTCGCCCCACCCTGTTGTTGCCAGGCGCGCCATACCGCCACGCCGGCCGCAAGCAGCGCGGGCTGGGTATATTCGGTGCGGTTGAGCATTTCCTCCGGACCGCTCTGCGACAACGCCCACAGGTCCACGCCGGCGCCGTCGGAGGCTTCGACGAAGGTTTCACGAACGATGGGGTGCATTTCCGCGAGTTCGGCCAGCATCGCCAGCGATTGCGATCCCTGGCCCGGGAACACGAAGGCCAGCGTAGGGTCGGCGTGAAGTCGTGGAGTCACTGGTCAATCCCGTTGAGTTCGGCGTGAATGATAAAGGCGAACGGCCCACATCGTCTGTACCGGTGCGTATCGTCGGTCTGCGGATACTTCACAGAATCGGGAGGGATTCATCACGGCGCGATTACTTCGCCTCTGCTGCCATCGCGCCACGTACGACCTGCGAGAGGACGCGAGATGATCAGAAAATTGGCTACCGGCGAGTTCCGCCTGTATTCACGCAAGAAGGATCCGGATACCGGCAAGCGCCGCAATCTAGGCACGTTCAAAACGCGCGCGGCGGCGGAAAAACACGAGCGCGAGGTGCAGTTCTTCAAACGCCAAGGATGAATCTGGGGCGCGAATAGCGCGAATAGTCAGTAGCGCACCAGCGCCGAGCCCCAGGTGAAACCGCCGCCGAAGGCTTCCAGCAACAGCAGCTGGCCGCGCTGCACGCGACCCGAACGCACTGCTTCATCCAACGCCAAGGGCACCGAACCGGAAGAAGTGTTGCCATGCCGGTCGACGGTGACGACCACGCGATCCATCGGCATTTCCAGGCGCTTGGCCGTGGCTTCGATGATGCGCAGGTTGGCCTGGTGCGGAATCAGCCAGTCCAGGTCGTGCTTGCTCAGGCCGTTGGCCTCGAGGGTTTCGTCGACCACGCTGTCCAACGCCTTGACCGCGTACTTGAAGACGTCGTTGCCCTTCATGTTGATGCGGGCGCCGCAGTTCGGCTGATCGGTCTTGAAACCGACCGAAACGCCGACCGGATTCCACAACAGTTCCTTCTTGGCCCCGTCGGCATGCAGATGGGTGCTGAGGATGCCGGTTTCGCTGTCGGCCTTGAGCACCACGGCGCCGGCACCATCGCCGAACAACACGCAGGTGGTGCGCTCGGTCCAGTCGACGATACGGCTAAGGGTTTCGGTGCCGATGACCAGTGCGGTCTTGACGTCGCCGGAGCGGATGAACTTGTCGGCCACGCTAAGCGCGTAGACGAAACCGGAACAGGCCGCGTTGACGTCCATCGCCGCGCATCCGATCGCGCCCAGACGGGCCTGAATCAGGCAGGCTGTGGAGGGGAAGATCAGGTCGGGCGTGGTGGTGCCGACTACGATCATGTCGATCTCGGACGCATCCACGCCCGCGGCTTCCAGCGCGCGAACCGCGGCGTGGTAGCCCAGATCGCCCGAGGTTTCGCCTTCCGCGGCGATGTGGCGCTCGCGGATGCCGGTGCGGCTGCGTATCCATTCGTCGCTGGTGTCGACCGTTTTGGCCAGGTCGTCGTTGGTCAGCAGCTTCTCGGGTAGATAACTGCCGGTACCGGCGATACGGGCATATACGCGCCCGTTCGAATCACGCTCGCTCATGCCCGCTCCTGCTGGTGGCCCATGCCGGGCCAGTCACTCTGATCCGCACCGATTTCAACCATCGCGCGCCGGGAAGGCGCGCGACCGGATCAATCTTCGTCGGAGACGGTGTCGGCCTTGGTCGCGATGACCTTCTTGCCGCGGTAGTAGCCGTCAGCGGTCACGTGGTGACGGATATGGGTCTCACCGCTGGTCGGATCGGTGGCCAGCTGCTTGGCGGTCAGGCTGTCGTGCGAACGACGCTGGCCACGACGGGACGGGGTGACGCGGGATTTCTGCACTGCCATGGTATTGCTCCGAACTGATTCGCTGTATTGCGTATTTGTTGATGTTGCCGACCGCCCTGCGGGAGGTCAGTTTTTCTTCAGTGAACCCAGCGCCGCGAACGGGCTGGCTTTCGCCAATTCTTCTTCCGGAATGGGCCATTCGCGATCCACCGCATCGGATTCCGGGTTCATCGGCACCGCGGGAACGGCCAGCACCAATTCGTCCTCCACCAGATCCAGCAACAGCAGCGTGCCGTCTTCCGGCACCAGCAGCGCTTCGTAATCTGGCGGCAATGCCGCTTCGTCGGCTTCGTCCCGGATCAACCCCAGACGCTGCACAATGTGCACCGGAAGCAGGAACCGTTGCAGGCTGCGCTGGCATTCCAGCGGCAACGCCGTATCGATCCGCAACTCCGCGTAAGCCACCTTGAGCAAAGGGTCGCTGTCGAACTGCAAGACGAAATCGACTTCGCCTTCGGTATCGAACAACAGGCCCCGCACACGCGCCAGTGAAGACAGCGGCACCCGACCTTCGAAACTCCGCCTGGCCGCAACCATGCGCCAAACATCCAACATCTCGGGCACGTTCACGGACATAAGCCGCTGAATATTAAGGATGCCGGGCCGAGCTGTCAAACCCGGAAACGCAACCATGATCGGGTTTGCCCGTCCTGACGGGCGCCGGCAGAATGCCCGGCCCGCTGTGAATGCCCGCTCCCACTGTGAATGCACCCATGCCGCTGATCCTGGCCTCGACCTCCCGCTATCGCCGTGAACTGCTGGAACGGCTGCGGCTGCCCTTCCATATCGCCCGACCCGACGTGGACGAAGCCCCCTTGCCCGGAGAAGCCCCGCCAGCGCTGGCCCGACGGCTTGCTTGGGCCAAGGCGAAGGCCGTTACCGATCAGCATCCCGATGCCTGGATCATCGGTTCCGACCAGGTGGCCGCGCTGGACATGCAACCACTGGGAAAGCCCGGAACCCGTGAAAACGCCCTCGCCCAGCTCGGCGCGATGTCCGGGCGGGAGATCGCCTTCCACACCGCGATTTGCCTGCTGCGGGGAGATGAGCCAGCGCTGGAGACCCTGGATACCACCCGCGTACGCTTCCGCGACCTGCGGGCCGACGAGATCGAGCGGTATGTCGATGCCGAGCAACCGTTCGACTGCGCCGGCAGCTTCAAGAGCGAAAGCCTCGGCATCGCGCTGTTCGAACATATCGAGTTGAAAGACCCCACGGCTTTGGTCGGCCTGCCCCTGATCGCACTCTCCAGAATGCTGCGCGACGCCGGGTTTGAGCTGCCCTGACAGTTCTTGTCTTGACTCTGATTATTCCGCCAGATCCAGGGGCTGCTCAGACCAGTCCTCCACACTGCCGTCGCGTCCGTGCAATCGCAATCCCAGCCAGTGCCGGCCGGGCTTGGCAGCGGTCAGATCGACGGCCGCGCTGAAGCCGACCGCCGGATGATACGGATCGGTAGAGATTTTCCAGTACGCAGCGGTTCCGCCACTGGGAAGCCCGTAACGCGCCTTGGCCACCGGCTTGCCGTCCAGCAGGATCTCCACCCCCTTCAACCCCACGCCGTCCTTGAACGCCCAACCCGCCACCTCGAATTTCCTACCGGTCGAGGCCTTGCTCTCGGGCGTGTCGATCCAGGCGAATGCAGGAAGCGTGCAAGGTCCCTTGCTCCTTTCCGCGGGCAAAGCGAACAACAGGAAGCGCTGGTGACCGTGGTCCACATTGACCACGCGCGGCGGCGGCAGCGGACCCACTTTCTTGCATAGCTGGTGGTAGTACTCCAACAACGACTTGTATTGCACATCGCCGCTTCCCACCACCAGCAAGGCGGGCGCGTTGCGCGTACCGTCGCTTTCCAGCTTCCACAACCTCAGCTGCGGTGCGCGTCCATGCTTCTGGTTGAGTGGGTGGTCGAGGACGGGGATGCGCGGATCATCGAGCGCGAATCCCAGTTCGGCGCCCGATTTGAAGTTGTCGGCGAGCAGCGTGGTGCCAGGCGCCAGCCTGGCCTGCTCTTCGCGCACGGCGTCGGTGAGCTCTTCCCAGCCTGCGAAGTTCGCCGGATAGAATTTTTCCGCCGCGAATTGCTCGCGCCATTGCGGCGTGGACAGCACGAGGTAGTAGCTCAGCACGACCAGCAGCCCCGCCCCACTCAAGACCCAGGTCGCGATACGCAAACCACGCGACCATTCGCGCAGCAACGCGGGTACTGCAATCAGCAGCGGCAGATAACCCGGCAAGGGCCAGTGGAAACTGACCCGCTCCACATCGGCGAAAAAGCCCAGCAGGAAGAAACCTAGGGTGGACACACCGCCCAACAGCCCGAAGTAGCGCCATTGCGCCGGCATTCCATCGCCTGTCCGGAACGAGCGTACGAATACCTGGATCAAGGCGAAGAACAGCAACGGCGTGACCAGCCCGGCCTGCACCACCAGGAACCACCATCCGGTGGACTGGAACGCCCAGGGATGGCGGTCGACTAGCTGGAAGCGCAGGCCGGCGTCGGCGTTTTCCAGGTTCCATGCCACCAACGGCGCCCACGCCGCGATGCCCAGCGCTAGCGCTACCCAGACACGCGGATCGCGCAATATGCGCCTGCCCTGCGGCAACAACGCCAGCGCGATCATACCCACACCGATCACGCCTATGAAACGGTAATGGCTCAAGGCGCCGATGGTCAGACCCAGCGCGAGCTCGGCGGCGGAAGCAGCGTCGATCTCGCGCAGCAGACGGGCGCCGGCATCCAGGCAGAGCACCGTGGCGAAAGCCATCGGCACGTCCGGCAATGCCAGGATGCCCAGGCTGCCTGCCAACGGCATCAGTACGACCAGACTTCCCGCACGCCAGCCGACCGCCTCGCCGAACCAGCGGCTCGCGATATGGGTGATCAGCCAAGGCAGCAAAGCCGCAAGCAACAGGAACGGTGCGCGCAGGGCGAGCACGTGCTGGCCGCCGATCTCCGTTCCCAGCCGGGTCATCCACGCGGTCAACCCCGGAAGATCGGAATACGCCGCCGCGAAATGCTGGCCTTCCTGCCAGTAGAACGCCTCATCCACGAACAACGGCAGACGCGCCGCGATCAAAAGCTTGATCGCGGTCACCACTGTCCACAGCAGCAGGAAGGTACGTTGCGCGCGCCTTATATCTTGCATGTCACATCCTGCATTCTTTGGTCCCACATGCCGTTAGACTTCCTTGAAAGGAACTCGGAAAAACGATGCTCGCCAAACCACCCGCACGCGAAATGCTACCCGATGCGCTGCATGCGGCCCTGAAGTCCGCCCAACAACAAGTCAATTCGCTGGTGTTGGGCAAGTCTCAGGAAGTCCGCTTGGCGTTCGTGGCGCTGCTTTCCGGAGGCCATATCCTGATCGAGGATCTCCCCGGCCTCGGCAAGACCACCTTGGCCCATGCGCTGGCCGCGACGCTCGGACTCGGTTTCCAGCGCGTGCAGTTCACTTCGGATCTGTTGCCGGCCGATGTCTTGGGTGTGTCGGTCTACGACGCGCAGTCGCGGCAGTTCCAGTTCCATCCCGGCCCCGTGTTCACCCACGTGTTGCTGGCGGACGAAATCAATCGCGCGCCGCCACGAACGCAGAGCGCCTTGCTGGAAGCCATGGCCGAGCACCAGGTCACCCTGGATGGCATGACCCGGCCTTTGCCGGATCCCTTCTTCGTCATCGCCACTCAGAACCCGGTGGACTTGTCGGGCACTTATCCGCTGCCGGATTCGCAGCTGGACCGCTTTCTGCTAAGGCTGACCCTGGGGTATCCGAATGCGGAATCGGAACGCGCGCTGCTGGCAGGAAGCGATCGCCGCGAATTGATCGCCCAAACCGAACCATTGTTGTCTAGCAGCGATGTGCTCGCATTGCGTACTGCGGTCAATGAGGTGCATGCCAGCGGCGCGCTGGTGGATTACGTGCAGGCATTGATGGCCCGCAGCCGCCAGCATCCGGGCGTGCGCGTCGGCCTGTCGCCACGCGCCGGCATCGCATTATTGCGGGCTGCGCGCGCGTATGCGCTGTTGCTGGGGCGGCGGCACGTGTTGCCGGAAGATGTGCAGGCGCTGTTTTCGGCGGTGGCCGCGCACCGCCTGGTTGCGGAAGCGGAGGCCTCGTCCACCCAGGCGCTGGCGAAATCCATCCTGCATGCGGTGGCTGTGGACTGAGCGCGATGCAAGCCACGCCACGCGAACGCCTGGCGACGCGCTTCGCGCTGCTGGCGCGGCCGCGCGCCGCCGAAGCGTTGCCGGTGAAATTCGACAGGCGCCGGGTTTACGTGCTTCCTTCGCGTTTCGGGCTCTTCTTCGGCGCGTTGTTGTTCGCCATGCTGCTCGGTGCGCTCAACTACAACAACAATCCCGCCTTGATGCTGGCGCTGCTGCTAGGCGCTACCGCGTTGGCAAGCCTCATCGCCGCGCACCTGCAGTTATCGGGCCTGCGCATCGATGCGATCTCTGCGGAACCGGTCGCCGCAGGCAATCCGCTTCAGCTGCATATCGCGCTTTCGGCAAGCGACGCGCGCAACCGCCGTGGCCTGCAATTGCGATGCGGCGAAAAACCGGCGAGCGCGACCTTGTCGGCCGGCGAACCAACAGCGGTCACCCTGTCGGTGGATACGCAACGACGCGGTTGGTTGGAATTGGGCCGTATCCGTATTTCCACCTCCCAGCCCCTGGGCTTGGCCCTGGCATGGGCATGGGTCTGGCCCGATCAATCGATGTTGATTTATCCGGTACCGGAAACGCAGGGGCCGCCCCTGCCATTGGGCGACGGCAGCGCCAGTCATTCCCGACTGAACCCGGCCGGCGACGACGTGCATCATTTGCGCAGCTACCGCGCAGGCGACCCGCGCCGCGCCATCGCATGGAAACCCTCCGCCCGTCGCGACTCGCTGATGGTCCGCGAATACGAGCAGCCGCTTGCGGTCGAGGTCAGCCTGGACTGGCGGACGCTTGCCCCCCTTGCCGCCGAGCAGCGCATCAGCCGGCTCGCCCACTGGGTGGATCTGGCCGAACGCGAAGGGTGCCGCTATCGGCTGCATCTGCCGGGACAGCCGGTGCTGGGCCCCGGACAGGGAGCCGCGCATCGGCATCTTTGTCTACGCGCGCTGTCGTTGCTGCCGCATGCCGAGCTTCCATACGCTGAGTTTCCGCATGGCAATGGCCACTGATTCTTCCCGCGACCGGATAGACAACGGCAGCCGCCTGTGGACGCTGGCCACCGCAGCGCTAGCGCTTTTGCCGTTGCTTATGCAGATTCCTGCAGCGCTAGCATCGGCGATCGGTCTGGCCGCGATGTTGGTTACCGCCCTTTCCTGGCGCAAGCCGATGCCAGCGATCCTGCGCCTGCTGTTGGCGCTGTTGGTGCTGGCCGCGGTGTTCTCGCAAATGGGATTCCGCTTCGGCCGCGACACCGGCTGCGCGCTGCTAGCGGCCATGATCGCCATCAAACCCTCGGAAACTTCCACCTTGCGCGACGCGCGCAGCCTCATCGGTTTCGCCTTGTTCGCCCCTTTCTCGGCCTTCCTGCTCGATCAGGGCCCGCTAACGATGCTGCTGGGACTGCTATCGGTCCTCTGCGCACTGGTGACCCTGCAACGGCTGGCCGATGTGGAATCGGACTCGCTGTCCAGCGGCATGAAACCGTTACCCACGCTGGTAGCGGTGGGCAAGCTGGTGGGCATAGGCCTGCCACTGGCTTTGAGCATGTTCTGGCTATTTCCGCGTCTGGGTTCCCCGCTGTGGGGCGTTCCGGAAAGGGCGCTTGGCCGTCCAGGCCTTTCCGATGAGATGACGCCGGGCGAGTGGCTGGATTTGATGGCGGACGATACGCCGGCCCTACGCGCGGAATTCTTCGGCGCGCCTCCCGCACCGCAGGAAATGTACTGGCGTGGCCCGGTACTTTGGGATTTCGACGGACGCAGTTGGACCCAGCCTCGCTGGATGCGGCAGCTTCCGGCCCAACCGGTCGGCAGCAGGAACAGCAGCTGGGACTACCAGATCGAATTCGAACCCACCGACCGCCGCCAGTTGGT
>Ga0307513_10013493_pt1 | contig 10024 bp, 5 predicted proteins | sample 15_EM_MG_FD_202174 | JGI IMG/M metagenome (GOLD analysis project Ga0307513, IMG submission 202174) | Populus trichocarpa ectomycorrhiza microbial communities from riparian zone in the Pacific Northwest, United States - 15_EM | ecosystem: Host-associated > Plants > Roots > Unclassified | place...
GCTCTATAGCATTGGAAATTCAACTGCAAAAAATGGTATTATGATCTCGTGATTTTTTCAACAGTTTATCAAAATTGGGTTCAATCAATCTCCCAAGCACTACTTGAGAACCTTTCATCATTGACTTTATCTTTTGGTTTACCAATATGTTGTGGTAAGAACTTAACCTTCCTTGGGCTCAGGGAAAAAAAAAATATAAAACGATACAAGTGTTCTTGAATTCAAGTGGCTGAGCAGAATAGAAAGTGATTTCACATTCATGGCTTCAGAGCGAGAGCAATACCATACTTTGGGTTTGCTGCATGGGTGGCCTTCGAGTCATACTCAGCTGAAAAGGTTATCAGCGACTTGGGTCTCCATTCATGTTGGTATAGCATTGCAGCCTTGCCATTATCAGAGAATCGCGTTTTTACCACTGTAAATGGATCCACTGCATGAGAACTTCCAATGGTAAAACTGTTTTCAAGGGAGGAAAACCTGTGAGTCATTTCAGCAGCAACTGAATGGAAGGGATTCACTGAATGAACATAAGATGCCTTGAGAGTTTGTCCTTTGTCCGTCCTACATAGCAAAGATGAGTTCCAATTTAAAGGTGAGTCAATGCAGAACTTTAAACCAACAAATAGCAATCATTATCAATACAAAGAAACACAAACAAGTGATGCATATTTAAAATGAAAATAACAATAATAACCCCTAATACCTATGAAGCATAATTAGCTGCTTCTGATGAGTTATGATTTCCAAGATCTCATTGAACTCACTAAGAATCAAGTCAGAATCCATGTGAAAGAGGATTTTATGGAACAAATGTTTATCGTTCAAGCACCATAAATGTTTTGAAAACCAGGGATGCATTTAATAACGATACGGTGAATAGAAAGTGATTACTCATCATGACTACAAGTCTCCAGTTGCATGAATATCAACAGAATGTTTAACACTTAGTCAGGACTAATATAACCTACGGTCCCATTCAGCTCTGATTCAGTAATCTAATGCATTATAATTCTTGCTTTCAGGATCAACCTGCACAAGGTTTGCATGTAAAAACTCAAAGTCCTCAAGGCATTTTCATAATGTTAATTTAATGACTTAAAAAGACTACCACAAGAATATATACTGAAAAAGAACAAGTACCTGAGATACTACAAAAACATCTAAAAACAGTAACTGCTGCATTTTAAGAATATTCATTGTCTTTATATGGAGATTACTCAGCTTGGCAGCAGAAACAAAAACTTTTTTGCATGGGTAACAAATATTGAAAGGCATTGCAAAAAACAGCCTGCCGATATGAGCCTAAAAAAACAGAAGGGCCAATCTAAAAAGTGAAAATACGAAACAGCTAGGCACCACTCTGACTTGTTTAACATAGTGTTAAGCACTCTGTTCACTCTCACATGTCACAAGTACCATGCAGGCCATGCAGGATCTGACGTATCCAGAAATGCTCACAGCTAATTAGGTGTCCATATTTCTAAGCAAATAACAATTTGGCAAATTTTACAAAAATGCAAATACCTTTTAAGACAAAAAGGCACAACATATAAAATATTAAAACAGGAGAAAGAATAAATACTCTTTTATACAGAGATATCAAGCTTCCTGTATGCTTACAGTAAAAGTGCAGCAGAGAAATCTGGCTTGTTCAAGCCAATCCCAGCATTATACTTGATAAACGAAGAGGAAGCTGTATCAAATCCAACTTCACCGCCCAAACTAAGATTACTGCTTCCAATTGCAGCTGAGAAATCCAAAAGAGGATTTGGATTGAGGCCAATGCTGGACTCGATGGCTGCATGATGATGAAAGTATTGCACATCCAGCTGAGGCACAACAGACAAGAATAAGTCAGATTTTCAGCAAACCATTTCCTAAGGTTATCCACGATTAGCAAGTGTTTCTGCAACAAAATGAAATCTAATGAAATTTTCTTAGTTATCATGTTCTACCAACATCTTAAACCTATTCCAAATTAACTTTTTTAAAAAAAATTGGTGCTTTTTTCCACTAGTTCATCTTTTCAGGTAAATCTAGTTAATTTAAAGCAAGGAGGTTACATATACTCGCAAGGAAATACTGCCACAAATATTTCACTTTTGTAATTCATTCTTATGGCCACAAATAAAGTAAAACATGGAATTCCAGACTTCATTAAATGAATATAATAGATGGTTTTTTTCTACAGATTCATAGGAATCAGACTATCAAAAAATCCTACTTTAAGAGAACTAGCAGGCAAGCAAGCAGTCATTACCACATAAGAGTTATCTAATCTGCCTGCCTCAATTCAGTTCTATAGTATCTCATGAAGTTTTAAGGAAGGATCCCGGAGATGAAGTCATTCAGATTATCATTATAGATATTAAGAACTTACACTCCAAATTCAAATGAAAGCATTATTTCAGCAACATTATCTGAAAAATCTAACCCTTGCTGGGCATCACACCAACCATGGTTGTTAAAAAAGTGTTTTAACACTAAAATCATCACAATTTCGGATTTGAAATATGCTAAACATGTGTTTAAAAGGTTGCAACCTTATCATTGCTGTTTGGCATTTCAGAACATTGGAGGCAGTGAACTTACATGCCAACCATGTTTTGGGCCTTTTTCAAGTTAATGGCTCACTTAATTTACATTATTTCAAGTGTTTTAATGCCTGCTTAATTACCAACCTTTAAAGCTTAATTTCCTTATTTCAAGAAAAACCTCATCTGGCAAAGTTTGAAAGATTGTCATGTGCATGATCATAGGAATCATCAAAGCATGGCTGAAGGTTTTTTTGTTTTTTTGTGTGTGTGTGTGTGTGTGCACGTGTGTTTCTGGTTAGTGCTTATCAATTAGAGCAAAAAAAGGGTTTACTGATTTCATGATGAATTTGCCTTATGATTTTTTTTTCATATTTATAACATAACTATTGGAGGACAATGATGATACAAAATATCATAACAGCTGCAATCATGAATCTCCAAGTTCAACGGGAATTTTACCTTTCACTTAATTATTTCACTAGGATACTGTTAGATCTGAGCTTAATCCTTGCTTTTTCCCACTTCTTCTACAAGCAGGTATTGCTTGTTTAATTCTAGTACTAACCATATTCTATTGGGGAAAACAATCATAAAAATATTATATCTGCTGCAATTATGAAGCTCCAAGTTCAATGGGTATTTTACGTTTCATTTATTTATTTGATTAGCAGCATTGTCAAGAGGCGATAAGGAGCTCACCTAGGCTCTTCAAGTGAGGCGAGGCCACAACGCCTTTATTAGCCTCAAGCGATGAATTTCAATGAACCGTGGCCCAGGCGAGCGCCTTATGAATGGGCATTAGGCGTTAAAGCGAGTGCCTGGATGAAATACTTCTTTTTAGGTTGGATTTTTCTTCTTCTTGTAACTGATTTAATTTTGGACCTATTTGTCCATTTTTTAATTTACCACAAGAAACAACTTGGGGGTATTTTTGTAAAAAAACAAAGATTAGGGTAAAGGAAGGACACTTGACAAGAAACATCAGCCACACTTTGCGTTGAACAAGGTTAGAGAACAACAACACAAGTACAAAACAGGAAATCATGAATGAAGATGTTTTTGAAAATTAATGAATAATGATGATGATATTTAAGTATGCCTTTTAATCTATTTGGCTACTTGCTACTTTAAACTATCTTATTTTGTTTTAAGGGTGAAAAATATAACTTTATACGACTATGTTATTGTATTTTATATTTTCTTTTGATTTTCTAATGATCTAATCTTAATTGGGAAGCTATATATTTTAGATTTGTATAATATAATATACTATTATACATATATATTTTTTTAATCTATAGCATATTGCCCTGGCTCATTTCGGCAAGTGCCTCGAGCATTTTACAGGCTTGGCGCCTTTTAGTGCCTTTCGCCTTTGACAACTCTGGATTAGGGTATTATTAAATAGATCAGTTCAATCACTTGCTTATATTACCATCTTTTACAAGCAGCAATAGCTTGTTTAGTTTTATTGAGCTTTATGCCTTCTTTAGTTATTTAAAACTTTGGGTTGAGTTGCAAATCACATTAAATAATAGGATGGTACATCTCCTTGTAACAAGTAAAAGGAAACTGTCAGTACCCAATTATGGACCAAATGAATGACAACTAGATAGACTTTCCATTTTAAGCAACATGAAAAGGCTCTATATAGTATACAGTGATGACAAGATTATCAAATTCTGAAAGAAGCAAAAAATATTGGGACTCATGCAAGGAACAAATAAGTTCCAAAACAAATGCATCTCTGACAGTTCCATGCAGCATGCAATTTATTTATTTATTTGTTTCACAATTGAAAATGCACTGACCTTGCCAGACTTGTGATCAGGTATTTTGAAACTAAATGCTGCTTTAGTGCTGGGTAAAATGTCATTGACAGTCACTTTGGTAGACACCTGTCAAAGAGTAACACATAGAAACAGATTAGCATGGTATCAAGGCATGCTTCAATGCAAATAATGGAGCATTGACAGTATGTCCAAAAGACCATAGCAAGAGTAAGAAATTAATTTTAGCTGGGTGAGTGAAAAAGCCATAAATTCAGATTCAATACTAGAACTTCTCTCCTTACGTTAGAATAGGTATCAACTTTCACATCCACAACAGTATTTTTGCTCTTGTACAATGTATTTATATCACCAACAAAAACTTCATCCTTCTTCAAACCTGTAGCTGTAAAGGCCTGCACTTGCATTTTAAAGATAAAATTAGATAGTATCACAACCTCATCGTTCAAACTCTAATGCTTTTTTTAAGAAACAATAACATCAAAATTTATTCATGAATGAAGTCCTTTTCCAACAAAAAGGAGCACAATGGCAACCTTAAATGCCCACATGCTATAAATACATTAAGTATTTAACACAGAGAAAAGTTAATTCTGCACAATCCACTGGCATGCCCAATCAGACTTCATCTAATTTCTTTCATCAATTATCTTCAATACTCCAAAAATCAAAGATGCATTCAATGACTGGTGTGCTTAAAATTCATCTGGATTTTTTCTCAATACATGCAAATACATTAATGATGTTGAAGAAAAAATTGGTCCCAAGGTGGGAGGACCTGGTGAGTTATGATTAAAAAAAAAAAACTTTTGCTCAAACTACCAAAAGATGGAATATAGGATTTGAATTGAAGTATAACCAACCTCTTCAAAGCAAAATAAGTTCCCATTGTAAAGTAATTTATTCAGTTCATTTTGAGCGCCTTGAGGAAAAAAAGAAACAAGAGAGAGCTGCAAAGATGGACCACTGAACTATTCTTTATCCAATAGAACTACTATATTCTAGAATCTTATTGATCCCACACTGATGCCTCACAAATGCATAATCATTACAGTAATAACATATAAAAAATACAATAGAATCAAGCAAAATATTTGAATAGTTAAAATGGCTCAATTCCATAACAAGAGAGTTAAGTAAAACAGTATATTAAAGCATCTGGTGTCAAATCTGAAATAAACCAGAAAATCATGTCCCATACAGCTAAATATTATTACAAAAAGCACCAAACAAATTAGCAGCATGGATAATGACAAGTAAAATCAGATGGTACCATCCCAACAGCTCACTTTCTTAATTCAGTAAAACCATATGCTAAAGCATTTTGGTGTAAAATCCAAAATAACCAGACCGACCACCTTAAACAGCTAGATGTTATTACGAAAGGAATTAAATAAATTAGCAACTTAAATAAGGAAAAGTAAAATTCAATGGTACCATTCCAGTAGAACTCAGAATTGACAGGGTAAACTTGTGATCATAGTTGTAATCTTTGGTCAGAAGATCTGCATAAGATAAGCAATGTTTGCAAGAAATTAGAATTTGTATCCATAGCCAAATTGAAAAGCCTAATTCAGTTACCACAGAAGCTAACAATGATAGACAATATACATGAAAAGTTGCTATAACTAAGGAAAAAGAATTTAGCAAGAGAAGTCTTTTGTAGTGTCTGACAATCTGAGCATCCAGGACAAGCATTTGACTGTAATATTTGGGTTTAGACATGATTCTATTGATGTTACAAGGTCATTTGTCATATCCATAACAATGAAGCTCCACCATGGAAGCAGTATACATCTGAACTCCATACGTACTCCACACAAAGGTGCTTAGTACCATGAGTTGTATTACATTTCATAGTATCAATACCTAAAATATTCTACAGGCAGGATTGCTACCTGAAGTCCAAAGGCATAGTCAATGGTATTTTCTGCCCAAATGGTGTAATGTGTTACTTAAGGTAATATATATAAAGGTTGGAATTAATTTCCACTTCAACAGTTTAATAAGAAAAGGTACCTTTCTCTATCCTACCATAAAAATTGATCAAACTTGATTTCAACAGTAAACACCATATTAAACCATTAAGCATTAACACATATACACAGATGAACAAATCAAAACATGCATGTGCTAGCATACATGAGTATATCTAGTATCTCAAGACATATGACCGAATGGTTCCTAGTAAACATATTATATAAGAGATACCTTTGGCTCTTTTGCCAATATCTGAAAATGGAGCTGGTTTGCTGCCCATCTTTAATCAGGAGAAATGAATTGCCAACTATACCCTGTTAAACCAAAACAATGCACATAAGCCACAGACCAAAAAGAAGACTTCTATATGCTAAAAAGGAAGTAAAAAAAGATAGAAGCCCTCGAAAAATACACGTGCACTGCATCAACATACCTAGGTACACAAACCACCATTAACATCAAAATGAGAAAGAAAAAAATTATATCTTAAAACAAAAAGACACGGCCATAAACAGCAATCAGATCCAACTTTTCCACGACCATTTAAGTACTGCGACTAAGTTTCTACTGCTTAAACTCCTCTATAATAGATAACACTTTACAGAAGTTTCCAACACAACTAGCAGGATTTTGCAAACCTCCATACGGAAATGTTCTCTTTGCAACTAGCAAAATATTTGCAGGTTCATACTGGATCAAAATAATTTGCAAGCAACAAGAAAAAAGGTAACAAGGCATCAACATAAACACTGATTTCAAACCATAACAATAATAATAGAAACCCTAGCTTAAGAAATAATTAAATAGGATATTTATCAAATATCTTTCCTGTGTCTTGTTTATACATGTAATTAAATGAATGAAAAAAACAAAATATCGATTCGATTTAATTAGATTTAATTTCTTTCACACCGTGCTCAAGTGAAAAATCAAATTAAAAATAAAAGGGAAAATAATAAATAAATCAGAATAGAGTAGGAAAATGTACTATAACCTTAAAACCAATATTTGAATATCCATAAACGAGAAAGGGAGATGCTTACAAAGGAGAGAAGTGAACGGAATGAAATAGAAAGCGCCGATGATCGCCGACTAGCTCGGCGGCTCTCGTGGCGGATTCAGGCGGCGGCTTATATATGAAATGGCCGAAGAATAAGTAGAAGTGGTATTTAAATTTGAAAATTTGAATGGTGCGGTCGTAGGGACCAAAGGAAGGCCAAGGTCAAAGACGCGACACTAATTCGAAGATTTGGTTACTCAAAGGTGAGGTAGATAGAACAGGCGTGGATCTCGATTGGAGGAGGGGTTTTTAAATAAATATAAATTAAGAGTTTCTTTAATATATTTTCAAATAAAAAATATTTTTAAAAATAATTATTATTATAATATCAAATATTATTATAAGTTAGTCATTATAAAAGGTTGTTGAGAAATTAAAATGAAATATTGCTAACATATAATAGATTTAAAGTTAATTTGTTTTTTTTATTTTAAAAAAGTTAATTTTTTTTTAATTTTTTTCTTTAAATTAATATTTTTAATATTTTTAAATTGTTTTGATATATTAATATAAAAAATAAAAAAAAATATTATTTCAATATATTTTCAAGTAAATTTTATTTTAAAAAACAATTATTATTATAATACAGAACAACCTTCTAATTTCTTAATAAAATAATGTTGGTGACCTTGAAGATTGAAATGGGTAGTTAGCTAGGATGATGCAATTATTCCCTTCTTTTTATTCGCACAACACTTGGCAAATGGCAACCCATGTAAATTTATAGTTATTAAATCTAATTTGAATCCTATTACTAAAATCAATTAAAAAAATTATTTTAAAAAATAATATTTAAAGCTTTTAAAAAAAAATAAAAACTAAAATTTAATCAGATTACGAGTTAACCAGATCAACTTTGAAATGATTTTTCTTTACACTTAAGTCGAGCTAATCTCGAATTAACTAATCAAATTAAACTGGGTTTCATAACAATGTATAAGTTCATTTCATTGCTTTTTTTTTTTTAACATTTATGATTTTTTTTCAAATATAAAAAATACGTAACTTTAATTGTATCATCCGCTTCATATTTTATTTAAAATATTTTAAGGCAATTTTCTTATATCAGAATTATTTTTTTTTTGTTGTCAATGATTTTTTAAAATCCCATAACATGTTTTTATTATAATATATTTCCATAACATCTTTATAATCTGTAGAAAAAAATAAATCTCAACAAAACATGATCAAAGTGCAAAATAAGGTGACTAAACTCAAATTATCAAAAGAAAGTTTCTTTTGGTCAATTACTTTCCTTTTTCATCCTCTACATTCTTTTAGTTTTTTCAAATTTAATTTTGATCTAAAAATTTATTTTATTTATTTTTCAACCCTTAAGTTTAAAAAAGGAGAGGGAAGCTCATTGAAAACAGCGAAAGATCAATCTTGGTGTCAACGGGGTCCATTTGAAGAGACGAGTTCCATTAAGGTGTTTTTAGACTTTCTTCTTGTCGGGAAAATAGATTGAGGTTGAGAGAGTTTTTTTTTTCAATTTAATTTTATTGTTTTGAACAAATTTATAGGTGTTTTGAGTTAATAAATTAGTTTATTGAGGTACCAAAAATGTTTATTGGATGCTCTTTGGTAAAAAAAAAAAAAAGTTTTAAAAATTGATTTCTAAGACCAAAACACCATATATCTTGATTTTTCGGTCACCTCTCCGGTGGTTAAAATCTAAACAAGCAGATGATACATCATCTATCTTTATAGAAACCACATTTCTTGTTGTTATTTAAATAAAAAAAAAGGGTGAGCAACATGTCATTCACCCATTAATTTTTTTTTAAAGAAGGTCAATCGTGTGGGCTTTGCTCATAAACCAGCACATGTTTAGCCCTTTGTCTATTGGGCCAAGCACTAGGGCTTGGCCTTTGTGTGTGTGTGTGTATTATTTGGATTTAAATGCACTATAAAAAATACTTAACATTATATTTCAATCATTATTAATTTTTCCATGGTTCTCCAATAATATTATAGGTTTTAATAGGAATGTTAACAATTTTTTTCCAATTATTATGTATCAAATATGAAAAAAAAAAGCTCATGCGTATTCAATTAAAATAAAATTTATGTTTTTTCAAAATTTTAATAGATTTTTGAAATCATTTTATCACATTTATCATTTTTTTTTCAATCATATGCAAAATATTGAGACTTTATTTTACATGTGTTTTTTTTAATTTTTTTAAGACCATGATGGATTTTTATTTAAAAAACAATGTTTTCAAGTAAAAAATATATTTCCATTATAACAATCAAAAGATGCATTAATTTAAAAAAAAATTTAGATTGAAGAAATGTTAACCCGACCCAAATTAAAACTCATTATGGTATAAAGGAATATATTCTAAATAATTCCTATCATGAAATCTCACTAAAATAAATAAATAAATGAATGAAAATAATATTCATATATTAAAGAACATGCTACATATTTTTAACTTTTTTTTTTGTTTTTTAAATGTTATCACCACATAAGTAACTCTATTAGTAGGATAATGTTTTACTGTTGGATAAACAAAGTGAGGCCAAAGGGTATTTTCAAGGCACCTATCAACTCACAAATTGATGTGCACTTTTTAGAAAAATTATTTTTATTCACTTTTAATTATTAAAAAAGTAATGAGAAAAGCAAACAAACATAGAGAAACACATAA
>Ga0307513_10013494_pt1 | contig 10024 bp, 6 predicted proteins | sample 15_EM_MG_FD_202174 | JGI IMG/M metagenome (GOLD analysis project Ga0307513, IMG submission 202174) | Populus trichocarpa ectomycorrhiza microbial communities from riparian zone in the Pacific Northwest, United States - 15_EM | ecosystem: Host-associated > Plants > Roots > Unclassified | place...
TGATGTTTTCAGGTGTTTTTCGATTGTTTGAAATCTCTATATATATAAAAAAAAAAACCCTAAATTCAAATTTTGAATTCAGTATTTCAGTAAATAAAGATTGGTCAGAATTAGGAGTAAAACACCAAGTTATGATGAATCAAAACCAATAATAGACTTCAAAAATTAATCCAAATGTAACATTAGCAGCAGGCTTTTTACCTCACATAGCAAAAGGAAGACATTCAAAAAATAATAAAACGTACAGTGACGGGAGCATCGACGCGTTGAACGTTGCTCTCTTCGACGAGGATTTCCATAGCTTTGAGGCAAAGTGCTTTCACTTCCGATTCCTTCAATGGCTCGCACTTCTTCAGTTGCTCAATTTGCCTGTCGAGGTCTGACATCTCTTTCTGTCTTCCTCTCCGATTTCTCTTTTTCCTTTTTGTATCTTCTCCAAATCTCTCAATCTCTCTCTCTCTCTCTCTCTATCTCTTCATCTACAACAGAGATGGCAGCTTTCTTTTCTTCGCTGCGAGTATTTGTTGAGTATAATTTGTAATACCACGGACTAGCTAATTATTAATATTAATATAAAACTATAATTATTAATTAGTTGATTCATTTCTTTTTTGTGGCCTGCCCTCTCTCCCTCGACGCTCTAAAGAGAATGTGACAAATTATCGGTAATGTGTACCGACAATATCTGATTTGATGAAAGTCAGATTCGATGAAAGTAAGTGTCAAGTTTTTTTTTTTTTTTTACCTACAAATAAAATATCTCATCCATGTTTGGAGAAATCAGAATCTAGATGATTATATATATAATCATAAAAAAGAATCAAATAATATATTTTTAAATCATTTTAAATTAAATTTATGTAATTTTGAGATTGTGTGTTTGAGCAGGGTCTCGTTATTTTATTTATAGCAAACATATATGTCCTATCACTTATTTATTTTTCAAAAAAAATAAAATTACAAGTCCGTGGGGCTAGTCTTCGCTTCGTTTCTTAATTTTTATTTCTTTTTATTTTGCCCCAAAAATAAAAATAAAAAATTATCAGTTTTGACAGAATTTTTATATATTATTTTAATTTTAATTTTAATAATAATAATTTATTTTTAATTATTATGTATTTGGTATAAAAATAAAAAAAATAATAATAAATTGTCAAATTATTTTAAAATCTTAAAAAATTTTAAATATAATTTTATTACATTTATGATTTTTTAAGCTTTCAAATCACATATAAAATATAAACATATTGTTATGATATTTTTTTATTAACTTGCTTTAATAATTATAAAATATTTTTTTAATAACCAATAATTCCGGTTAAAAACATTGTGTTAACTAGAATAAACAAGATATATTTTAATAGAAAAATTACTTTAAGAAAAACAAAAACACTACAAATGAAGTAAATATTGAAAGATTAAATATTCATCCGCGAAGATTTTTATATTATTTGATTTCTAAATTTCAAAACAATTATATTTTCAGGTTTAATAACAATATCAAACAATTCCATGAGATACATTTTTATAGGTTTAAAACAAATTTGGTCTTCTTGTAGCATTCTACAAAATAGTCTATATTGAAAGAACTAGGGGAACCTAAAAGCTATTCTCTTTTCTTTTTTTTCAAATTTCAATTTGTTTTATTTTGATTGAATCTTTTTGCTTTTTTTTTTCAATTCATCATTCAATATTTCATTGATTTCAAATTTCAATTTGTTTTATTTTGATTGAATATTTTTTGCTTTTTTTTTTCAATTCATCATTCAATATTTCATTGATTTTGAATTAATTTTTATAATTTATTTCAATTTATTTTTTATAAAATCATCGCAGTCTCAAACAAATATCTCAACATTTAATTTACGCTCAATTTTGTGAGCATCTATTTTTGTTATCATATCATTAAGTAAATAATCTTTCTTTTCTTTCAAATTCCATATTTTATTTTATTTTCTTCTGATTGAATCCTTTTTTTTTTCTTTTTTTTTTGTTAATTTTATTCTTCAATATTTCATTGATTTTGAATTATTCTTTATAATTTATTTTTTGTTTGCTTTTTATGAAATTATTACAGTCTCGAACAAACATCTAGATATTTTGTTGGTAATTATTTTTATGAGCGGTCTATTTTTTTTGTCATATCATTAAGTAGAAACTAATTAAAAAAACAAAGTAATTAAACTCAAAGGAGTCCATGATCTATGTCACTTTTTTAAGGGTTAAATTTTCCTTTAAGTCAAGTCATGCTTTTTACTAGTTATTCGGGTTATTTTTGGGCTCGCCAAGTCAACTAAGTCACATCAAGTAACTCCCACACTGGTTAATTTTAAACTCAGGCTAGACAAAGAGTTGTGTGAGGAGGTTTCAAAGCTGATCCACTAGGTCAACCCCCTTTTTTATTACATCTTCTAATTTTTTTTCAATTGAGTCCTTTTTTGTGTTTTTTTTTTCAATTTCATCCATTAACTTTTGTTGATTTTGAATTGATATTCATAATTTTTTGGTTGCTTTCTATAAGGTTATCATAGCCTCAAATAAACATCACGGTATTTGATTGATACGTAATTTTGTGAGTGTCTATTTTGTAATCATATTGTTAAGTAAAAATACTTAAAAAAAAATTAAAACCTAATTGAATCCATGATCCGAGCCACAGGTTTGGTGAGTTAAGCTACGAAACCCGGGTCAATCTAATATGTCAACGTGTCAATATTAAAAAAAATGTCATTTTTAGTTTTTTTAAGCCAAATCATGCTTTTTACCCATCGTTCGTATTGGTTTTGGCCCTGCCAAGTCGATCGGGTCTCGTCGAGACAACTTCCATACGGATTAATTTTAAATCTGGACTAGATAAAGAGTCAGTAATATGGGTTTCAAGGTTAATTCGATGAATTAGGTTTAATAACAATACCAAATAGTTATTTATGGTCTGAATGTTTTTTAAATATTCAATTTTTTTTATTCGATTCGCAACGTAGCGCGACTTAATATATATGTGTATGTGTATTGATACATGTTACAGTGAAGGTTGAATAAAAAAAATTAACATGAAAAAAATATCTAATCCACATGAAATTATTAGCATTGTTATTAACCTAACCCGGTGGTCAATACTAAAACCTCCCGACCCAACTCCTTACCTGACTCGGGTTTAAAATTAATCTACTTGGAAGTTGTCTTCGACTTAGCAGGTCAAAAAACAACCCGAATAGTCGTTAAAAAGTGTGGTTTGGCTTTATAAAAATTTTCCAGATGACTTTTTTTTTAATATTGAGATGATGACATATTGAATCAACTCGAGCTTCGCAGTTTAACCCGTCAAACTGATGACCCGAATCGAATTCACTAGGTTTAACAACTTTTTTTAATAATTTTTTTACTTAATGATAACATAACAAAAATGGATACTTGCAAAATTGAGCACCAATCAAATACCATGATATTTGTTTGAGACTACGATAACCTCATAGAAAGCAAACTAAAACAAATTATGAAAACTAATTCAAAATGAACCAATTATAAATGGATAAAATTGAAAAAGAAAATTCAAAAGGGATTTAATAAAAAAAATTGGAAGATTGAATTTAAAAAGGAAAAGGAAAAGGAAAACAAAAGGGCCCGACCCAACAGGTAAGTCTTGAAACTTCTTGACCCAAGCCTTTGCCTAGCCTGGGTTTAAAATCAACCCGTGTCAAAGTTGCCCCGATATGAGGGATCCAAAGATAACCCATATGATTGATAAAAAGCTTGGTTTGGCTTAAATTTTTTTTCAAGATGACATCTTTGTTTTTAATATTGAGACGAAGACATATTGGATCGACCTAAACTTCACTTTTTAAACCGCCAAACTCATGATGTAGACCGTGGAAGTTTAACAATTTTTTTTTAAAATGGTTTTTACTTAATACAATGATGATAAAAATAGACACTCACAAAATTAAGCACCAACCACATATTAGGATGTTTGTTTAAGACTCTGATAATTTTATAAAAAAATAAACTGAAATAAATTTTGAAGACCAATTCAAAATCAATCTAAAATTAAAGGAAAATTACGAAAAAATTAAAAAGGATTTAATCAAAAGTAAGAAATTGGAAGATGAAATTTAAAAACAAAAAGGATAAAAAAAGACAATTGCTTCATTGTTCATATGAAAATTAAAGGAGCTGGGGTTTTACCTTAGTTCTTTTAGTATAAGATATGGTCACAGGTTTCCAGCCGATATACTGGATTTGAAAACAGAACAAATTTCTGATGTAAATAAAGAGGCAAGTCAAAGACAAGATCCTCTAACAAACACATAACATAGTTAAATTTACGGAAAATGTAAAATTTTTATAATAGGATAATGAGATTTAAAGTAAAGAATCTTAAATTTGTATAGAAATCAATATAGGAGATATTGGTTACAGGAGAGTGTTTACATAGAGTTTTCTTCAGTGTATTTTTTCTCTGCCTTTTAAAACTCAGGAGGTCTCCTTTTATAATGGAGTTGTCATCGAAGAGGCTAAAAGACCTTTTGAAAGACTAAGGATTCTTTTTTGCGCGTTGTAGTTGGCCATGTGTTTTTGTTCCTTCTGGACAAAGACAACAATCTTGGAAATTGCCTTTGAATTTTATGGGGTTTTTCTTTATTGTCTTCTTACTCATCGACAATTGATTTGTCATTTTGTAGCACCAGGAGATTTTGTAGAAAAAGGCCTACAACAATGGGCCTGGAAAAAGAGTTTGAAAATTAAAAAGACTAGGCCTAAAAGAAGGGCTCAAAACAGGTGAGCCTAAAAAGCCTTGAAAATTCTCATTACCTAGAGGAGTATATGATCCTGAGGATGAGGAGGCTGGAGAAGAGGAAAACATAAATTCTCTTTTTCCACTATCTAGGAGTTCTTTCATGACCTCAAAATATTCTTTTTTAGACTTGGCAGTGGTCAAGAGTGCTGAGGCATGAACTTTTTGGGTGAGGAAAAGGGATTGAGACTGGTCTTGTAGATGTGGTGGTTCTTTAATGTCATGTCTGTTGTTTAAAGAAAGCCATAACATTACAGTAAATTCAAAGCTTTTATTTTCTGCCGTAAAACAGTCCCACCATTTTACTTTGTATTTTCTGATCAAAATTACATGAGTATTGTAGTCAAAGTATCATAAGCATACCCAACGCACAAAGAATTTGGAGCAGAACATAAGCATCGGGGGAAATTTCTTTTCTCTCTCTGTGCCTCTAAAATTCTTTTTGAAAAGTTTGTAGCCTTTTTCAACCACAGGGTGTGGGTGAAGGAGTTCGATAATGCAACCAAAGTAATCCCACCATTGACGAAACCAATTTGGTATTTTTGTAGTATTGATTGAGTTATCAAAATAAAATAGACATGAATGACTTTCTTTGAAGTTTTGGAGAAATAAAGCATTAAATCATGCTTGTTGGTAGTCCCAATAGGAATAAGTTTGGCAATGTTTATGTAATTTGGTTTGGAAGTTGATAGGAAAACGAATCCATAATGAAAAGGTTGTTTCCAATCAGTTTGATGAAGGACATCTTTGATGATACCGGTGGAATTGGATGGTTCATTATGGTGTTGTTTAAAGTTAAAATGTTTAAATTTTACTGAACTAGAAATTTCAAGGATGACCATGTAGTAAGCATGTGTTTTCATAATTTCTCAAGGTTTGAAGTACCATCCTAAAAACAATGTTTTATAGCTGTGATAAGAGGATCAGGATGGTAAAATCCATCTTCAATAGTTAAAACATTTTGAAAATTATTTTTGATGAAATATTCAGATTTTGGTTTTGAAGATGTTTTCATGAAATTAGTTTGGGATAATGAAAGATTTGCAGATTGAAGCAGAGGTTTTTAAGAAGACTTTGCTTGGGTTTTTGAAATCAGTTTAGAATTTTTACCTGATTGAAAATATTTATCCTCTTGAAAGGATTTTTGGCTTAAAGTTTGTAAGGCCAGAAGTAATTCTGGAGATTTGGATAGAGTTTCTATCAAATTTTGTACTTTGTCACTTTGTATCGCTGGAGGATTTATTGCCTTTTCTTCAACAATAACTACATCGTATCAAGAAGTTATTGGTTTTGCAGAAAATATGCCAGAAGCCATAAGTTTTGGAGTGCTTTGGGTTTTTTTATGGTTTTGTAGGTGCTGATTGAGGGGTTTTGCCCTTATCTTTGGACTTGAGAGGCATCATGACCTGTTTTAGAGAAATTCACGAGTTAGAAAGTCAGGAAGGAAATTTATATCTCTTTTTATATATTCAATATCAAAATAAAAAAAATACTTAATATAGTTTGTCATTGAGCAAAAATATGTTTTAAAGCAATATTTTGAACATCTTTAACAGATTAGCAATTAATACAATTAGGAATTTCTAGTTTAATACGTCGCTTTGAAATTTTGTAATACATAGAACAATTGAAAGAATTTCTTTATTGATGGTAGAGTAATTCTTTTGACAGTCATTCCAATGGGTAGAAGTAAATTGAAAATTTTGTTCTTTGGAATTTTGAACTTGCTTGAGAATACCCTCATACCCTAATTCTGACGCATATGTTTCTACAATCTTAGGAGCTAAGGGATTGGCTAAATAAAGATAAGGGATTTCTTGGACTTTCTTTGTAGTATGATGAACGAGAGCAGTATGTGCATTGGACCATGGTACTGAGTTTTTTCTTAGTCTATCATGAAGGGGTTTTGCAAGTCTACTGATATTAGGATAAAAGTCTAAGACATAATTTAGACTTCATAGGAACCTTTGTAACTAAGGTTTATTAAAGATTTTATCAGGGAATTTGCTAGCAAAGGTAAGGGATCTCTTAATGGGTGTGATGGTACCTTAACAGATATAATGGCTGAGAAAACGAACACGAGTTTGAAACAGAGAAATCTTTGATTTGGGGACAATTAAACCATTTTGTTTTGTAACATGAAAGAATGTTTGTAAGTGTTTAAAATAAGAACATCATCAATATAGACTACGCAAAATGTGGAATATGCATTAAATGTCATTTATTATCCTTTGAAATTCAGATAGTGCATTTTTTAAACCAAATGGCCAACATTCCATTCATACTAACGAAAAAGAACTGTAAATGCAGTTTTGTAACGATCTTTAGGATGAATTTGAACTTGCCAAAACCCTGATTTCATATCAAACTTAGAAAATATGAAAGCATAATGCAATTTTTATAATAAATCTTTTTTTTATTTGGAATTGGATATCTAATCCACTTTAGAGCTTTATTTAGTGGTTTGTAATTGATTACAAGTCTAGGTGCGCCTCTTTCTATCTCAGAATTTTTGTTGACATAAAATGCAACACACGACCAAGGTGATCTGGACTTCTGGATCAGACCTTTAAACTCTAAATCATGGATTTCAAGTCTACAATGTTGTTTTAATTCAACATTCATTTAGATTGGTATTGCTTTTGTAGGTATTTGCTTTTCAGAAAAGTTATCTTCATAGGGAAGATCAACAACATGTTTTCTTTTTCAAAGAGCATTTGGCAGATCAGAACAAATTTCATGTTCGATCTTGTTCTGGAAATCTGAAATTATTTTTTTGTAAAATAGAATTCTATAACTAATGTTCAATTATTTGTAAAGAAATATCTTTTTTTAAATCATGTAAATGAAATTGTTTTCCATGGATCAATGCATTGATATGATATTTATGTATAGAACATACTTTGATTAAATTAAGATTTCTAGTTTTTTATTTTTCTAGGAAAGGAAAAAAAGTCTCACATCATTAATTTTTGAAGTAATGCAGTCATGTTTGGCTTTGTAAAGGGTAATTATATCAATGAATGGAGTTCTAAGAATAATGGTATGATTTATGTCATTTGTAACAACAGAATGGATGCTTGTGTTTTTCCTAAAGGATAGAGTTTGGAATTGTTTACTGCAGAAAGTCTTTCAGAAGTATTTTGAAGAAATCGTTTAGGAACTATTCCTTATTTGATACAATTTAAATCAGCACCTATATCAAACAAAATAATAGTTTCTAGTTTGTACTCTTTTGAAAAAACTAAAGTAATTTTTATTAAATACATTTTTTGAAGTAATTTGCTTTAAAACATTAAAAAATCTTCAAAAACATGTTTTATGTTTGATAATGCATGATCTAATGCATGAGTCTCAAGAGTTTGTTCTTCAGATTCTGGTTTAGAATTTAACTGATTTTCTAACTTGGACAGGAGGTGTTGTAATATGGCTTGCGTCTTGTTGTTTGGCTTGTTTAAGAGTTTGTAACTTAGACTTAAGGGCCTTAATTTCTAACTGTTACTCTGGGATAATAGCTATAGATTTGGATTTCTTTTTCTTGTTGAGGATTTTCTTACTGTAACTCTGGGATAGTAGCTAAGTGTTGACATTGGTTGTGGGTAAGATGGAATGGTTCTGAATAGGCTGGGGTGTCTTAGGTTTGTTAAAATTATTCAACAACTTGTCTAAATAAGATTTTTATAATTAGGGATCATTTAATCTTTTGATGGTCTCAAGAATAAATTTTTGGTCTCTGATTAAGACATTGAGTTGTTTATAGGTCGAGGTTTTGGAATCAGAATTAGAAGTTGCCAATTCATCTATTTGAAAAGCTTCTCCAGAAGTGTCTGAAGGGTGTCTGAAGGGCTTGATTCAGTATCAGAAGATTCAATGAAAAGGTTTTGGATTTGGTTAATAATTTATTCATCTATTTGGAGCTCATGTAGTTTTGTATTGACTTTATAGAATCAGGAAGTATGACCTTTTTGGCCACATTTGTAATATGTTTTTTAAGTCATGCTTAGGTTTGAGCTTGGATTGTGAAGGTTTATAGGTATTTGTGGGTTTTTTATGGGTTTTTTTTATAGTAAGGTTGTTCTGGTTTGGAGTAGAAATATTTTCTATGAGTATTACTCTTGTAAGGTAGTTTATTGGGCTTTGAATATGACTTGGACTTGGGACAGTTTCCATTGCAAGTGGGTTTTTGTATAGACAAGTTGAACTATTGACAAAAGCTTCTTAGTTCCTGTTTGGTTCGTTTCATTTTCCACTTTAGGTCTTTTTAGAGTTTGAGGTTGATTAGTACTTAAAAGTGCATTCTCATTAAGGCTTTATATCATCGTATTGCACTAAAGTATCATTAAATTTCCTAACTAAAGCATGTTTTATAATAACAAGTATGATAATATAATATATCTTTAATTTATGGTAAATGCTTGTTTTGAAAGCAGGTATATCTCACAATTCAAAGATTGATTGATGTGATTGACTATTGAAAGTGAAGAGACAAAAAGAAAACAAAGAAAGGGCTAAGAGAAGAGATGCTGGTTTAAACTGGAACACCATTCGGTTATTGGATCATAACTGGAGCTGTAGACCTTGGATTTTCATCTGCTTTATATGGATGGAAAGCTAAGACATAGACCTAAAACTTTCATGCGGAGTCCAAGACTCAATTCTGCCGTTTTCAAGTTCAAATCTTAGCAACAATGGAGAAGTTGGAATCTGTCCTGCAGCTCAGACACTGTTCTGTTTTCAATTCATATCTTGAGTTCTAGAAGTCCAAGTGAGCTCTGGTTTTTTTTGTTGGAAAGCTAAGATAATTGCCCACAGCTTTCATGGAACAAAGGGCTCAAATTATGATGTTAGCAATGACGTTTTGGCCAGCCAACAATATCAATAACCAGCTAACAATGTCAATAACCAGCAGCCAACAATGTCAAAAACCAGCCACCAAATCAATGGTTGGCCACCAACTAAATAGTTTGTCAACCAATCAATAGTTCCAAATTTTAGCCTATAAAATGAGGCATTTGCCATGTATTTAATCATCTTGGTTTTCAGATCAAGATCATGTTCTTGCTTTCTTTCTTTATATTTTTGTAATGCTTAAGTTTTGCTTTCATTAATCTCTTGTTTATGCTTTTAATCATAACTATGTTCTTATCTAGTTTATTTGTGTTTTTCTTCTTCATTATGTTTAGCTAAGTTAATTATGTCAAGGTGAAAAGATTTTACTAATGGTGTTAGAAT
>Ga0307513_10013495_pt1 | contig 10024 bp, 6 predicted proteins | sample 15_EM_MG_FD_202174 | JGI IMG/M metagenome (GOLD analysis project Ga0307513, IMG submission 202174) | Populus trichocarpa ectomycorrhiza microbial communities from riparian zone in the Pacific Northwest, United States - 15_EM | ecosystem: Host-associated > Plants > Roots > Unclassified | place...
TTCCGTACGATGGGCCAAGCAGTCCAACACCAGCGCGGGCAGCACTTCTCGTAGAGCACACCCAGTGTGTTCAGAGTAGATGGCAGTATCGTTTACCGAACATGGGAGGCACCGGGCCTATGGTACGGGAAATATCACCTCTGGAACAGCGTCGACTAGTGTGATGTTACGGCGATACTCAGCCACTGTCACACCTCTCCTTCATTGCCGCTTCGCCTCCCATTATTCCTCACCAACCCCTTCGACGTCACCCCGTTTCCCTGTACCAACATCAAATCACCGACCTCTCAAAAATGCCATTCCGCGCAAAAATACCATTACACACAAAAATACCCGCGATTCCGCTATATATCGTTCTCTATATGCTCCCCGTCTCCTTAACTCTGATTTGGTTGAGCTGTCTTCATCGTCTCTGGGGATATTCGTTTTTATTAGTTGGATGTGGGCGGACATGGCCTGTGGATACGGTAAGTGGTTAAGAGTATGTGTTGAGAGAATATTTTACTGACATACTGGTTCAAGAGCATGGTCACCACCTGCACTGTATAGGGTAGCCCCGAGTTGGGGGTCACCCAAATGCACCATCATTCCATTCAATAAGTCATACATCTTAAAGACTCTTATAGGCAAAATATCTGGTTCGTCCCTCCATTTTATTTTAGCTTGGAAGGTCGAAGTTAACAATGTGTTAGGCGCCAAAATCATACACCTTGACAACATCATTCCCACTCTCAAAAATATTCGACACTGGATCAAAAGATTGGATTTACTCCTTGTATTAACTCCCTCGTCTCCCATGGTTTCCTCACTGGGCGGGCCAAACTGAAACATATCAACACCTCAATGACCACGATCCCCCTTATATTGCAACAAGGAGGAGAGCAGTCCTCAAGAGAGCAGTCCTCTAAGAGCCGGACATGGAGATTCCTTCTTCCGTTTGCCCGCAATATCGGTATATGTAGCATATCCAAAATGATTATTGCAGTGTATCATCCCACATATCTGAAATTGACCTAGGGTTGTTGTAAGTAAACAACCTAGTTGGCCTATCGCCAGAGATCTTCAAACCTATGTCCTTCCACTTTGTAGTATAATTGGTTTTTATTATGATCTTGGATGGTTGGAACCTCTAGCCTCTAAGAGAACGTCGCCGAATGTTTCTTGGACCTTGCCACTGCATCTTCGCTCACCACCGGTAGTGGGCACGGCTCCACTCGCATCCAGATGAGTTGGTTACACCCTGAGGGACGGCATTGTGCTCCCTTCTACCCACAATTTTCCATTTCGCCAGCCGATCGGACATGCTTGCGAAATGAAATTAATAAACTACCATGGAGACCGGTGAGAGCTGCTATTTTTGTCAGGGATACACTGAGATTTACGTTCAGGTCCTAATTTACAAGTAGTCCTTTGATTTGTTTCCCTTGTAGGCCTCTGCCGATCAAGAAGTCTCGGTTAGCCTGTGAGTGACGGTGGATGCATCAGGAAAGAGGAACATTTGAAATGGGAAGGCGACATGGCACACTCAGAAGGTTGTGCCTCGTGAACCTCCGCATTCGATCTGATTGGGATTGGTGGAAGTCAGCAGTACAGTACGTGCCGGAGGTACACATGACCACCTATTGTGAGCCATAGTAAAGCTAATTGGTAAGTTTTCTTATCTGCGCGCGCCTCTGACGTTGTCTGTCAACTCACGGGATCCTTTCCACCGGCTGGGCTGCACCTACTTTTTACTCGCTTCTCTATGACTGTGATCATTCGAACTTGGTGGTACCACCAAATGATTGGTTCTCAATAGTGATGTCCAAGGAGTATGTCATGGTACAGAGATTCTCATGCCCAGAAGAACCTGGCACGTTATTGAGGGACACTACCAGCGCTAAATTAGGCGAAACCCTCGGCTAGGGACTACGATTACAGCAGAGGCCGTGTTGTCTCAAGCCCTAAAATAGAGCGGCTCAACCACCGGAAGATGAGCCTGGGTGGCCACACTCAGAATGGCCGCCCAATTGCTGTCATAGATATGGAAGCACGGAAGATGCCCCATAAACTCCGCCCTCATTGTCCAGATGCCAGTCCTCGGCGGGTGTTGTCGAGGTGGAACCTCGGTTCGACGGTTGCGGTTGACCGATCCCAGGCCTCGTTACTGGAGTTGGAGTTGTGAGAAAGGCGACCTAGTTGCTGGCTGCAGCACCGAAATAGATGGTGGCTCCCTCCCAGAGTGACGAGGGATGAAAGGCGCGACGGCTGCCTTTCGTCCCTGTGGCAAAGAAGCTGAAGCTGAAGACGCTCCTCAATGAATAGGTATCGGGCTGCAGTCACCGCGGGAACCATCACCTACATTGCGCACAGTCGGCGTCTATCAATCCGCCGAGCGGGTTTCGTACCCCAGCGTCTGTGGCAATAAAGATGAGTTGCTGGCCGTTGAGTCAGAGGACCAAAGGAGCGTGTCATTACGTGTATTTCATCGAGTGGTTGGTTGGCCCTGCATGTCGACGTCCTTACGCGGTCCCATATAAAAACCGCCCCCGACTCGATTTGCTCTCGCGCCTCTTTTCCCCCCTCCCCTGCCCATTCCAACTCGGCTTCTAGTAGCCCGCCAAGATGGACATTTTCAAGAACCTGGTATCCCCAATGGGGGCACTGTCCGACACTATGGTACGATGAGATATTGAAGGCCAATTGTGGTGGTAGTTTGACTTTGTCGGCCACATTGGGTTCTTTGCAGAAACTTGTGGTGATCGGAGGTACTGTAGAAACAGCAAGACGTGTCGCGTCTTCGTCGTGGAACACTTTCATCGACTGTAAGTAGGACGTTTCATCGCCAACTCAGTTATAACATGGCTTCTGGCTACGCCCACGAACGAAACAATCATTTTGTGCTTTTTCTCTGCCTTTGAACTTCCTACCACCTTCCGGCCCAGCCCGGTTCCTTTTTGCGGCCGAACTTAGTACTGACACCATTCTTGCCACTGTAGCCTTCTTCCTCACAGCTCATTTTACGCAAGAGGATGTGTAAGTTGTGTCTTCCTCTTCTCATATCCCGTATCAAAACCCACATGTTGTTCAAAGAGCTCATACTGACGTCGTTTCTGTCATTCTGCAGGCCCTATGGTTCGTAACACCCTCTTCCGCAGGAACCCACGCCCTCCTTCCTCCGACACTTCCGATTAATACCCCCCCGCGCCCGTCTCCACATTCTTTCGTCTCAATTGGTATTCCTTGTTCCATGGACAATTTTATTGACATGGTCTTCTTCATTCTTCAGACTGGATTATGCACTGGCTTGTATGTATAGCCTTTTCGCATCTCTGTGCCCAGCTTAGCGCCACTGACCACACTTCCCTCGTTTACAGAGCAAACGTACGTTTTCTCCCACCTAGTTTCTTCAGCGTTCTACCCAACCTTGGTGGTACCACGCCCGATCTTTTCCAGTAAAATTTCGGTCGTGCGTCGCTCGTCCGTGAGCGCGGTCAGAGCCTACGTCGCGTAAATCTTTCAAGGATCGAAGCTTAGCCGGTGGCCCGGTGGGAGTTCCACCTCGGTCTCTTTTGCTCGTGTGCACCCCTGCTTCTCATACCCCTCGACCCTTCAGAGATGAGGACACACACGATCCACTTCGGCCGGTGGGTGCACCACTGACAGACTGAAGAAGTTGCCTGTAGAAGCATGATGTTCTGGCCCGAATGTACCTGATCGAAGTGCATAACATTGTAGGGCCAGGCCCGCGCCCTGCGTGGAGCATCGTGGGCAACTCGAGCGAGATGGCACCTGACCCGTCATGGCCCGATTGAATATCGGACAACCGTGTTCCGACGTTCCTTTATCGGGCATTGCTTGCAATACTAGACCATCTGAACTGACGTTTGCACCATACAGAACCAGCCTGGCAGCGTTCAAAGGAATTTGATATCACAACTCACCAAATGACGCGAGGAAACATGGTGAACACTACTGCCGGGGATCTGGATGATCAAGACGAAGATAATGATGGACTCTCTGGGAACAAGCAGAAGAAATTCACTTTTTTACCCGCTTTTGGTGCGTACTCGGCTCTTCTCGTCGGTAGAAATGGCCACGCACTAATATGTTCTAGATACAACCCACACTATTTACTATAAGGGCCACTGGCTGAGGGTCAGTTCGGATTCCAGTAGCATAGCTACTAGCTAATTCTCGCATCATAGATAACGCGATGCAAACGAACCACGGACTGGAACAGCTACCAGGAGGTCAAGATTAGGTATGAATCAACATCACTTATCCATTCTATCCAGCAGGGCTGATCCAGTGTTCCCTCCAGTGTTGTTGCTCGTTCGAATACTGTAATCAAACAACTGGTCCACGAAGCGAAGAAGCTTTACGAGAAGGATTCGGAGCACCGAATACAAATCTATCTTGCCGACCAATGGGGATCGTGGCGCTGGAATGGTTCCCGCCCTAAACGACCACTGTCCAGTCTCGTGTTAGAAGCGAGCGTTAAGGATATGATCGTTGCTGATTGCAAGGACTTCCTTATCAGTGAAGATTGGTATGCAGAGCGAGGCATTCCGTATCGTCGAGGATATCTGCTTCAGTAAGTCCAGCCAGTCATATCCATCGACGCTTTATATATTGAAACAATGGATCTAGTGGCGTACCTGGATCTGGGAAGACCAGTTTGATTCACGTACTTGCTGGTGAACTTGGCCTTGACATTTACGTTGTGAGCTTAAGCCAGAAAGGGTCCGTGATTCATTCGTCATTATTGTACCTGATGGAATTAACCTCATGTCCTACAGTATGAGTGATAACATGCTCGCCGGTCTCATGGGCCGGATACCAGCGCGGTGTATCCTATTACTTGAGGACCTGGACGCCTCCTTCACCCGTTCTACAAACCGTGACGGAAAAAGTACCGGCGTTCCTACAGTCAAGAGTGCGAATGAATCGAAAGAGAACAAGGATGGCAACACCTTGAGCTTGAGTGGTCTCTTGAATGCGTAAGTGTGAGATCTAGCTCTCCCGAGAATTTCGTCGCTCACGCACGTCGGGTAGGATTGATGGTGTTACTGCGCCAGAAGGTCGCTTGCTCTTCGCTACCACCAACCACATTGACAGGCTGGATCCTGCTCTTTCTCGTCCAGGGCGTATGGACGTCTGGATAAACTTCAAGAACGCAACTCGTTGGCAGGCGGAAGGTATCTACAAACGTTTCTACCCTTGTAAGACGCCTCCTTCCGATCCTGCGGAAGAGACAACCGATCCATCTGCCAATGGACCGACCTACACACCGAAGAGAAAGAAAGGCGTCTCTACAATTCCGGTACTGGAAGAGGAAGAGCTCCACAAGCTCGCGAAGGAATTTGCCTCCAATATTCCAGAGGATGAGGTCTCCGTTGCCGCGTTACAAGGCTACCTACTGAAGAATAAAGCGCGCCCGAGAGAGTGCGTGACGGAAGTTGCGGAGTGGATCGTTCAAGAGCGTAAAACGAAGGAAAAGATCAAGAAGGAGAAAGAAGAAGTGAGTCTCGGTGTTCCTGATCGCTGCATGCTAAGACTTACCGGTCCTATTCAGCGCGAGCTGAAGGAGAAAGAGGAGAGGGAGAAAAGGGAAAAGGAGAAGAAGAAAGAAGAAGAGAAGAAGGCCGAAGAGGCTGCTGCTGAGGCCGCTGCTGAGGCAAGGCGAGCATTGAGGAAGGCCAGACGGGTGGCCGCAGCTGCAGTCGTCTCTGCCACGCCGGCCCTTGCAACCGAGGCTCTCCCAACGCCACCTGAGGAAACCGCGGCTACCGAAGAATCAGCAAAGAGTGCTCCGGAGAGCGAGAGTTCGTCAACCGAAACGACCACCGATGACACCGATTCCGATTCCGACGAAGCTGAAGTTGCGACTATCAAGGAGCCAGCAACTAAAGACAAGAAGGAGAAGTGGGTGTCCGTTAAGCAGCCTGCCGCGAATGATTCGACGACCGAGGAGAAGAGCGTGACCGCGGAGCAACCAGCATTAACTGGTGAGAAGGATGAGGAGGCGGAGGCAGAGGCAGAGGCAGAGGCAGAGGACACAAGTGCTATTGATGCTTTAGTCGATGCTGCCACAACCAAGAGCGCCGCCGAGACCGCCTCTGCATAGACCCATCTGAAGAGCAGTGACATGGTAGCATAGATTAAGCCGAAATGTACCTACTACATGTCTTCAGTAGATGGGAGATACCTCCACGCTCCGTAGAATATCAGATCAGAATTTATTTCTACCCGCAATTTCGGACTGTCCCTTTCCACCGCGAACAGCAGATGACTTCGGGACACAGCTGACCTCTAATAACAATCGATAACGGCCTCTTTCATTGGATGTAATGTCCACTGATTTCATTTCTTCGACGACGCTAGCTGCTTCGCCAGGTTATCGACATACATTTGGAGCGTTTCGTTTCCAGAAGTAAGCTTATCTACTTCTCCTTGGACAGTATTCACCCTAGCGAGAAGAACTACAAATAGTTTCAATGAGCCGCAGCCGCGCTGAAGTTAAGGAGATGGGTGCGACTGACCGCGCAAGTCTTCTTGTGCGGCGATGATATCCCTGAGAGTCGGAGTATATCAGTCTGTTGAACATTGTGTAGCCCCCAACGGCCCATTTACTCACTTGACAATCACCTCTTTCTTCATTGCATCCCGGAGGATATCGCCTGGGGCGGCTAGAGCTGGAGCAGCCCATGCAGCGTCTTCCTCGAACTCGTCTCGCAGCGACATGAGCGCGACACGAGCCAACTATCAATAAAGTCGTGGAGGTGGAGGGGTCAAAGTGATAATTTGGGATCCAGCGGTGCCCAAAGTCTGAAGTTGTTTACCTGTAGTCAACATGAATCACCATCGTCCTGTATTGATCGTAGAGAGATGGGCTAGGTACTTTTACGTCGTCGGCGCCGTCGATCTCGCTTCTTTTGGGGCATGCCCGCAGTGGCCTTTAGGCTCTGGCAATAGGCACGTAACCAACTTTTAGACTAGTCTCGGATCCATTTTGGGCATTATCTATTTCAGCCGCCTTATTCGATTAAAACCCATACGGCGGCTTCTACGATTCTTCGCTTCCGGCCCCAAAAGGCAGAATAAATATACAATAGGGATGTATTGCTGCTCAACTACTCGAATACAGCAAGTGTAAAGAAGGATCCGTTCGGCTTCCGCACTCCCGATCGACCAGGTTTGGCGATCAGATCAGAGGCGGGGTAGTTATAATTCATTCGGTTTAACGTGTAATGTACGTCATGGTTACGCTGTGCTTGCGCAGCGAGGATCAACCAGTGCCCTGCGGGTTACAGATATCCTATTAGACGGTGGAACAACTAGTCAAGGAAACGTTCTCCACTCCCGGAAGAGCATTTGAACTGCCAAGTGTTTGATCCAGGTTCGCTCCCTGTCGCTCACATCATCAAAGCGGACTGTGTATTCAACTTGGTGCCGAGTTTGGATAGCAAATCGCCCGAGCAGATGGATGTGCGACTAAATCTATAATAAACAGATAGATAAATATAGATAGTAGCCGTAGAAATAGTATTTTATCTCTTGCGATCGAGAAACGTGTGAGCCGGAGGTCCACAAGATCATTGAGAAGGGAAACATGAACGCAGTCATAGCGGAGAGCTCACCCGACAAGTCAATCCAAACCTAGGTCAGGGGATCCAGACCGTAGATAAATCCCAACGTGGAGGCCGAAGACGATGGTGAACGGCCCGATTGCCGCATGCTGGAGCAATTGACTTGAAAGAATGAAAATGGAGTAAAGTAGGAGTGGGAATACGAGATAGCAGGTGAAGCCCCCAAGACCGGGAGCCTGGGTGGTAACGGAAATGCCAAATGCATGGCGAAGGGAACAACTTAAATGGGCAGAAAGTTCACACTAGACAAATCAATGTGGCAAAAGAAGTCTTCTTCGTGTGTTACAGGGGTCCCTTCCAATACACAAGAAGTTACGAGCCTATGACGCAATGGGTCTGTAACTGGATGAGACGAGCACAGACTACAATATGCAACACAAAACTTATACCTCCCTTCTTTCTAGACTCACCCCTTCCGTTCCTGAATGTCCTGTTATAGATTCCGGCACATTACATACACTGACATCATTTACCCCACGCGCGACAAGGACAATACACCCGATTTTGCTATCTCATCCACTCTATTTGCCCTCGTGTCCCCCTCAATTCCACTAACCACCAAGTAAACACGCATATTGCGGCCTTGATACATGCTAGGTCAGGCCCGCTATTGGATTATGGTAATGTGAACTAATAACCGAGCAAGAATCGACGGTATTCAAACCTTGCTTGGGTCTGATGCGCCTGGTAACGAACCAGTGTATTACGTTCTAATTACGATACATTTTATTCGTTGTTGTATGTGTACCTGCGCGCTCCGTGGTAGGCAATGGGAAAGCCCCTGGGTTGGACCACCTGCAACCGTGCTAATCCTAGCACCACTGAGCCGGTTATAAAGATAAAGTCGAGGGTGGGTTGATTGAGCATGGTATCTGAGCCCAACCCAAAAACCACGCAGAAAATGAAAACTACAGTGTTTGTATTTGCCACAATGGAAGGTAGTCCGGATTTGCAGGGAACGAAGGATTACCTGACTGTCCGCTGATACAAATATACTGTTGGAGTTGGTGATTCCTCTCCAACGAGGGCCCGGTAGTGCAGCGGTTTAGCACGCCCTTCCGGTATTAGGGAGACCCGTGGTTCGATCCCCGGTCTGGCCGTTTATTTTCTCCCACATATACATCCATTATAAACTCTCGCATTGTCATCGATCATTCCACTCCATGCGTCTGCCTGGTAGGAGAGTCACCGTCTCATAAATTCTTCGCCGAGCTAGTTCTGCAGTGCCTAATGTCTCAAGGACATCATGTCACCTTTGTCCGGTCTTCAATCAGCAACTCTGAATTCAGCTCACAGCAGTTTATACGTGTATTATTGGCTATTCAATAACACTCGATTAGACTTAAAAGTTTGCTGAGGCAGAACCCAGGCAGTCGAAATGCATAGAGTTGGGTGGCCAGTAATACAATGAGTAATCGATACTCGGGACAGGTTTATGGGAGCGATTCAATGCTGCCACTAAGGTATAGACGAAATACTGCTTATTTAGTTATCACCGATGGGAGAGGTATTTACGTCCGCCCTTTGTAGGTATGACTGGCAAACTAGAGGGCCTCTATAATTCATTGTCTGGGTAACCTGAGCTCAAGTCCATATACATATCCAACTGACCTACCTTCGTATAAAGTCATCGCGGCCCTTGAAGCAAACATAGTATCTAGAAACTAGTAAAATCAAAAAGGTCGGGATATCGAGACAATACAAGGTGCTTGTATTAAGGTATATAGAGTGAGCCCACAGCTGTACAGAGCTCGGGGTATTGTCGACTTATTACCCTGACGTATGGCATACTGTCGTACCCAGGTGAAAAGTTCCCAAGGTCAGTGAAATTGTGCACATTTATTAATCACATATTTGGCCCAGTTACGACACCATGATCTCGACACAGATTGTCAGGCTCAACCTAGGAAAATAGGGGTCGCCCACTCAATCGCGTGTCAAGAAGAGTCCTCGCAGATCGTAAGGCGTGTATGAAGTCCTTAACTGCACCCTAGATTGCCGAATCAGGCTGGAAGGGAGGAATAGATGTGCCAGGCTAGGGCCCCGTATGAAATCGATAATCAAGATTCTCTGAAATAGCAGCACCGGACTAACCACACTCATAATAGTCTAATGACTGCATACAGTAAACCAAAGCCATATATTAGAACTTCGCGTGTCTGTGTCCCATGAGCAAAATGACGTAGTGCTTGTTGAGTACCACTACAAATACTTAAGGATACAAGGCGAGCGTAGAGAGTCCTTATTCCTCTGGCAAGCAATAGAGAGCTCGTTTCTCCAGGCTGCAGTGTGGTATATTTCCGGAGCAGAGTACCTAAAACATCTGTATACAGTAAAATTTCCAAATCTTATGTCACCACCACAACAAAAGTCACAGCGCTCTCGAATCCTTT
>Ga0307513_10013496_pt1 | contig 10023 bp, 9 predicted proteins | sample 15_EM_MG_FD_202174 | JGI IMG/M metagenome (GOLD analysis project Ga0307513, IMG submission 202174) | Populus trichocarpa ectomycorrhiza microbial communities from riparian zone in the Pacific Northwest, United States - 15_EM | ecosystem: Host-associated > Plants > Roots > Unclassified | place...
GACAAGCACAACATGACGGCGGTGATGCAAAGGTACCGGGAGGGGGCAAAGGGGCAAGAGTAGTTAATTTCTTTGATCGCAATCCTCACCGGTACCCGCCCTGCAGCTCGTAATCGTACCCAGGCGGTGCTTCACTCGGGACGCCCACGTTCTGGTGCGGCGGTTGCGCGGGCGTCGGGGTGGGCATGGGCATCGTTGGCTGTCGTTGCTCGCCTGGCGTTGGCTGCCACGGAGCCATGACGTGCCCTTGATTCGGCGCGGTATACTGTGTCGGGCTCTGTGTGCGCTGCACATAGGGGTTGTACGCCTCCTGTGGTTGTGGCTGGGGTTGGGGTACTGGTGGGGTAGGGGTATTGGGGTAAATGGAGGGCATGGGTGGTGCTGGTGTTTGCGTAGGTGTCGTGGATGTATTCTGGGAATTGTAGTATAATGAGTCGCCCGGTGTTCTGCCCACGCCAGCTGCGGAGTAGGGGTTTGTGGAGCCATAGGGGTCGTAGGGGGAATACCCGGTTTGGTGTGAGTAGGCAGAGTGATCTGTTCGTGCAACCACGTAAGAACCTAGGCAAGTCTGGAAGCAAGGTTGATCACTCACAAGAACTTTCCTGCGGACCATGTCCGTACGTTTGACTAATACCATGACTGGTACCCGATGGAGTAAGGTACTGTGGTTGCTGCGTTAACCCCACCGGCATGGGCGGTGGGCTCATGGGCGGTGGGCTGACAGAAACAGAATAGCCTGCGCTAGGTTGGGCATAATGGGTCTGTGGCGGGTAGACATTCGGTAGCGGAGGTGATGAAAGGAACCTCGGGGGTATATTGCTCGCTGAACTGTTGTTGTAATTATTATAGGGATCGACAGGATTTCGACCAGGTGGCGCGGGCATATACCCGGGATTGATTGGCAACCGCCCACGACCAGCATAATTGGAGGTTACATTTGTGTCGCTGGTTTCTTGCCTGGCCATGTAGCCCGTCCTTTGTCTCCGCGCGCCTTCTGACACAGATCGGTAATCATCACGGTACGTCTCATCCTCCGAGTCTGTCTCGTAGTGGTACTGTGGTGAACTGTTCTTACGCAACGGAACGGCTTCCGCTTGGGTAGGAAATGGGGGGAGACCCTGTTCCGCTTGTTTTGCCTTGCGCTCGTTTTCGGCCTTGATAGCCTCCATGCGCATTGATTCCGCGTTGGACATAGGTGCATTCCCCCCTCCAGCTGCATAACCCCCTCCTTGTTCCACATTCGAGCTCTTGTCCTTCTTGGTGCCTTTCGGTCCCCGCTGACGCTTTGAAATGCAGCATCTCCCAAATCCGTAGAAACACCCGCTGAAGAATAGCAATATCCAGCTCGCGAGAGTCAGCCATAGACCGTTGCCAATTTCAGCAGAGCCACCGACAGCATTGATGCGCGATTTGGCGATGAAGAAGAAGACGAGGTCGAAGACGAATGCGAGGAGAACGATCGAAGCACCAATCCCGGAGGAGCAGGAGGACAGCGTCGTCATGGACAGCTCACGAACGTGAGCAAGGAGACCGAAAAAGGCTGCGAGGGCCGCGAAGCCTAAACCGACGATGTGCAGCACGAGGACATAGGTGATCCATTTGACTGCGACAGAGGGGACCTGGGCATTTAAAGGGAGGTTGATGCCGAAGAGTGCTTGCGGATCTGGGGAAAGAAGGGTCAGCGGTGTTGAAGAAGCAGTGCCAATGTGGGCAGGACGGCCAGCACCGTTGATGAGCATGGTACGTCCTCAGGACCAAAAGATCAACAGATAGTAGGATATCTTGGGACTACTAGAGCGAGGCACGGAGGAAGCCGCCGATGTGTCATTGATTGACGGTGCGCCGCAGCAGTGTCTACCGCCCCTTGGGATGCAGCATCATACGCAAAGTGCGAGGTGATCCAGTAGCGGGTAAGTTAGCTAGTGTTCTATTTGCCCAAACTTACCGAATTCATACCCAACACTTGCATTTGAGCAGGCAACTTGACCTTCGGTTTCGAAGCAGTAGCCTAGTACGCCAAAGGTGACTGCGGCGGAGTACTTGTCCTGCTGCATGGTGGCCTTGAGGAAGTAGATCGTTTTGAACCAGGGAACGGAGAAGGAGACAAGGACGAGGCAGATGGTTGCCGCGAGGGTCACGATGAAGCCCGGAGTCGCGGGTCGCAGGATGGACATGGTGATGTCTGTTCGGTTCTCTCGGAGAACGAACGAGGCGGTGATGTGCTGGTGCGGCGGGTGGTCCGGAAGCGGGGTTCGAGAACGAGATTGGGTGTTTGGCACTCGTAGCCTGCTGCCCTGTTGGCCTCTGCTGCCTTTGATCCGCGAAGAAAATTCAAGAATAAATCTGGTGAGGAAGAGAGGGGAGATAGAAGAAGTGGAAGAAGAAAAGGCGTGAGATAGTTATTAAGTAGCGGGCGGGTGTCGGCGGCATTGAAACGGATTTGGCTGCGTAGCACAGCCGGGGCAGTCGCTCTTGCGAAGTGGAGGTGCCCACGATTATATATGTAGGACTCAATCCGAACGCGTTCAGCCGGCCGCCCATTCCGATGAGCCCACGATCGTGTCATAGCACAGAGTGAGCCTGGCCATAAAGGCTCTACAGACTGCGGAGACGATGTACAATACTAGCTTTTGTCAAGAGTTCGGGTCAAGGAAGAGATCGAGACCAGGACACCAGACAGCTCAAATGACCAATGGGTCTTGGGGTAGACGAGATCAATTTCAAGGATTCGAACCTCAAGCCGGAGCCTCTTTCGATACCATAGCAAAACCAGGTCAATTGTTCTCCTCTTATAATACTTACTGGGGCCGAAACTATCCATCTGCTTCAGTGGACATTGGAGACCCGTCTTCATTTCACAACTGAGGAAATCCAGCAACTATTGCAGGAGTACAAGAGAGATTCCCATTTCCAGGAAGTGCTGGACTCCTTTCAACAGAATAGTTCTGCTTTCCAGTATATATCTGAAAGGAGAGCATGAGGTCTTATCATGTCAGACCGCAGCATTCTGCACTGGAACTTCACATATCACCAGATATGGGTCAGATGTGGTCCAATATGTATGCTATAGAATAAACTAACTAGACAGACCTACAGGAGTAAAGACACAGGGAAATACGAAAGTGTCGCAACAAGCTGGTTGGTGAAATTGTCAGGACCTGCGCGTTTCAAGGGGGACCTACCTGTGCGGAGATTTGCCTGCCGTCCCTGTTCAGAACCCTTCCACTTGGCACTCGGTTGTCCCCTTAAGTGGATAACTTCCATATTACACTGCCTGCTACGATGGGCAGGATGTAGTACTCATTTACCCCTTTGTCAGTGTCCTTGGGCTTCCGTCGGAAAATGAGGTTGGCCTGAGAGTTAGGGCAATGCAGAAGAGTGAAGATGGCGGATATTATAAAGTAAACTGGCTAAACAGACATACAGTAGTCCACAAATAGAGGGAAATACAAAATCCTGATAAGTAGCACCGAGTTATGACATTCGCGGACGGATTTAATGCGTTATTCCTCAGGCAGACGAAACCTGGAAACAGCAGGTCGGGAAGCAAGTTTTACTCCCTCATAAAATTGTAGAGAGCCCTTTGTGGGCACAAGGGTGGGATACAACGATGCACTCATTGTGGTACCATGAGCCTGGTCAGGAAATGGACGCACATGGAGCATAGGCTCAGACGCCGCCATTGCACATGACAGAGTCAGATTCGTCCGTCGTATTAGGGGTCAATGCTTCCGGTGGAATCGAACGCAAGTGACGAGGGCGAAGCCTCAAGCAAATATTGGGATCGAGGTACACAACAGAACAACCGCGACGGAGGACCTTATAACTGTTGCACCGTTGGAAGCTCCAGTAGATATGGGATCAGTTGAGCTGGTGCTAGTCTCCGACGCCAATCTCGAAGTGTAACCAATACAGAGGAAGGCGTACGGTCCAAGGAAGTTGAGATCGTCGAGCGGGGCGAATTGGCGGTTCCGACACGTCCATTGATCAGCTATACGCAAATGAGGATAGAGTCTGGGCCCAAGCAATCAAGGGACCAATGTTCCTCGTTAGCGCCGGGCCCTGTATTTCGTAGACCGAGAAATTTAACGCTAAAAATTCTAAGCCCGATTGATGTCCGAACACTGAGTCATGGCTCCCTCCGCGAACCTCTTCCGGTAGGTTTCCTGTTGCGGGGCTGAGTCGTTGTAGACAGTCGTCGAGAGTCAGCCGTACAACAGTGTCGGGGTTCGTTGATGCTTTCTAAGACACATGGATGGAGAGTATGGTGCAGTGTGAAAATTTGTGCTATTCTCTGAAGGCTCTTTGACGCTGAAGCACGATCATTCGCCAATCGTCGATGGAGCAGCTGTGAGGGTCCGTGGAAAGGCCAGAATTTCTGAATATTTATCCACACACGCCATGGTTAAATATTTTTCTTGCGACGTCGTGGGACCCCTATGACTCGCGATCCGTTTTGCCAACTGCGACATAAGCATTTGGTGTGAACCGGGCGCGGCGGGTCCAAGACATCGATGCCAGAAACTGGGTGACCATAGGGGCAGTCTGAGTGCGTCGCCTACGTTGGCTTCTCCGTCGTCGACGCACAGGTGAACCGGAAGCAAACCTGTTTCGCTCCCCTCACCATCTCATGCGGTCAGAAGGCAGTAGAAGATATGTTGATGCCGGAAACTCGAGTGCCCCAGGTTGTGGGTGGTCACTAGCATGCCCCCTTGGTCAGATACTCACCAGCGTTTGCACGCACGGCGATGATAGATGCTACTGAGCTCGTCGCAAACACCCGGGGGTCCGCGGATGAATTCGCGCATAATTTTTGACATCACACGATTGAATTGTCTGTGACCCGCGACTCACCATTTAGCACGAGTTTGGGTGGGTTATATGCCATTTCCTAGAACAAGTACAATTATGACCCGCGCGTCCCTATTGCCACTCACGCCCACCACATATCCCCTACTTTAAACACCATAGTCAATCTCTCACGCCTATTCAGGCACTCACGACATGATAGTCAGTACTAGTGTGTAAACATGTTTGGCTGGCTGGAAGCCAGCATTGACATTCGCGTTCGCTGTAGGATATTATGCATCTCTATCTGTGGGTTCATTCAACTAGTAAAGACGGCGCAAGGACCCAGCAAACTGCCGATTCCTGGATGGACTCCAGCATCGCGGCTCTCTGGCCGATGGAACTGGGGTGACAATCTCAGTCGACCGGACGGCAGAGCAAAGGTCCTGGGTTTGTCTGCGTTTCCATATCCCTGAAGCATACCACTCGAACGGTGTGGGGTCAATCCCGGTCGTTGTACCCGCGACATGCGTTGGGACTGGCATGCACCAACCCAATTTAGTTTTCTCCTCGCTACTAGAAGAGACGATTGGGTCGCTGGGGCGTGTCCGCCTCAAGAACGTTTGTTCGGTTGTGTCACCAGAGCCACGTCCAACTTCTCGTCCGCTCATATTCATTGGACTGGCTGCTGCTACATAGCAGATCTAAGTTGTTCATCAACAGTGTTCGCTACGCCCATGACTCAGCCCTGGCCTTGGCCAGAGCAGCGGGGGGCTACGGTGCCATCGAGGACGCGGAGGCGAGAACCTCGTCGAACCACGTCTCGTCAAACTACTTCATGACGCTCACCCTGAACATAAGCAGTGCATGTCGCTGTTCTCCCTCGGGGCGTCGCGCAACTGCCAGATGACTGGCTAGAGGTGCAGAATGAATTCTCCTCTCTGGTTCAATGACCTTACTTTCTACTATGGACGTTACTTTGAGGAGATTTACGGACCTTTATGATTATCCACTTGTCGTTCTAGAAGATTTGCAAGCTTTTTGCATTAGAATCGCAGATTGAGTCCTGAATACTTACCAGTGTGGTATTGGACCGTATTATGTGGCTATAGACTATGAATAAAGGCTGACGCAGCAGGTGGTTTGACGAGGTGGTGTCCAAGTGAGATTCAGTAATGGGGGCGTGTTTATTTGCGTATCAACAATCGGACACCGGACTAACAGGTATGTACCGCACTTTTTCTCCTTAATTGCGGCGATCACATGAGCCGGTGGTCGTCATTCCAAGTTAGGGTACTACACTCTGTAAGGACTCGGAAGGTTTGAAGTGGTTTGCACTATGCCAAGGATTTGACTGCTTGCAACGACGTTGGGAATCCTAAACGCATCCGAACAGCATCCTTGTAGCCATTAAACGGAATCGTTTGAAATTGGACTTTCGAGAGCTCGTTTCGTCTTCCATGCCCGCAGTACCTGCATCAGAGTCTTGGTTTTACATTATCAATTTGAAATCCTCAGTAATTCCCCTCCGTTTTACATCGTTTCGTATACGCCTCACTTGTCAGCTACTATATAATATAGGCCGCTCCAGTTCGCAGCGTAATAATAAGGGGTTCGATATTCGTTCCCCCGTCACCGTATTATTTCGACAGAAAGGCAACCCCTGTTCTGGACGCCCACCTAGCCGTTAACGGGGTAACGGCCCCTCCACCTCCCGTGTACACGAACGAGAACGAGGACCTTGTTTCCAGGTCAAAAAATATGTCTGCTGCTGCGATCATTCCAGCTATTGCCTTCTACCCTCAGTTAAAAATATTAGTCAAATAGGAAATAGGCGGGAGACATTTCGAAAGCACAGAGATCTACCGCGATCCACGTCTCTCCCTGTTGGACGTGCCACGATGGCTTGTGGGTCTGTTACGATCCACCGACAACTGTCAAGTCGAGGAAGGCCAATAGGTCTTGGGGACTGGAGGACACCGCTGCCGCCCAATGACGTCGAGGAGCGACAGCAAGGCGGTGACGCCAGCGACGTTCCTACGAGGGCCTGTGCCTATGCCCGCTGCTGGCCGGAGAATGCTCATCGAGCCGGTAGTAAACGTAGCGAGTCGGTCTTAAAAGCGCGAAGAAGCAAGTTGCCCACTACCTGTCGATTGTATCCCACTAGTTTACTCGATGCCGTCATCCCTGTGTATTAGACATGGTGTTTTTCTCTGGAAATCTGCGAGCCCCTTTCCTTGAAGTTGAGGTGCAGAATTACCACAAGTAACTAATCCCGATCTTTCTTTAATCTCTGCAGAGGCGCATTAATTTACTCTTAATGATGACCGCAAGTCAATGACGCCTCTTCCCAACTCCGAAACTCCGACCAGGAGGCGATCGTGAGCTCGACCGACACCTTTTCATTATTTCCTTACTATCAAAATCACGCAGATAGCAAATGACGCGTCTGAACACTCCCCCAAGCCTCTTCTACACCTTGGCCGCACCCTCAACCTTTGCTTTTCAACCACGGCATTTGTGGAACGTAGTACCATGATATAGTAGCTAAAGATAGTCCCATTAGCCATATATTCAAGGTTCTCATTGACACTCTCCATAAACTGAGCATGCTCGCTGACATGCCCGGGGCGACCCCAAAAACGCGTAATGAAAGCAGGCGATCAGCGTATACCGCACCATCATGCAAGTACTTGGGGCAGGTCTGGTGATACTACTGGTATCATCTGGATAAAGGAAAGGTTCAAGGAATACCGCTCCTATTAGGTCTCTGTTCACTTTGTGGTAGCTATACATTGTTCTGTTCGACCATCCAGGTCTGTTTCCACAGCAGAACTATATCATCTTATCTCCGACTGCGTGAGTATATTGTTACGCCGTGGCTGCTCAAACTCTGCGCTGACATACAACTAGAAGATACGCGTGGTATACAACACAAATGAGAGAAAGCATGGTCAAGGTTACTCACGGTGGTACGGGTGACCCTGCCGGATTCCTCGCTCGGTCTTTGGTGGTAGCAGGATGATGCAGGTACGGCTTCACGGCGCTACGGTAAACTTATCATTCTATGTGTTCCGACGCAGGTTTGGGAGTATCTTTGATGAAGGGGGTGATCTATGTCACCCCTATGAAGACTGCCAAGGAACAAAAAGAATTGGAACAAGAAACCAGGAAGCGTGAATCGACAATTACTCCAGTATGAAAACACCATTATTCTCCGGCTGTCACTGTGATCACGAGTACAGCTCTTCGTCGCTCACCTGCTCACACCACACCCACTTCATGCTCGGCCGACTGAGCCCGGTGATGCGCCAGAACAGAATGGTGCATCGACAACATCAATTCCAGCTTCTCGACCAATATCAGCTGTATTTATTACTTCCGAAACGCTCCACCATCGGGCACATTCACACAGAGGCCAGCGACCGAAGGACGCAAAGCCCAAACGAAGCTTACCGCGGAACAGAGGCAGGAGATCGGTGCGATTGTAGTGGATTGCGTTGAGGGGGGGGTCAAGCGCGTTACCGGGTACACTAATCAACTCAGAGATCGACTGCAGCCCTGTCGAGGCGCCTTAATCGGGAAGGAAGGATGGCCCAAAGACGAAGCGGGTGTGAAGAAAGGAGCGGGGGCTTTAGGCTTGGGGAGTTTCGGAGTTGAGGCATGTTACCTTTGCGACACAGGCGTCCAATACTGACCACGGCCTTCACAGCTACTGTACACGATAGGTATTCACCTATCGAGAACCCTCAACCGCTATTGACGTTGCCAACAGGAAGCACTTACATAATGAAACTTGCCTCGTTCAAGAATTCCTCGGGATGTACATTGATTTCCAAAACACAATCTCCCATCATATCGTCACCTATCCGTGGACCCGGCATCTTCGGCCGTCTCAAATTTTTTTTGCATTGGCAACGGACATCGGCAACGCGTAGGTCGCTACTCTAATCCTTGGACTTGGTAACGAGCTACACTGAACAAGCTCCTACTCCAGATTTGGTGTTCACTCTGTCTTGATAGACTTGCAGCGAGCCCTTGAGAAGGGTGAGGGACCTGAGGAAGAACGCCGTGCAGTCGAGTCGGATGTAACTGACAAAGTACTTCTAGTTTATTGGCGAGGGACTCGGGTGCAGCTCATCTGGGTCCTCTATCGTGTGCGCGAGGTCATCCCCGGGGAGCCTGACGCGTCACATGGTGCTGATCAATTTGGCAAAGGTACATAGACACTGGTTATTAGTGCATGACGCTGATTTCGACTGTAGGTCATTACACCCACGCGTGAAACCTTCGAGCCCACCCAGTCGGTGGGAGCGCTGCGGGGTGAAAGTGGGTGTTGGAAGGTGCGTATTCTCATCCTCAAAGCATTGTATACTCAATGGTCCTTGGTTGACATCTCCCATCTTTGTAGAAGTGTGTCCGGGGCGGTGGCTGGTTAATCGAAGCGCAAGGAGCGTCTACGACAGCGGAGACTACGAAGAGGCCCCAGAAAAAGCAGAAAGCCTGTAATCACAAATCGACGTCGGCGTCACCCTCGCTACCAAAGCCGAAAACTAGTCCAGTGATCAAGTCGATTGCCGGCCAAACTGTCGCGTCAAATCGTAACACAGTGCACTGCGGATCAACACGGCTAATTTGATAGCGCGGTGAACGGGACTCCTTTGGTGTGCATTTAGGTATATCCTGTCGGGCAGTTTGTGCTGGTTGCCCCGTTCTCCCGACCGGCCCGTAAGACGCAACGCTACGCGTACCTCGTATCTTCCTCCGAAGACGTAGTCACCCACTGTGGATACGGGTAGTAGCTAATGCTTCCATCAGCGCCTCACCACCTGCCCTGCTCGCTAGCAACGAATCGACCGTCGTTGTGCACAGTCTGGGCCGCCCGTCGATCTTAAAAGCGAGAGCATAAAGTATCGGGACTAGCATTATGCGAATCATGATAGCCAGACGACGCGAGTACTGACCACCGGATCGAGAAGGCACCCCACCGATGGATTGTGCTTGGGTTTGCTTCTTTGGTGGGTTCTTTGCGTCCTACCAATAGACTGGATAGATAATAGCTGAATTTTGCGTTCTAGTCAACCTATATTTCACTCTGTCCTGTGTGACCCGGGCGGGAGCAAGTCTCTCATAAGGACATATCACGTGCGATAGGGTGATTTGGTCGTATTGGCCATAGTGTCCAAATGTTGCAACAAACTTGGACCCTGCGGCATTTTACCGTCGCCAACCTCA
>Ga0307513_10013497_pt1 | contig 10023 bp, 9 predicted proteins | sample 15_EM_MG_FD_202174 | JGI IMG/M metagenome (GOLD analysis project Ga0307513, IMG submission 202174) | Populus trichocarpa ectomycorrhiza microbial communities from riparian zone in the Pacific Northwest, United States - 15_EM | ecosystem: Host-associated > Plants > Roots > Unclassified | place...
ACCCGCGACACCGGCGGGGGAAACAATGGCGCCGCCAACGGCTCGACCCTGATCACCCAGGTGGTCGCCGACGGCCTGAAGGTGCTGGGGGTCGACCAGCTGTCCGACGAGAGTTCCGACAAGCCGGTGGTGGCCAAGGCCATCACGCTCGAAGTCACGCCCGACCAGGCCCAGGCGATCTCGCTGGCCCAGGCCGTGGGCACCGTCTCCCTGGCCCTGCGCCAGATCAGCGACGACCAGCCGGTGGCCAAGCGGGTGACCAACATCAACGACCTCGGGGGCTTCCGCGCCGCGGCGACGCCCGCGGTCTACACGCCGGCCCCGCGGCCGGCGACGGCCCGGCGCCGCCCGGCCTCGCGCCCTTCCGGCGCGACGGTGCAGGTGACCCGGGGACTGGTGACGACCGGATACGCGGTCGCGATGCGATAGGGCGCGCCGGTCGCCCGCCGCCGCGAGACGCGGCGCGGGGAGCACCGGGGCGAAGTTGGGGAGTGCGCGTAATGTCGAATTCGAACCGTCTTTCGCGGCCGATCCGGGCGCCGGCCTTCCTGGCCCTGCTCCTGGCCCTCGCCGCGCCCGCGGCGCCGGCCCTGGCCCAGGCGACCGCCGACGGCCGCTACGAGCTGGTGGTGCCGGCCGGCAAGTCCGAGATCCTGGAACTGCCCGCGGCCTATGCCGACATCATGGTGGCCAGTCCGGAGATCGCCGACGTCCTGCCGCTGTCCGACCACTCGGTCTATGTGGTCGGCAAGAAGCTGGGCTCCACCGCCATCAGCATCTACGGGCCGGGCAAGCGCCTGTTGACCTCGGTCAGCGTGGTGGTCTCCGCCGACGTCGGCGGGCTCAAGACCCGGCTGCACGAGATCCTGCCCGCCGAGACCGGCGTGAAGGTCAGCGCGGCCAACGAATCCATCGTGCTCTCGGGGCCGATCTCCAGCGGCCCCCGGGCGCAGCAGGTGGTCGCCCTGGCGGAGAGCTACGCCCCCGGCAAGGTGGTGAACATGCTCTCCGTCCAGGGCGTGCAGCAGGTGATGCTGTCGGTGCGCTTCGTGGAGATGGAGCGGTCGGCGGCCAAGGCGCTGCGGGCCAACACCAGCTCGCCGAACGTCGCCGAAGGCCGGCCGTTCATCACCACGGGCGATCAGTTCGTGAACGGCGGGGCCGGGCTGGATCCGTTCGGCATCGCCCAGACCGTGATCCGCAACGGCGACATCAACCTCGACATCCTGTTCGACGCGCTCGAGACCCGCGGCCTGGTGAAGACCCTGGCCGAGCCGACCCTGGTGGCCATGAGCGGCGACACGGCGAGCTTCCTGGCCGGCGGCGAGTTCCCGATCCCCGTGGCCCAGAGCCAGAATAACGGCGTCACCACCGTCACCGTCGAATTCAAGCAGTTCGGCATCTCGCTGGCCTTTACGCCCACGGTGCTGGACGACGGGGTGATCAACCTGGTGGTCGCGCCGGAAGTCTCCAGCATCGACCCCAGCGCCTCGGTGACCACCGGCGGCCTGACCATCCCCGGCATCAAGGTGCGCCGCGCCAAGACCACGGTGGAGCTGCGCGACGGCGAGTCCTTCACCATCGCCGGCCTGCTGCGCGACGACTACCGCAACGATGTCCGCCAGTACCCCTTCATCGGCGACCTGCCGGTGATCGGGGCCCTGTTCCGCTCAACCGGCTATCAGAAGAACCAGACCGAACTGGTGCTGGTGGTGACCCCGCACCTGGCCGTGCCCGTGCGCGGCCCGGCCGCCACCCCGGCCGATCGGTTCGTCCCGCCCTCGGACTTCGAACTGTTCCTGTTCGGCGCCCAGAAGGCGACCAAGACCCCCAAGTCGGCGGAGGACCGCGCGCTGATGTCGGTGGATCCCAAGACCGCCGGCATCGACGGCGTCTACGGCCACGTCCTGAACTAGGAGACCGACCATGCGCTTCCACCCCCTCGCCCGCCTCGCCGCCGCCCTCGCCCTCCCCCTGGCCCTGGCCGCCTGCGTGAACCCGCAGAAGCCGCTCTCCCCCGACTTCGCCCAGAGCCTGCGGCAGAACGTCGGCGCCCAGATCGCCGATCCCGACGCCCGCTATGCGCGCCAGGAGCCGCCGGCCGCCAGCGGCGCGCGCGCCGCCCTCGCCCAGCAGCGGTACAACAAGGGAACGGTCGCGGCGCCGTCCAGCCAGGGCACGACCAACATCCGCAGCCAGTCGGCCGGCGCCGGCGGCGGCGGAAGCTGAGGCCGTGTGATGCCCCGCCCGCGTCCTGGCCTTGTCGCCGACGAAAAGGGAGCCGTCGCCCCCCTGTTCGCGATCGGGCTGGTCGTTTTCCTGGGGATGGGCGGCCTGGCCTGGGACGTCAGTCGCGGCCTGGCCCTGCGGGGGGAACTGGACGCCGCCGTCGACGCCGCGGCGCTGGCCGGCGCGACGCAACTGGACGGGGGCGCCCAGGCCATCGCCCGGGCGACCACCGCGGCCAACGGCCTGGTGACCAACGCCCAGCGGCTGGCGAACACGCCGCAGACCAACGCCACCGCCGCCGGCCAGGTGACCCTCCGGTTCCTCAGCTCGCTGAGCCCGCGGACCTATACGACCACGCCTTCGGCGGCGAAGTTCATCGAGGTGGACGCGACCCCGCGCACGCTGGGCGTGGTCCTGCGCATGGCGTCCCGGGTCACGAGCTTCAGTGCGAGGGCCCACGCGGTGGCCGGCTACGGCTCAGGCATCTGCAAGGTGCCGCCGCTGATGATCTGCAACCCGGAGGAGACCGTCTCCGACCTCGACTTCGACGCGGACGCCTATACCGGCAAGTCCTTCATCCTCACGCCGCCGCCCGGCGGCAACAGCCAGTGGGGCCCGGGCAATTTCGGGTTCCTGTCGGTGGGCAACGGGGCCAGCGCCATCAAGGACGCCATGGGCCGCAATCCGCCGCAGACCGAGTGCTTCGGCACGGTGGCCGAGACCGAGCCGGGCAACATCGCCTCGGCCGACGACTGGTTCAACACCCGCTTCGACATCTACCGGGCCTCCGCCAGCGGCGAGAAGAACAATCCCCTCTTCGGCCCCTCGCTCAACACCATCATCGGCAGCGAGGTGAAGGCCAGCGACGCCTGCACGCCTTCCGTCAGCGCCCCGCCGGACAGCTGCGCCAACAGCAACGCCGAGGCCAACGGCTACGGCATGCCCAAGGACTGCAACCAGGGCGCGGCGCGGGTCGGAACCGGCCAGTGGAATGTCGGCAAGTACTTCGCCACCAACCATTCGGGGATCAATCCGGCCAGCTATACGCCCGCGATCCCCGGTTCGCCGGCGTTCGGCGGGGCGGGCTGGGCGGCCTATGGCCCTGCCGCCACCGGCGGCGCGGCGACGCCGACGCGCTTCCAGGTCTATAACTGGGAACTGGCGATCCTCAGCGGCGCGATCACCAAGCCCGCCGGGGCCTTCTCCGGCAGCCAGGACGTGCTCTCGACCGGGAACACCCAGCGCGACGTCGCGCGCCCGCAATGCAACACCACCAATCCGAGCCCGCCCGCACCAGACCGGCGGACGATCTCGGCGGTCGTCGTCAACTGCCGGGCCGACAATGTCCGCGGGCGCACCAACGTCAACATCATCGCTTATGTCGACCTGTTCCTGACCGCGCCCGCCGTCAGCGCCACGATCTATGGCGAGTTCATCGGCGCGACCACGGACGTTTCGGCGGTCGGCAAAGAGACCCGCAAATATTCGGTGCGGCTCTATGAATGAGCGCGGCTCCCTTCGCCGTTGGCTGCAGGCCGAGACGGGCGTCGCGGGCGTCGAGTTCGCCCTGATCCTGCCGCTGCTGTGCGTGCTGCTGTTCGGCTTCTTCGAAGTCGGGCGGATGTTCTGGACCTACAGCGTCGCGTCGGCCTCGGCGCGCGACGCGGCCCGGTTCGCTTCGCGCCTGCCGATGGTCTGCGCGGGCCTGTCGGGGACCGACGTGGACCGGATCAAGCGCCTGGCCCGCACCGGCCTCGTCGACACCGGCGGGACGCCCCTGGTGAAGGGCTGGACCAACGACGCCACCGTGACGGTCGCCGTCACCTGCGTCAGCAACACGGGCGCGATCTACCTCGGCCGCTACGAGGACATGGCCAACGTGCCCACGGTGAAGGTCACCGCCACCGCGCCCTACAGGACCCTGTTCACCAGCCTGCTGCCCGGGATCAGCCTGAACGGGGTCGCCGTCAGCAACACCCAGAGCTGGACCGAATGACCATGAACCGGCACGCGCGCCTCAAGCGGTTCCTGCGGTCCGAGGACGGATCGATGGCGGTCGAGTTCTCGATCGTGGGCATTCTGTTCCTGATCGTCGCCCTGGCGGTGATCGACATGTCGCGGCTGGCCTGGGAGCTGAACTCCGCCAAGGCCGCCGCGCGGGCCGGCGCGCGGCTGGCGGTCGTCAGCCTGCCGGTGGCGACCCAGCTCGCCGACTACGACGCGGTCTCGACCCTCGGCCTGCCGGGCGGGTCGGCGGTGCCCGCAGGCGCCGTGCCGGACTATGTCTGCACCTCGTCGGGCTGCAGCAACGGCGGCACGCTGGACACCACGACCTTCAACGCCATCGTCACGCGGATGAAGCGCTACTATGGCCGGCTGACCGCCGCCAACGTGGTGATCGAGTACCGGCATCGCGGCCTGGGGGTCGCGGGCTTCATCGGCCCCGACGTGGAACCGCTCGTCACCGTCAAGGTCCGCAATCTCACCTTCCGGTCGGCCTCGCTGCAGATCTTCGGCGTCACCGGCCTGACCGTACCCTCCGTCACCACCACCCTCACCGGCGAGAGCTTGGGAGCGACAAGTGCGAGTATTTAAGCCCAGCGCCGCGATGCGCGAGACCATGACCCTCAGTCACGAACTGTCGGGTGCGGCCCTGCGCCTCGCCTACGACTCCGCCGTGTTCACCGGCGGCCGGCCGTCCGAGAGCCTGCAGGCGCAGTTCCCCCTGGTGCGGTTCCGACCGCTCGCCACGCGCTGGACCGGCGAGGCGGTGGGCGACGCCGACGTGCTGGCGGCCTGCGCCGACGCGGCGTCGGAACAGGACGTGAACCGCCTGTGTCTTCAGCTACGCGACTGCGGGCGGGCCGACAGCGTCATCGTCTTCCTGCGCAATCCCGACGTGACCACGACCCGGCGCATCCTGCGGGAGGGCGCGGCCGACGTGCTGCCAAGCCCCGCCGAGGAACTGGCCGTGGCCGTCGCCCTGGAGCGGCTCCTGGGCCGGCTGAAGACCGAGGGCGCGCGCCAGCCCCAGACCGCCGGCCAGGTCGTGGCCCTGCTGAAGGCCGGCGGCGGCGTGGGCGCAACGGCCCTGGGCGCCCAGCTCGCCGCCATCCTCGCCAAGACCCGCGGCGAATCCCGCGTGTGCCTCGTGGACCTGGACGTCCAGTTCGGCCAGGCGGCCATGTACCTGGACCTCGACAGCTCTGTGACCCTGGGCGAGGTGTTGGCGGCCGGCGGCGACCTGGCCGAGATCCGCTTCGGCGCCTCGCTGACCCCGCACGAGAGCGGCGCGCGCGTCCTGGCGGCGCCGCCCCAGTTCCTGCCGCTGGAGGCGCTGACGCCGGCGGTGATCGACGCCCTGATCGTCGCCCTGAAACGCGAGTTCGACGTCATCATCCTCGACCTGCCCAGCGCCTGGACGGCGTGGAGCAACCGGGCGCTGCACCAGTCCGACCGCATCGTGCTGGTCACCCAGCTGTCGGTGCCCCACGCCCATCTGACCAAGCGCCAGCTTCGGCTGCTGGAGACACAGCGACTGGACGAGACGCCGTTGACCCTCGTCTGCAACCGCTGCGGCGGAGACTCGCCGGCCGCCGTGTCGGTCAAGGCCGCCGAGGCCGCCATCGGCCGGCGGTTCGATGTCCAGGTCCCCGACGACCGCAAGCTGATGAACGAGGCGATCAACCAGGGCGTGGCGATCGGGTCCCTGCGGCGGGGCTCGAAGCTTGAAAAGGGGCTGGAGGCGCTGGCCGCCTGCGTATCGCCGGCCCCCGTCGCCACCCCGCGCGGCTGGAGGAGCTGACCATGGCCTACTGGAACGAAGACGTCCTCGCGGCCAACGACGTCGCCGGGCCGCGCGTGACGCCCGTCGAGGAGTCGCTGGCCCTCAAGGTCCGGCTTCACCAGCGACTGCTGGACATGCTGAACCTCTCGGCCCTGGACCGGACCCCGCGCGAGACCCTGCAACTGGAGATCCGCCGCGCGGTCATGGGCCTGCTGGCCGAGGAGAAGCGCCTCTACACGCCAAGCCAGACCGACCACCTGGTGGACGAGATCCTGGACGAGCTGCTGGGGCTGGGCCCGCTGGAGCCGCTGCTCAAGGACGAGACCATCACCGACATCATGATCAACACCCATGAGACGGTGTACGTCGAGCGCGCCGGGCGGCTCGAACGCTCCGAGGTGCGGTTCCAGGACAGCCGCCACCTGCTGCGGATCATCAACAAGATCGTCGCCGCCGTCGGCCGCCGGGTGGACGAATCCCAACCCATGGTCGACGCCCGCCTGGCGGACGGCAGCCGGGTCAACGCCATCATTCCGCCGCTGGCGGTGGACGGGCCGCTGGTTTCGATCCGCAAGTTCGCCCGCATCCCGATCAACATGGGCAAGCTCATCGAATTCGGCAGCGTCACCGGCGAGATGGCCCTGGTGCTGCAGGCGGTGGTCCAGGCCCGGCGCAACGTGCTCATCTCGGGTGGCACCGGCTCGGGCAAGACGACCCTGCTGAATGCGCTCTCGGCCTATATCGACACGCACGAGCGGATCGTCACGATCGAGGACTCCGCCGAACTGCAGCTGCAGCAACCGCATGTGGGCCGGCTGGAAACCCGGCCGGCCAACACCGAGGGCAAGGGCGAGGTCTCCCAGCGCGAGCTGGTGAAGAACGCCCTGCGGATGCGTCCCGACCGGATCATCGTCGGCGAAGTCCGCGCCGGGGAGGCGTTCGACATGCTCCAGGCGATGAACACCGGCCACGACGGCTCGATGACCACGGTGCACGCCAATACGCCGCGCGACGCCCTCTCGCGGGTCGAGCAGATGATCGGCATGGCCGGGATCGACATCCCGACGCGGTCGGTGCGGGGCCAGATCGCCTCGGCCGTCAACGTCGTCGTCCAGGCCGAGCGGCTGGAGGACGGCCGCCGGCGCGTGGTCTCCATCTCCGAGATCGTCGGCATGGAGGAAGACGTGATCTCCATGCAGGAGATCTTCCGCTTCCGCCGCAAGGGCCGCGGTCCGAACGGCGAGGTCCTGGGAGACTACGAGGCCACCGGCGTACGGCCGAAGCTCATCGAGGTGCTGACCTCGCGCGGCATCACCCTGCCGCTGGACATCTTCGCGCCAGGGAGGATCAGCCAATGATCTCCTTCAACCAGATCATCCTGCCGCTCACCCTGGTCCTCGCCTTCCTGGCTGTCGTCGCCCTGGTCCAGGGCGCGGTCAGCGCGTTCCTCGGCTCCCATGCCCGCACCCGGCGGGTGAACCGCCGCATGACCCTGCTGCATCAGGGTCTGCCCGGACGCGAAGTCTACGACACCCTGATCCACCGCCATGCGGCTCCGACCATCGGCGGCCAGCGGGTCCACAACCTGTTCAACCGCGCGACGGTGTTCCTGGGCCAGGCCGGCCTGGCCATGGCGCCGCAGACCCTGCTGGCCTACGCCGCGGGCGGCGGCGGCGCCCTGTGGATCGTGGCCACCCTCGCCACCCGGGCCATGGGCGCGGGCGGCGGCGCGGCCGAGGCCATGATGTCCCTGTTCGGCGCCTTCACAGCCTCGGGCCTGGGCGTGTGGATGTGGGTCTCGAACAAACGCAACAGGCGGCTGCGCAAACTGGAGGACCAGCTGCCGCTGGCCCTGGACATCGTCGTACGCGCCATCCGCGCCGGCCATCCGGTGATCTCCGCCGTGCAACTGGTCACCGAGGAGATGGGCGACCCGATCGGCACGGAGTTCGGCATCATCGTCGACGAGACGACCTACGGCTTCGAGTTCCGCGAGGCCCTGGGCAACTTCGCCCGCCGGACCGGGTCGGAGGACGCCCACTTCTTCGCCGTCAGCGTCGGCATCCAGTCGGAGACCGGCGGCAACCTGGCCGAGATCCTGGGCAACCTGACCAGCGTGATCCGCGGCCGCGCGACCTTGGGCAAGCGCATCAAATCCCTGGGCAGCGAGGGGCGGATGTCGGCGACGATCCTGTCGATCCTGCCGGTGTTCCTGATCTCCGCGATCTGCATCTCGCAACCGCAGTTCTACACCGGCAAGTTCGCCGACCCGATCTTCTGGCCCGTCGTCGGCGCCATCCTCGTGGTCTACGGCGTCGGCCAGTACGCCATGCACCGCATCGTCGACTTCAAATACTGAGGGAGCGGAGAGATGATCAGCGCACTACAGCTCGGCGTCCTGGCGTCCCTCTTCATCGCCGTGGCGGCCGGCGCCTTCTGGGGCGCCCAGCAACTCGAAGGCCTCGTGCGGGTGAACCGCCGCCTGCACGACGGCGCGGCCATCCCCGCCCCGGGAACACCCCGAGTCCCGGTGGTCAAGAAGCAGGAGGTGTCCAGCCCGCTCATGGCCTGGGTCCAGTCCTCGACGTCGCTCAAAGACAAGGGCGATCGGCGCAAGATCAACGACCTGCTCACCCGGGCCGGCTACGAAGGCCCCTCGGCGGCGGTGTGGTTCGTGATCGCCCGGTTCGGCCTGGCCATCGGCCTGCCGCTGCTGTTCCTGGTCAGCCAAAGCCTGTCGGACAGGCCGTTCGGCTCGACGCACCTGGCCATACTGTCGCTGGTGCTGTGCGGCGCGGGCTTCATCGCGCCTCGAGCCTATGTGGACCGGCTGGCGGAGAGCCGACGCAAACAGCTCGCCAACGAGTTTCCCGACGCGCTCGACCTGATGGTCGTCTGCGTGGAGGCGGGCCTGGGCCTGGAATCCGCCTTCGTGCGGGTCGGCCAGGAGGTCGTCCAGTCCCACCCGCGCATCGCCGAGGAGTTCGCCGCCCTGTCCCACGAACTGCGCGCCGGCCGCACCCGGGCCGAGGCGCTCCGCAACCTGGCCGACCGGACCAACGTCCAGAGCGTCCGCTCCTTCTCGGCGCTGCTGATTCAAACCGACGCCCTGGGCACCAGCATCGGCCAGACGCTCCGGACCTATTCCCAGGAGATGCGCGAGGACCGGTTCTTCAAGGCCGAGGAGAAGGCCATGCGCATCCCTGTGCTGATGACCATACCGCTGGTGGCCTGCATCCTGCCGGTGATCGTCACCGCCCTGATGCTGCCCGGGATCATCGACGTGATCCGCGAACTGATCCCCGCGATGAAGGGTGTCGGCTGATGACCTTGTTCCGGCGAAGACTGGCGGCCTGGGCGGCGCTCACGCCCGCCCTCTGCCTCGCGCTCGGCGGCTGCGCCCCGCTCTCCAGACTCGCCCATCGGCTGGCCCCGGGTCCAGCCGCCGCGGAGCTCTCAGTCAAGCCCGTGCTCACCGCCACCGCGCCCGTCGCCGCCTCCGTCCCCGCCGATCGCCTCTACCGCCAGGCCGTCCAGGCGATCGAGACGCGCCGCTACGCCGACGCCCTGGACCTGTTGCAGTACGCCCGCCAGGCCGCGCCGGACGATCCGCGCATGCTGAATGCGCTCGGCGTCGTCTACGACAAGCTGGGCCGCTTCGATCTCAGCGCGCGCTATTACGCCCTGGCCCTGCAGCGCGATCCCGGCTCCGCCGCGGTGGCGTCGAACACGGCCTATTCCCAGGTGCTGCAGGCGCGCAACCGCGCCGACGTCCAGAGGCGTGACGCCGACCCGATCGTCGCCGAGCGGTTGCTCGCCGCGCCCACGCCGCCGCCCGCGCCCTTCACGCTCGCCGCCTCCACCGTCACGCCCCGGCGGGGCGAAGCCATGCTGGCCGGCCACGCCATGCTGGTGGTCAACGCCACCGGCCGGTCGCTGGGCCATGAGCCGACCCGTCGCTACCTGGCCTCGGCGGGGTGGTCGGTTCGCGCCGCGGACGGCGCGCC
>Ga0307513_10013498_pt1 | contig 10023 bp, 9 predicted proteins | sample 15_EM_MG_FD_202174 | JGI IMG/M metagenome (GOLD analysis project Ga0307513, IMG submission 202174) | Populus trichocarpa ectomycorrhiza microbial communities from riparian zone in the Pacific Northwest, United States - 15_EM | ecosystem: Host-associated > Plants > Roots > Unclassified | place...
TATTTTGATATTTTGTTTAAGTTGAATTACTTTAAGTTAAAGATTTATTTAATCTTGACTATTTAGAAATATTTTAAATTTTGAAATTATATTTGTTTGGCATTGTGTTTGTATTGCATAATTTATATTTAATTTATCTTGAATTTGAATTATGTTTGTTGAATTTATATATATATATATATATATATATATATATATATATATATATATGAACATTACAACCCCTAAACGGCACGCCGAAACACTCCGAAACTGAAACATTCCATTCCAATTGAAAAAACGAAACACCTACCGAAACGGAATTGACAACCTTGGGTAAAACAATGCATAGAGACCACTGAAAGTCATAAATCACTTCCTTCCATGCATAATAGAGATGATCTTCCAATCAAATCGTCAGTGTACGATGTCAATATTACCTATGAAACCATAAAACATGTTTATTAAAAACATTAACACCAAAAATAAAGTTAAATAAGAAATTAAATAATTGAGTTCACGCATACCTGGTGGGACTCATGTGAATCCAACTCATCCCAATAGAACTCGTAAACATGGGGTGGGATTTTGTATAAAACGCCTAGGCATCTCCTCAACCTAACTAACATGTTCAAGACAATTAAGTTAGACAATATTTTTATATAAAATTTAAATTTAATAATGTGTTCATAATTATTATTACTGAGCTCCAATTGAGAGTCGTCTTCTCGTAACTATATCAAGCATTTAATTTCTCCAAACATCAGCACGACTGATATGAAGATGCTCCCACAATCATAACTTCATATTCACAATAAAAAAAATTAGTAAATATTTAAATTAACTATATTTAATATAATATAATATCAAATTATACTTGTAGAAACAATAAACATTCATCGATTTGTTTCCCGTCTGACATGCGTGCATGGCAAAGTTGACACTATAAATATGCAAGCATCATCAAGCCCCAACTATAGTTAAGGATGACAACAAAGTTTTCTAGCAGTGGCAGAATGTAACATGGAATTGCATTGTCAATCAAATCGGTGAAAATCATGACCCTAAACTTATGCATTATATATGCTTTAGCATAATAATGCAATACAATCTCTATAATGCCCTCTAGTTGGGTCTCAACTCTCTCTTTCAACCATGTCAATCTAATATAATCCCCTTTATATCCTTTAGGGGAGGCACCCATCCCAATAAATAATGATATAAATCATCTTTATTGAAAGCTGTGGGGCCTGTAACAGGATTTCCATCTATTGGAAGGTTAACTAGCATGACAACATCTTGTAATATCGGTGTCATCTCTCTGAAACAAAAATGGAATGTGTGGATCTCTCTTCTTCATCGCTCAACTAACAAATAACCAATTGTCCAGCATCAAAACTCAAATCACATAAGAAATTTAGATTGACAATTAACACAACATAACATCTTATTAAAAATTAAACTAACTATACATCTATTCATAATTCTTATAATATATAATAACATATAACTATATCTAATAATCTTTCTAGCTTGTAGAAGGGCATGGAGCACTCATGGAAAGGCTTGAAGCACTCATGTATAGGTTTGGAGCATCACCTTAACTCGTCTAACTTGAGGAAGGGTTTGTATTATCCATGCAGGTGTGAGGAGGACCAATAACATTCCAGCTCATGGATGGACCTGGGTCACTCATGGACGGGCCTAAGATGTTCATGGATGGGCCTAAAATGCTCTTGGACGGGCTTGGGATGCTTATGGAAAGACCAACATCTTCAACACTTCCACGATAAGCAACCTCATCTTCCAATAATGCTGCTTCAAGATGCTTAACCTCCCCAACCTTTTGAAGACAACCACAATATAAATTAAGTGTAATGTTGGGTATAATACGTTTCATCTCACTAACACCTTCATGGATAGTCATTGTTGTTTTCCGAGCTTCCCGTACCAAGTAATTGATCTATATACATCCATTAAAAACCAATTATTAATCATCATCCATAATAAAATTAATCTGTTATTTAATAAATATACAACAATATTGCATACCAATTGTTTTTGTCTCGGATATCGGGGGGTATAGTGCATTGGATTTCGGAGACATCTCGGGAAATGTGACTAGGTTGGTGTAATGACGTGTAATGTACAGATACCATGTCATGTAGGTATCTATATTAATCGTCATATGCCACTCTTCAAAAACACAATCTCTCTTAGCATATCAAAGATCTATATATAAGATGCATGAATTACCAACGAGTTCCTTTCGCGCTTACCCTCGCGACTAATACTATACAGCTCGTCTACGATATCAATATAATCTAGAATATGTTGAGATAGTCTAAACTATAGCATTACCTGATATGAACAATGCATCTCAACAATGTCAAAGAAGTGCAACGAGACCTATGCTAACCAAATGTTAGATTCCTCACGACATATAGGTGAAGTTAAAAATATTAAGTCCTTCGTATATGGTACCTATATACCTATCAGAATATATAAAAAGCTTATATTAGATAATCAATCAAAACTAAATAATTAACGTTCATATAAATAAATTCAAATATATTTGTAATATATACTTGATGCGGCAATTGTGCTTCCAACTCATCCTAGTAAAACTTGTGGATATGAGAGGGATTTACCATGAAATGTCTAGCCCATATCATCTGACAAGACAAGCCATAAAGTCAGCACCTTTTTTTACATTCAATTTATATAAATAACATATTGATTATAATCAATTATATTTTATTATTACCTAGAAGCACTAGAGAGTGGTCTCTAAGTGACAATGTCAAACATGTTATTACCCCAGTTCTCTGAACACCCGATATGCATATGCTCTCATGACCAGAGCTATATTAATCAACATTGAGAATTATAAGTTAGCATTTAAAATGCTATTTTTCTAATAATAAAATAATTTAAAATACATATATATGAAGAAATAGAAAACACCCGACAATTTGTCTTTTTTTTTTTTTAAGATATGCTTTACATAGTTGCTGGTATAGATATACAAGCATAGCCCCCATAAGCTATAATTCAGAATGACTAAAAAATCATCAAGTAACGTAAGAAAGTATAACAGTATCGCATTGCCAGCACTACTTGTGAAAATAAGACCTTACAACATGTGTAATATGTATGCATGAGCATACATAATAAACTAGTCTGTTATCACATCTATTGGGGGGTTTATTGAAAATTAGCATTCAACCATGTCAACTTGATGCAGTCGCCCCTATAAGCACTGGCTGGAGGCACCCATCCTAATAGATAATCACATAAAGTATTTCTATCAATTGAGCTACATGAATGATCATAGGTGTCTTATCTATAAAAAAAATCGGTCAATATCGCCATATCCTAGAGTGTTGGTGTTATCTCACAAACACGTAGATGAAAAGTATGTGTCTCGCACCTCCATTGCTCAACCAATGCTACAATCAATGCATGGTCAAGATATATGAATGCACATGAATGCACACACTCATGCACAGCTGACTGATATCATAAAAACCAGCCTCGATAACATATGAATGCACACACTCATGCAACTCCATCAATGCATGTTGTCTAAGTGTGACCGGATCACCTCCCTGAAAATCATACAACTTAGTTAAATCATCAATTAAAATCATTAAAATTATAATAATTAACAATTTTAATGAAAATATTTATCTAACCTCTTTACCCTAAATATCATCTGAACGATATTGATCTTGCATATATAACACCGACCTATCATTAGGACATGCATCAATAGCAAGGTGGCCCTGCCTATCGGCACTCCTATAAGATTTCAAACTTTTTTTAGTCTGAACCATGTCTATCTCGACGTCTTCTATAAAGTAATTGTTAGCATTTTCAATATAATGAACATATATATAGTTAATTTAAAAACAATAATTGAAGTTGACATAATTTAAAACAAATACAAAAAAAAAAAAAAACATACGTTGTCTGGTTTCATAAGTTGTTATGTTATGATCCCTTTGACCACATATGCCACATCTATTTAGTGAGTGCTCCTCTCTAGCATTCATCTCATTATGTAAACAAGTGAATTTCCTTTGACCCCTATCCATTCTCCATCTAGTTGACATCCATATACATTTGGACTAGTATATGCAGACCACAATAACGTTCTAGGCAAAGGTTGAGAACAAAGACTATATGCATTTTTGTATGACAAGTTGGAGTAAAAATCATCAAAAAATTGTTCATAGTCCATATTTCATAAAGTGCAACATGCAATTAGGTATGAACATGGTTGATGATATAATTGTTATTTTCCATAAGTACAAGTTGCTTCATTGATGTTAATTGTTTCCCACACTTCTCTTTAACATTAGCTGTTGGAGGTGTTTCAGACTGAAATATACCACCTCCAAGATCAAATTGAGATATCAAGTGTGATCTAGAAGTTTTTGTATTAATAAAGTATATCAGATAATACCTTTGAAGGCCACAACACATCACGACTAAAACATTCTTCAAATTTATCTTTACGCTCCATAAAATATTTATTACACCTGAAATATTAGCTGCATTATAGCTGAAATAGGAAATCTACAAACAAATTTTCAAACATTCTTAAAAACCTCCAACAAGTTAGTGATCATATTACTATAACGATGACCACCATAATCATAAGACAATGCCTACTTTTTTTTAGGTTCAGCATCTAGCCATGCTCTGATCACATCATCAGTTACTACTAACTCCTCATATAAAATGTCAAACAGGAGTTTAGAAGGATTTGTACAAATCCTATGCAACATTTTTGAACTTTATGTTGAAGTTACTCACAAGTATAATGAATAATATCAATGATATTCAATAGGTTTTGGAAATATCCATGCCATATAACTCTTTATCACCGCATGTTTCTTTGATATAATACACAACCCGATCTATCCCCAAATCACATATCGATTAAGCAAATCCAAAAAACCAACTCCAATTATTATTCATCTCTTCTTCCACAATAGCAAAACACAACAAATAAACTCTATTATTCGCATCATAAGCAATTGCAACCTACAACTTAGCTTTGTACTTACCATAAAGGTGAGTACCATCAATACTAATCAGAGGATGATATTATTGAAACCCATTAATTGAAGCACCAAATGCCAAAAATGCTCTTCCAAATATTGTCTTATTGTCATTAACCATTTTATGATCCCATACGATAATTGTTCTTCAATTTGAATCTTTGATGGGTAGTAGAGTTTTAGGTAGGTTTTGAAATGACTCTTTGTGTGTACCAAATAATCTCTCTAATATTGTCTATTTGGTCATCCACGCCTTCCAATAAGAGACTTCATGCCTATAATCCCTATTCACAATACCCTGAATCGTTGTAACACTCGTACTTAACTCCCTCTTCATAAATATCAACATTACCTCATCAATTAGATCCGAGTCAATCTGACAATGGCATTGCAAAACAAGAGGGTTCTAACATGTGTGTGACCTTCTTAATTTTCAAATTTCCCATGAATCAGACCTTTGATGATACCCCCATGCAAATACCATTTATAAACTGGTTCTTGAAAGCATTGCAACTAAATATAGGACTTTGTTGAATGATAGACTTTGTACTGAAAATAATTCTTTATATGCCACCACTTTACTGCATTAACACATTTAGACTTGTCTCTAGATCTTTTCCCAACCTCCAACTCATCAACTAATAAGCCTGAATGCCTATGACTATCAGCCTAATCATTGCATCTATATTAGTCATTCATACTAGCTTTAAATTCAGAAGTAAGAGGTGTCATGTATTGATTAACTAGCTCAACTAACTCAGCATCCCTATCATCCTTATTTTCTCCATTAACCGCAATTTTATCAATGTGATGCTCATCTTTGTCATCACTTGGTTCAGATTCTCCATAGTAATATGGAGCAAATGTCATGCCCAATTATGGTTTTATATTAACAATTTCCTGCACCAAAACTTGTTTACTAGCATTACCACCTAACCTAAATGGACCAGCTGTTTGTGATGCTGATGTGGTTTTCTAAGAGCTACTTGGAAACCAGGTCAACTTTATATTAGAAGAGTTTCTTCATCTAGGTCTACTATTCAAGTAGAACTCCAACATATTAATCTTATTGATCATTGCCAACCAAAACATTGGTACACCGACATAACAAGTTTGACTAACCCTGGTTTACAACATCCTCCAAGTAATTTAACATCTATTTCAAACATATTCCAGCTATGTCGATCACATAACATTCTTGATAATTCATTAAGGAACATGTTTGATGTAGCAGTTAGGAATTCATGGCTTTCTCAATTATATGTGATACTATTATCGGTATTGACAATGATACCACCATGGAAGTATAATATCTCTAAATTATCAGACATTCTCATTGAATATTGTTTGTGAATTTCAGCATTCTTGAAGTAATTGAGAATTGAATTTTAAAGTGATAGAATGTAACACCCCAAGTCTTCTTAATTAGTATTAAACACACACACACACACACACACAAGACTTTAAAACTTTTGTATTTTCCAATAAGTAGATTGATACTTTAAAATTTATGCTTTTAAGGGTAATTTAGTTATTCCACTATGTTTAAAAAAGTTGAAAAAGACAATTGAAAGACCAAACCCATCAAGATGAGATATCACTACATTAAAGAAGCAATTACTGAACATGACGTGATCCAAAATCACATTTCTAGAAATTCTATAGTTGCATATCCACTCACAAAACCAATAGCAAGGGATGCATTTGTTAGATATGTGAGATCCCTTAGCCTATATAGAATGTAATTGGCAAATCACTAGTTTTAAAGATCATACGAAGGCTTATAGTGATTGAGTAATGAATAAATGTCATTAGTATATCATGTTATTCATTATTTATTTTATGGAATATATTGTGAGTATCGTATAGTATAATTTGTTAAAGTATGTCGATAGACTTAAATTGGTTCACTCACATGAGCAATCACTTGTAGCGCTTGTAAGGTGAGTAGGGATTAGACTATTTGAGTTTTAATGCTCAATAAGTGACTCGAGCGTAGTGGAAGCAATTTTAACTCAAAGTAATTATTAAAAAGTCACCTTGGTTAGGACTAAAATGAGGTTCTTAAAAAAAAGAATCGACATGAATGAATTCTCACCATTCATGTGTCTCATGATTGAAGTTGACTATGAAATTATTCATCTGCTACTAATTACAGTGAGTAAATGAGAATTTTTTATTTGAAGTTTATGTTTTTTTTTACGACATGACTAAGACTCATATAATGTATTTCCTCTAACAATGAGAGCAATGACATACACTCTTTGTCTTTAGAAAAGAAAAGAGTAAGCTCCACTATAACATATATTTCATACTACATGTGTTGACGACCATTACAGGAATAAAGAATGGATCCCTACTTCTTTATTCTTGAAGATCATGTCTAAGATCTCAAAATCTTATCCTTTGTGACTTTTGACTATATCATGAGATGATGTGTAAATGATCGCTACTTTAGGAGTATATCATATGGTCATGTAATAATTCAACTTAAAGGAATACTTCTAAAAAAGCGAGTTAATTCAGATCTGATTGATATGAGAGCGAAAGAAAAGGTAATTTTAGTTCTACACCTGTTATTTGTATTCACCGGCTGAGATCATATCACTCGAATAAATTTAATATGATTTAGAATACCTGTAATTATAAGGATCGATTGAGTATAAGATTCTTGAGGGATTGAATTATATTCAGTCATGTGTAATTAAAAATGCTTGGGGTATAGTAGTACACTTTAAGGAGTAATTAATTATGAGGTTGATGTCTCTTACATGGCCTGTATTAGGTTTATATATTACATTTAGCTCCTTTCACTTTGTGTTTCAGGTTGTACAGTCTGTTCGTCAAGTATAAAATTCTTGTGTAAATTTGAAATATAATATATTTGATAGTTTTTATGAAGGATGAGTGGGTAAGTGGGAGATATTGGTTATTGGATTAGACCTAGTCTGCTCATGAAGGATGAGCCTGGTCCAGATGTTTAGAGGAGTTACTAAAAAAAGTAACCGCTTCCTCTACTTATATATATAGAGACATAACCCATATGAAGATGCAAGTTTTACTTCGAAAGAAAATACTTTTTCTCTTTAACTCTCAGAATTAACTTGACAAGATTTACAAAGATGTTTGTACAATGAAATATTATTTTGGTTCTAGTAATCGAAATGGTACTGAAGTAATTGATTTAGGGACAAGAAAGCGAATTCTCAAATCACTAGTAAATTTCCTTTAAATTTACAAATTCCTCCACAACTAGACATGCTTGTAATTGCTGACACATGCTCCAACTACTTTGTCTTTTTGGTGTTTTCATTTCATTTCAGTCCATATACTTCATCTCTCTCTTTATGATCCAGTCTCTACATTTGGAAAGCTTAGTAATTTAACTCATGATCCTTTGCTTTTTAATTAGAATTTTGCTTATATTTTCCTATATTTTATGGATTTATCTTGTGATTTGTTTTCTTATTTTTATGTGATGTACATGAAGTTTAGGTGATTACATCGAATTAAATTCAATTTAACCATGATAGAATATAATATAAAATTCTTGATCTTGCCTGACATATCATAAGGGGTTTGAAATTAAATTCCATAGGCTTTGTATGCATGATTTATAATTTATGGAGTATATAATATCCATATTTTTATACAATATTAATAATCAAAGGTTAAGGGTATTACTTACAGTCCATCACTCTTTCTAAACCCCTTTCCTTCTTCACATGTTTTGATTATTCCAACCAATAAGCGAAAGAAAGACTTAAAAGTGAAAGTTTTATACCAAGACAAATAGAAGAGAAGGTAAGCATTACATTGACTAAGAATGCCTATCCTAGATTTAAGATGAGTACATTTGAGGTTTTAGCCTTTCCATCCAGAATCAAAGTTGGTAGCTTTATTTTACTTTGTAACAATTTCACTTTAATTAAACCACTCATGCAACCCAAGAAAAATAAGGAAGCTAGAATAATAATACCTCATAAGCAGCAAGAACAATATCATAAACCACACTCAAGTCATGGGTTACCAATATATTCATGAGGGAACAATGCTAGGACCAAAAAAAACCAGGTTTCTTCTCTCAGATTACCAATATATTCAGGAGATGCATGCCTATATTCTATTAAGAAAAAAAGTACTTTTAACTTGATAAGAAAAAAAATCATGAACACCATTTTCCAAAACTTCTTGAAGAATTTAGAATTCAAGTTAACTTTTAGTTATTAGCTATATAACCAACAAGCTTGGTAAATCTCTTCAACTTTGTCGGTGAAGCTTTTCTTGATTCCCCTATTTAAATTTCTAGTAATTTTCACCAATATTCTTTTCTCTTTTTCCTTCAGGAATTATTTGGACCCCCTGATTAAAAACTATGATGCACTCCATCATTTATACAAAAATCTATTTCATTTATACCAAAACCCAATAAAAAAGATGAGAAGTGGGGACTTTATGTTTAAAAAATTAAAGTGATACATGATAGGAGGATCAAAATGTTATGCGGAGAATGAAGAAGAATGACTGCACAATCAAGAAAGATAAAGCAGAAGAGGGTAAAGATTATAAGAATATATATATATATATATATATATATATATATATATAATTGTTATTAGATGAAAAGTACAAGGTCAAGGTCATAATTTCAAGCTAGCCTACCTATGAGTATGTGCTTCGGGCTTTAGCACAAAGTTAGATGCATGTTGTTCTAAGCCTTGACGATCACCAAAACTTCAAATAAAAATTAAAGAATACAATGTGTAGAATTTAGTACTCATACTCACGCATTAATTTTAATTTTATTTTCTATTTTATTAGCAAAACCTTCTCTTTAAAAATAGTTTTACTTATTAGTCAACTCTTACCCATTCAATTTCATATCACATATTACAAGCTTATTATTATGTTTGTTTGTTTTTTAACTAATTGTAAGGGTTTTTCCAAATTAGTTTTTTCATATTGAGATTTA
>Ga0307513_10013499_pt1 | contig 10023 bp, 7 predicted proteins | sample 15_EM_MG_FD_202174 | JGI IMG/M metagenome (GOLD analysis project Ga0307513, IMG submission 202174) | Populus trichocarpa ectomycorrhiza microbial communities from riparian zone in the Pacific Northwest, United States - 15_EM | ecosystem: Host-associated > Plants > Roots > Unclassified | place...
CATGTTGCCGGTTAAGGTAGGCGACGAAAACCCGCCTGTCAAGGTCGAGTTCTTCAGTTGATAGCATCCCCACCGGAAACCCGACCTCATCGGTCGGTGGTGCGTCCCTGCACAAACCGACGGGGTCCGCCCACCCCATGTCCGTCGGAAGGCGCCGCCGGATTTTTGCGCCGGAAAGTAGCTAGGATATTATGCGTTGTCAACGCTAGGAAATACTGCTCCGCTACGGACCGCGCCCGGGCTTTCCCGCACGGGAAGCCGCTGCGTTCAGGTGCAAGATCGGCCCTCGCTAACCCCTCCGGCTCGACGCCGGAAACAGGAGTGCAAGCCATGGCCTGGCGAAACATGACCGGCTCGACGACGGCACACGTCTTCACCGAAACCTTCACGTTCGGCACGCCGGCCCAGGCCCGAACCAGACCCTTGTGGGTGCGCGCATCGATCAGGCCCGACGCTTCCAATGCCGGCCGCATGACCGGTACGGCGCCGCTGGCACTCTTGTCGGGCGTGAGCGCGGACGCGCGCATCCCGAACACCGAAGGCGGCCACCTGGTCGGGCTCAGCATCGGCGGACCCGATTGCTCCGACAACCTGGTCCCGATGTTCGGGCTGACCAACCGCGACACCTACCGCACTGTCGAGCGCGACATCAACACGCGGGCCAAGTTCGGCGGCAGCCCGGCGGTGCTGATCAAGATCGACTACCCGCCGGTCGGCACTGGGGTCGACCAGGATCCGCGCCTTCCGACAGGCTTCACGGTCTGGTACGTTGCGAACGTTCCCGATCTGGCACAGCTGGCCGAGAACCCGAGCGGGGCCCCGATTCACAGGGTGGCGAATTCCGGCGGCAACCCGGTGCGCTTCGATGTCCAGGGCGCCGACATCGAGCGGCGCCGGTTCCTGGTGGAACTGCGCACGAGGACCCTCGACGAGAAATGGTCGATCGAACTGCTCGGTGGTGCGGCGGTCGCCTGGAACGCCCGGGGTTACCTGCCGCCGGTCGGCAAACGGCCGTACGGGTTCGTCGACCGGCTGGTGTACAGCCCCGATTACGCCTCTTACGCGGCGCTGATGCTGCCCCGCTGGGACGCGTGCGACATCGCCCCGGGCCGGGAATTCGCCGAAGGCCAGCGGCTCAACCTGGTCTACGCCAGTTGCTACACGCAGTCATCCGAGAAGAAGGGCGAGTGCTGGAGCGACGACGCCACCGACCCCGTTCAGTCGGTCCTGACGCCGATGGGCACCGACGACGGCATCGAGATCGACCACATCCACCCGAAAGCTTCGATGGGGCCGAACATCTATTCGAACGCGCAAGTCATCAGCTCGCGCCACAACCGGTCGAAGGGGCGCAGCTGACGGCGCAGGATCAGACCGCGGCCGCGGGCACTTCGTCGAGCCAGCCGCGGCGCAGCTCGGGCACCGAACGCGCCAGCAGTTCGTAGTACGGGTGGTGAGGCCCGCGTTCGAAGTCGGCGCGCGCCACCTGGGCCAGCTTGCGGCCGTGCTGCATGACGACGATTTCGTCGCACACCGAACGCACGGTGTGCAGGTCGTGGCTGATGAAGAGGTACGAGACGCCGAGCTCGCGCCGCAACTGCGCCATCAGGTCGAGCACCGCGGCGCCGACCACCGTGTCGAGCGCCGACGTGACCTCGTCGCAGAGGATCAGGTCGGGCTCGGCGGCCAGCGCACGCGCCAGGTTCACGCGCTGCTTCTGCCCGCCCGAAAGCCCGCCGGGCAGGCGTTGCGCCAGCGCGGCCGGCAGCTGCACGAGGTCGAGCAGTTCGTCGATGCGCGCCTGCAGCGCCGCGCCGCGCAGGCCGCGGTAGAACTGCAGCGGGCGGGCCAGGATGCTCGATACCGTCTGCGACGGGTTGAGCGCCGTGTCGGCCATCTGGAACACGATCTGGATGCGCCGCAGGTCTTCCTTCGAGCGCTGGGCCAGGCGCGGCGCGAGGTCTTGGCCGTCGAACCGGATGCGCCCTTTCGACGGCGCCATCAGCCCGGCGATCGCGCGCGCCAGGGTCGTCTTGCCCGAGCCCGATTCGCCGATCACGCCGATCGCCTGGCCGCGGTAGAGCTTGAGGTCGATGTCTTGCAGAACCACGTTCTGCCCGTAACCGGCCGACAGCTCGCTCACCTGCAGCAGCGCTTGCGTCTGCGCGGTGCTGCTGGCCTGGCCGGCCGTGCGTTGACGGGGCAAGGCCGCGGCGAGCAGGCTTTGCGTGTACTCGTGGCGCGGCGCCTCGATGATCTGCTCGGTGCAGCCCAGCTCGCGCATCGTGCCGTCGCGCAGGACCAGGATGTGGTCGGCCATCTGCGCCACCACCGCGAGGTCGTGGCTGACGTAGACCGCCGTCGCCCGCCGTTCGCGCACGACGCGGCGGAAGGCGCGCAGCACCTCGATCTGCGTCGTCACGTCGAGCGCGGTGGTCGGCTCGTCGAGGATCACGAGTTGCGGGTCGGTGATCAGCGCCATCGCCGCCATCAGCCGCTGCAGTTGCCCGCCCGAGACCTGGTGCGGGTAGCGCGCGCCGATGTGCTCGGGGTCGGGCAAGGCGAGCTCGCGAAACAGCGCGACCGCCTTCGCCTCGGCCTCGGTCCGCGACAGCAGCCGGTGGATGCGCGCCGGCTCGATGACCTGGTCCATGATCGAGCGCGACGGGTTGAACGAAGCCGCCGCGCTTTGCGCGATGTAGGCCACCGTGCAGCCGCGCAAGCGCCGGGTGGCGGCGGGCGCGAGCGACAGCACGTCGATGTCGCCGATGCGGATGCTGCCGCCGGCGATGCGGCAGCCGCTGCGCGCATGTCCCATCAGCGCCAAGGCCGTGGTCGTCTTGCCCGATCCCGATTCGCCGATCAGCGCCAGCACTTCGCCGGGCGCGATGCTGAAGCTCAGGTTGCCGACGATCGCCTGCTCGCCGGCCCGCCCTTGCGCGACGACGGTGAGCTGGCTGACCGTGACCGGCGCGCCCATCAGTGCGCCTCGTGGCCGGAGCGCCACGGCAGGTTGTCGATCAGCAGGTTGACGGCGATCGTCAGGCTGGCGATCGACAGCGCCGGCATGATGATGGCGGCGCCGCCGACCGGCAGCGCGCCGATGTTTTCGCGCACCAGCGATCCCCAGTCTGCCGCCGGCGGCTGCACGCCCAGGCCGAGAAAGCTCAAAGAGGCGAGCAGCAGCACCACGTAGACGAAGCGCAGGCCGAGGTCGGCCAGCATCGGGCCGACGATGTTGGGCAGGATCTCGTGCAGCATGATGTACAGCCGGCCTTCGCCGCGGGCGCGGGCGACGGTCACGTAGTCCATCGCATCGATGTTGACGGCCAGCGAGCGTGCGATCCGGTACGCGCCCGGCAGGTAGATGATGCCGGCGGTGAGGATCAAGGTCGGCAGCGACGAGCCGAACGCGGCGACCATGATCAGCGCGAACATCTTGCCGGGCACCGAGGTCAGCGTGTCCACCGCGCGGCTGAGCACGGCGTCGATCCAGCGCCCGCTGGCCGCCGCGAGCAAGGCGAGCAAGGTGCCGCAGCCGCTGGCCAGCAAGGTGGCGGCCAGGGCAACGCCGATGGTCAGCCGGGTGCCCTGCACCACCCGCGCCAGCACGTCGCGGCCGAGATAGTCGGTACCGAACCAATGCGCGGCACTGACCGGCGCGAACACCGCATCGTCGCCCAGGCTGCTGCCCCCGTTGCTCATCAGGCTGGGGCCGAGCAGCGCGGCGAGCAGCCAGAACAGCAGCACGGCGAGGCTGGCGAGGCCGACCCGGTTGACTCGGTGAAAGGCGCGGCGAACAGCGCCGCGAGCAGCGCGCCGCGGGGCGGTCGCCGATGGCGCCGCGGCCGTGGCGGTGGCGGTGGGCAAGGCCGAATCGTTCATCGATACCTCAACCGCGGGTTGGCGACGATGCTGCACACGTCGGCCAGGGTGACGAGCAGCAGGTAGGCGGCGCAGAACATCATCGCGCCGGTCTGCACCAGCGGCATGTCGCGCTGGGCCACGGCGTCGACCATCAGGCTGGCGACGCCGGGGTAGTTGAAGATCGTCTCGACGATGATCACGCCGCCGAGCAGGTACGACAAGGTCATCGCCACCGCGTTGGCGATCGGCCCCACCGCATTCGGCAGCGCATGCGCGAGCACGGTGCGCATCGGCGTCGCGCCTTTCAGCAGCACCATCTCGATGTACGGCGCCTTCAGCTGGTCGATGACCGCGGCGCGTGTCATGCGCAGCATCTGCGCGACCATCACACAGCACAGCGTGAGCACCGGCATCGCGAACGAACGCAGCATCTTCGCCGGCGAATCGAAGTTGACGCCGCTCGACAGCGCGGGCAGCCAGTGCAGTTCGACGGCGAAGATCAGCACCGCCAAGGTCGCGACCAGGAACTCGGGCACCGAGACCACGGCGACAGCGCCGGCGCTGACGATGCGGTCGAAAACCGAGCCGCGCCACATCGCCGCGGCAACGCCGAGCACCAGCGCCAGCGGCACCGCCACAGCGGCGGTGATGGCCGCCAGCAGCAGCGAGTTCGGCAGCCGGCTGGCGAACATCGCGGCAACCGGCATGTGGGTGACAGCCGAATCGCCGGCGTGGCCGGTCAGCAGGCCCGACAGCCAGCGCCAGTAGCGCACCGCTGCAGGCACGTCGAGGCCGAGTTGCTGGCGCAGCGCGGCCAGGGTCTCCGGCGTGGCTTCCTGGCCGAGCTGCGCTTGGGCGGCGTCGCCGGGAAGGACGGCGGTGATGGCGAAGACCAGCGCCGAGACGACCAGCAGCGACAGCCCGGCGAGTGCCACGCGCTGGAGGATCAGGCGCAGGATCAGCAGGTTCATGGCGCGGCGGGCAGGGTCCTGGTCGTTTCGCGGCCTTCAGGCATCCAGCCACACATGCTCGGCAAATGAGTAGCCCATGAACCCACCCAGCGGCACCGGCGACAAGCCCTTCAGCTTGCTGCTGTGCGCATCCAGCGTAGCCAGGAACAACGGAATGCCGATCCCCGCCTGTTCATGAATCATCACCTGCATGTCCGCATACATCTGTTTGCGCTTGGCCGTATCGGTCTCGGCGCGCGAGCTGATCAGCAACTGGTCGAACTTCTCGCTCTTGAAGCGAGATTCGTTCCAGGCCGCGTCGGACTTGAAGAACAGGGTCAGCAAAGTATCGGCGCTAGGCCGCGGGTTGACGTTGCCGAAGCCGACCGGGCTGTTCAGCCAGTGGTTGGCCCAGTAGCCGTCGGCCGGCATGCGCTTCACGTCGAGGTTGACGCCGATCTTCTGCGCCGACTGCTGCATCACCAGCGCCATCTCCACCGAATACAGGCAAGCCGGCGAACTGACCACCGGCACTGCGGCCTCGCCGATGCCGGCCTTCTTCAGGTGGAACTTGGCCTTGTCGAGGTCGAACGGCCGCTGCGGCAGGCCGGCGAAGTAGAAGCGGTTGGTCGGGTCGATCGGCTGGTCGTTGCCGAGCACCGCGTGGCCGAGCGCGACCGACTTGCGCATCTGCTCGCGGTCCAGCAAGTGCTTCATGCCGAGAATGAAATCGGGGTTCGCGCCGGGCCCGGTGTCCTTGCGCATGATGAGGTCGGAATACTGGCCCGAGCGGGTGCTGAAGATCTCGAAGCCGGGCGTGCCCTTGACGCGGTCGACCGAACGCGGGTTGATCGACGCCACCATGTCCAGGTCGCCCGACAGCAAGGCGTTGACTCTCGCGCCTTCGTCGCCGATGCCGACGAATTCGATCTCATCGAGATACGGCTTGCCCGGCTTCCAGTAGGCGTCGTTGCGGACCGCGATCGAACGCACGCCGGGCTTGAACTCCTTCAGCTTGTAGGGCCCGGTGCCGATGCCGGTGCTGAAGTCGGTCGTGCCTTCCTTGACGATCGCGAAATGGAAGGTCCCCAGGATGACCGGCAGGTCGGCGTTCGGCCCGCTCAGGACGATCGTTACTTCGTTGGGACCGCTGGCCTTGACGCTGTCGATCTGGTCGGCCAGCGCCTTGGCCTTCGACGTGGTCGCCGGGTCCTTGTGGCGCATGATCGAGAACACCACGTCGGCGGGGGTCAGCGGTTTGCCGTCGTGGAAGTTCACGCCCTTGCGCAGCTTGAAGACCCACGTCTTGGCGTCCTTGGTGTCGAAGGACTCGGCCAATGCCGGGGTCGGCGTCAGGCTGCCGTCGAGCAGGGTGAGGCCGTTGTAGAGCATCGTGCTGCGCGAGTAGTCGGTGTGGTTCGACATCTTCGACGGGTCCAGCGTGTCGGTGATCGCCGCGGTGGCGCCGCCGACGCGGATGCGCCCGCCGCGTTTGGCGGTCTGCGCATGCGCAGCCAGCGCCAGGGTCGACAAGCCGCCGGCGAGCGTGACCTGCATGCCGCCACCGACCAGCACGGCCAGCACGTCGCGCCGGCTCGCGCCGCGCTGCAAGGCGTCGAGCAGGCGCTGGCTGTCCTGCGGGCCGATCAGGTCTTGGAGTTGGTTGCGCTCGCTCATGGTGGGTTCCTGTGCTGGGGTGGGGCGGGTGATCAAGCGAAGGCGTCGGGTCAGGCAACCATGTCCTTGACACGGTAGTACAGACCCACGGCCGGAAGAAACCAGGGCGGCCCGAGGTGGCCGGGAATGGCCGGCCAGGCGCGGCCGCGCCACGGGTTGGCGTTGGCATTGCCGGCCATGACCTGCGCCATGCACTGCCCCATGTGCACCGACATCTGCGTGCCGTGGCCGCTGTAGCCGAGCGCGTAGTACAGGCCGGCGCGTTCGCCGGCATGCGGCAGGCGGTCGCGCGTCATGTCGACCAGGCCGCCCCAGCAATAGTCGATCTTCGCGCCGGCCAGTTGCGGGAAGGTCTCGACCAGCGCGCGCTGCAGGATCGCGCCGCTCTTCTGGTCCGAGGTCGGGTTCGACACCGCGAAGCGCGCCCGGCCGCCGAACACCAGCCGGTGGTCGGGCGTCAGGCGGAAGTAGTTGTGGATGTTGGCCACCGTCACGCAGGTGCGGCGCAGCGCCAGCACCGAACGCGCACGCTCCGCGCCGAGCGGCTCGGTCACGACGATGAAACTGCCGATGCCGACGATGCGCCGGCGCAGCCAGCCGAAGCTGGCGTAGCCGCCATGCCGCGAAGCGCCGGTGGCGAGCAACACCTGGTTCGCCTTCAGCGTGCCACGCGCCGTGTGCAAGAGGTGCGCGTGGCTCGTGCCTTGGCGCTGCAGCCGCGTGACCGGCGTGCCCAGGTGGATCTGCGCGCCGCTGCGCTCGGCCGCGCCGGCCAGCCCGTGCGCGAAGCGGCCCATGTGCATCTGGCCGCTCTTCTTCTGCAGCAGGCCGCCGACGAAGCGCGTGCTGCCGACCTCTTGCTGCACGCGGCCGGGCGGGACCAGCTCGACATCGCTGTCGACCTCGCGCTGCATGCGTTCCGCGCTTCGCGCCAGCGCTTCGTAGTGCTCGGGGCGGGTGGCGAGCTTGAGCTTGCCGTTGCGTTCGAAGTCGCAGTCGATCCGTTCTTCACGCACCAGCCGGGCAACGCTGTCGACCGCGGCATCGAAGGCGTGGTACCAGGCGCAGGCCTGCGCCACGCCGTACTGGTCAGCGGCCTGCGAGTAGTCCACCGCGAGGCCGTTGTTCACATGGCCGCCGTTGCGGCTGGAGGCTTCGCCGGCGATGCGCGGCCCGGCTTCCACCAGCACCACCTTGGCACCACGCCGCGCCAGCGCCAGCGCGGCCGACAAGCCGGTGAAGCCGCCGCCGACGATGGCGACATCGGCGCTCGCCGGCAGTTCGGCCGGCTGCGGCGTGAAGACCGGCGCGGTGTCGGTCCAGTACGAATCGAGCTTCATCGGCGCGGCGGCTGAAACCGGACTCGGCTGTCGGTCAGAGGCCGACCACGCCGGGCAGCCCGCCGATGTCGGCGATCTCGGTGTAGCCGTAGGCGGGATTGCCCGGCCCGTGGCCGCGGTTGACGAAGACCTTGTTCCTGATCCCCAGGTCATCGGCCGACATCAGGTCGTAGCGCAGGCTGGACGACACGTGCAGCATCTCTTCCGGCTTCGCGCCTAACGAATCGAGCATGTATTCGAAGGCCCGCAGCCGCGGCTTGTAGGCCTGCGCCTGCTGCGCGGTGTAGACGCGGTGGAACGGCGCGCCGAGCTGCGCCACGTTCTTCTGGATCTGGTCGTCGGACGCGTTCGACAGGATCACCAGCGGGATCTCCTTCGCCACCCGCGAAAGCCCGGCCGGCACGTCGGCGTGCGGGCCCCAGGTCGGCACCGCGTCGTAGTACTGCTGCGCCTCATGGTCGAGGTACTGGATGCGCCACTTCCTGCATGTGCGGCGCAATGCGTTCTTGATCACGTCGACATAGGGCTGCCAGTCGCCCAGCACTTCGTCGAAGCGGTAGCTGGAGAAGTCGGCGATGAACTGCGCCATCTGCTCGGGCTGGATGCGGCCGGCAAAGATCTCGCGCGTCATGTCGCTCATGCGAAAGCGGGTCAGCGTGCCATAGCAGTCGAAGCTGATGAATTTCGGGCGGAATGCCATTTGTCTTGCGTCCTCGTCAGGGTTGCGGCCTGGCCATCACCGTTTCATTGAAGCATGCGAGGCCAGCCAGTTCGTGGGGAAATGAGCGATGCCAAACGTCGAAGCTGTGGTTTCGCGGCCCCGTCTCGGCATGGCGTGCGGTCTGCGCCCGGCCGGTGCGGCGCCGCACTTCATTGCGGCGGCGCGAAGTCGATCAGCACGCTTTTAACGCGCAGGTTGGCCTCGACGGCCTGGCGCCCCAGGTCCTTGCCGATGCCCGACTGGTGGTAGCCGCCGGTGGGGATGACGAAGTCGGCGCTGCGCCCGTAGCGGTTGATCCATACCGTGCCGGCCGCGATGCCGCGCATCGCCCGCAAGGCGCGCCCGATGTCGGCGGTGTGGATACCGGCGGCCAGGCCGTACTGTTCGTGCGCGGCCAATGCCAGGCCTTCTTCTTCGCTGTCGAAGGTCTGCACGGTGAGTACCGGGCCGAAGATCTCCTCGGTCACCGCCGGGTTCGATGCATCGACCCGGTCGACCAGCGTCGGCCGGTAGTAAGCGCCGCCCGCTGCAGCGGCAACGCCGGCCACATCGGCCAACCCGCCGCCGCAGCGCAATTCGGCGCCGGCCTCGCGGGCGCGCTCGACGATGTCCCCGATGCGCGCCGCCTGCGCGCGCGAGACGATAGGCGGCAGCGTAGCCGCGTCGTCCCACGTCGGGCCCGGCCGCAGTGCATCGAAGCGCTGCACGATGCGTTCGATCAGGGCTTCGGCAATGCCGCGCTGCACGATCAGCCGCGAGCCCGCGACGCAGACCTGGCCGGCGTTGCTGGTGATGCCGCCGGCGACCATCGCGGCCAGGCGGTCGAGGTCGGGCGCGTCGCTGAACACCAGTTGCGGGCTCTTGCCGCCCAGCTCCAGGGTCACCGGCTTCGGGCCGTGCAGCGCGCAGGTGGCCATGATCGCGGCGCCGGTTCGCGTCGAGCCGGTGAAGGTCATCTTGGCGATGCGCGGGTGGCGGCTCAGCGCGTCGCCGGTGCCGCGGCCATTGCCTTGCACGATGTTGAAGATGCCGGCCGGCACGCCCGCCCGCACCGCCAGTTCGGCCAGCCGCAGCACCGAGAACGGCGTCAGCTCCGACGGCTTCAGCACGACCGCGTTGCCGGCCGCGAGTGCGGCGCCGACCTTCCACGAAGCCATCACGAGCGGGAAGTTCCACGGCGTGATCGCGCCGACCACGCCGTACGGCTCGTTGATCGTCAGGCCCAGGCTGTCGTGCCGCGTGGCCGCGACCTCGCCGCCCAGCTTGTCGGCATATTCGGCGAAGAAGCGCAGGCCTTCGGCGGTGAACGGCAGGTCCGAGGCCAGCACGTCGCGCAGCGGACGTGTCGAGCCCACGGCTTCGAGCGGGCCGAGCACGGCGCCGTCGGCTTCGACCATGTCGGCCCAGCGGCGCAGCACGCGGGCGCGTTCGCGCGGCGGGCGGCGCGACCAGTCGCTGGCGCGCCAGC
>Ga0307513_10013500_pt1 | contig 10022 bp, 12 predicted proteins | sample 15_EM_MG_FD_202174 | JGI IMG/M metagenome (GOLD analysis project Ga0307513, IMG submission 202174) | Populus trichocarpa ectomycorrhiza microbial communities from riparian zone in the Pacific Northwest, United States - 15_EM | ecosystem: Host-associated > Plants > Roots > Unclassified | place...
GTCACCTCTGACATTGATGATGATGATGATGATGACGTGGCTGGGATCCGACATACATCCTCACTGCAGCTGGGGACTACACACCGTCATCACTCGTTCCAAACCAGAGCCAAACTGAGCTTGGTTTTCATAATATTCTCGGCTCCCCATGGGCCCAATTTCGATGATGAACCGATGACCTTCTGTCGTCCTCTACTTCTACACACTTTCCCCCAACCTTCTCTCACATCGTAGGAACCCCTTCATTTTCGTTGACTGTAAAACTCTATTCACACACCACGTCCAGTGGCATACGCTCTCCGTTTTTCTTCCGCATCATTTCATCTTCAACCGTCCAAAAACCACCTCAGCCCGGACATCCACGACGCACAGAGTCCATACCTCCCTACCCTCACCATCTAACAACATTTATTCCGTATCCCATTCTTCTTACCCCTCAACCTCAACTATGAATCAACCTGATACCTCTTGCTCGTCCACCACCTCATCCGAATTGACATGGCGCCTGTAATTCAGGGATATACTTCTTATTTGGCATCCTCCTCAGACAACAGCGCTGAATCTTCAGCTCCATTTTGCCGATACAACCCATAACGCCCGTGCTAACAATTAAACGACCTCTTCCTCGAGCTGCTTGGGGGATGAACGAACGAATGTCTGAAGAATGCGTTTGGGACACTAGTCGATCTTGGAGCCGGCGGGCGTTGGTGCGCTGGTACTGTGTTCCCCGATGTCCCCCTTTCTCTTTACCTGAAGCTCCTATGGGAGTCGACTTGGGGTTTATTGTTGAAGAAGTGAACAATACCGGGAAAGCGGACAGATCCACATCTGAGAATCGATTCATACGCAAAATCGTCGTTACTAAACCTCATCAAGGTCGGGGTCGGGCGGGGGACGAGGTAAGAAGCAATGACATTAGATGAGTTTTGGGTTTTTACAGTGAAGGAGAACGTCTTCCCGACGACGCCTTCTCGAAGAGGATTCCCCAAGACCCCGAGATCGCCGCCATCCTCTCGCGCACACATCCAAGTTTCGAAATCACTCGCTCCAAACCTTGTCAACAAGCCGACGTCCATACCTGTCCCAAACACCCGCTCACGCGTTCGCTCTGTGGGTATGGTGCCAGAAAAAAATAGCTGCGCTGTCCCGAACGATAACGCTGGCAAGCGGAGGCACATTACATACCTGCCCCCATCGTCGGAACTCGCATACAAAGAACGAAGGAGAGGGTTGTATATGGGGATGAGGAGCTTGGAGAAGGGGAGGGATAAGGAGAGATGGAATACGACGAGGCGTTTGAGAGGGCGTTGGATGAGGGAAGTGATGGTGGGTATGATTTCAGTAGTTTGGAGGGAGAGGGAGGAAGATCCGAGTTAGGATCTCCCTATGCCGTTGCCGTGAGTTTTTGTTAGTGCCTTCGATTCTTGTTGGTTTGATTATTCTCGCTGAACAGGCGTCTGGTGGTTTAATATGGACTTGCTATCCCCCAACGCAAAGCGCCTTCCGTGTAAAGTGATACCTCTGGATGGATACGCGGAGTATATTGGGTGTTGATTCGAATGGTATGTATATTTTGTTAATGGGCTGATCACATCCCCGAATTCCATTGACTTTCGTCTTCCCTTTTGTACTCCGTTCCTTGATTTTCACTGCCGCTGACACCCCTGTCCACACTTTGCTTGCCGATAGTCTGTCATGCATTGGTGGCTAAAGCCAATCGTCTTGAGATGTAGGGATCGGTACGCAGTTTTTGATTTTCCATTCGTTAGGTTCTGTTTTCCGTTTATGTAAACCCTTGTCCGGCGCTGGGTGAATTTATTTGAGTAGTTGGTGACAATTGCTGATTCATTGTTGCTATTTTTTTTTTTTTGACCCCAACCATTTCTGTCCCGACTTTATGCATATACTTACCACGCTCTTTATCTCCCAGTTCACAGGGGAAGACAAAGACGTCCTGCATATATTCGTCGTCTATCCACCCACAACCTCATCCACGTCGTCGACGCTGAAATACTGGCCGCTGGGACCGGTTCCGGCTCTGGTCGTGAACACCAATGATACCCACATCCATACTCCCTCTGGCGTTTTGAAATATTCGATGCCCCGCCCGACGATGGCGACCTGCTTGATGATTGAGAAGAACCTGAAGAGGATAACCCGGTACGGGGTTAGGGGAGTAGGCGACGATGTGATGGCCGTCTGGGGCCAAGGTAATCAGCGTCTGACATAGGCCATTTTGTAGCCCCAAAAATGATCGCACAGGGATTGAACCCTTTGACTGCATGAAGCAGGATCCTTCGTCAACTCATTCAACTAATGACTACACGCCTATTCTCTTCATTCCTTGATGCATTACCAGAAAACTGCCCCGAGTCCCCATCCGAATCGATTCATTTCCAGCACCCCAAGCGCACTTAGTTTCCACACGCCACTAATTGTTTTTTGGACATCTGATTGGACTTGAGATAACGATTTCTATATGCCATTGGACAGCGTCCAAAGAGTTAAAAGTCGAGGAAGATCTGATATTCAAAGACAGAAACAGGTTGGAAACAGACGACGTAATATGAAGCAATAAAAAGAAAAGAAAAATAAGCGTCACTCGCTAGATACCAAGTACTCCAACCCATCGCCTAACCCGGGAAGGAAGAAAGGAGGTCAAAGCTAGCGCAAAAATATCAATTGCTGGACATTGATCGATAAGCATTGCTAGAACACCCACAGAGATCGACGACCTGCTCGACTGCAGAGATGTATGAGGCACGAGTGGCTGCCTCGGGTTGCTGATGAGTCGTCGGAGTTTCCAGGGATAAAGGTTGTGGCCGGAGAAAGAGGGAATGGACCTTGGTTGCGGCACTTTTGTCGACCTCGTACAGGTTTTTGAATAACACCGCCATTACTCGCTTGGTCTCCTCGTCTCCAAGAGCCATTGCATCTAATGCCGCCGCCGCTTCTCCAGGATTCTGTCTGGCGAGAGTGTTAAATAACTGCATCACGAAAATTCGGTCTTCCGCAAAGAGGGTGCAGTAAAGTCGCCGGGCACGAAAGGTCTCCACGGTTTGAGGTTGCGCGGTGGATGGGACGTGGGGCGCGGCGGGACGAGTAGTTTCCGTTGGTGGGAGTTCGGAGCCCACCGACGGCGGCGGCTCCCCCGAGCCAGAAGGAGGTGTCACGGTGATAGGATGGCTGCCTGATGGGGACGTCGTTCCCTGGGAAATATGGAACGGATAGTCGTCTCTGTAAAGAGGTAAAGAGAAAATTGTAAGATCGACATTTCCAGAAACCTTTCCGAACTCACATGGAAACTTGCTCGGACATCTCTTGGGGACGGTTGCTTTTAGACCCTCGATCTTCGAAGAGGCGAGGTACCGGTCGAGGAAGGAAGAACTTCTGGTTTTCGTCCATCGGTTACTTATAACGGGATGATGCAGCGGTCGATTTCAAAACACACGTCCAGCCAGCCGCAGGTCCAGTCAGTTTTGTGTCGCTTACTTCATCTGATATTATATAAGCGCCAATAGCACTTTCTGAATGTTATCTCATCTCCGAGTCTCATCGTGAAATTCATGGAACCTTCGTAGACCGTATACCACCTTCCTATTTTATCCTATAATTGCTTTGAGTTCCTACTAGTACCATCTATTATAAATTTATATACCGGTAAATTGAAGATTCAATGAAGTGCAATAAGAGATAAGTATTCTCAGGCTGGGTGTTGGATCCTGTTCAAGTAGAACATCGAGCTCGTGAAAGCAGCCACAATTCCTGCTGATACCTGTGGTACGCAATAAGGAGTAACAACGGATGCCTCTCGAGAATTGGGCAAATCATAAGGGCCGGATTAGGCCCTGTGACGAGGGAATCTTGCAGAAAGTGAGTAGTAAGGATCTCTGAGAAAAGAGCGATCTGCTCGTAGAGCGCGACGTCTCCTAGGACTTAATCAGCATTCCTCGATTCACAACTTAGGAGGCTGGCGACTGTAAGGAGGGCAGACGGTAAATCCCGCCCTTTCGTCATAATCGGGACCCGAATCTACATTGGCGGCAAGACCAATTTCGGAATGTCCAGCCATTTTCCATTCTTTCATAATTTCACATCGCTGATTTCTCCTCTATTTTCGTACGCCGAATCTCCTGATCGATCTCTTCCCATAGTATAAAAGCCAATGTATTCTTATAGTTTTCCTTAGTCGAGTTCTCCGTTGCTTCCATTGTCGCCCTCGTTGCCCTCTTCTCCCAGGCATCGGCTACTAGCGTTCAACCATCTGTTTCGCGTCCAACTAAGGCCCCGTCATTCTGTTGCATTCCGCCCCTGAGCAACTGTCCCACTGCTCGTCGCCACCCACCAATAGCAGATATACCGAGTAGCCTGACGTGCAGTTCCATTGCTCCTCTGTCACTCTCTGACATTGACGATGATAATCGTGATGCGGCTTGTGCCATCCTGGACAGCACTCACACCTGCCTCCTCACTACACTGTGAATAACAATTCAGTAATTGACTGATATTCCCGGAAATTCGTATCCTCTCTATCCCCCCAATTGGAACTCTCTGTCTTAGCCCAACTACTGGACGCTCCAAATTAAATTGACATCTTCATTCAATACCGAAGGGTCGTCCAAGGACAGGCAAGGACTGCAGATAACTACTGGTGTCGATATTCTGTTCGCTCTTGCCTAAGACTGAGACTATAATTTTTCAGATGAGATGGTATGGTACACGAGATAAGATTGTTCTGCTACGAGTCAGAAGGAGTCAGAAATAAAGCTATTGAGTATTTATGGGTTATAACGACGCAGACCAATTCGTATGAAAGATGGTGTTACAAAGACTTGGATGTTGGGAAGTAGGAGTCTAATCACGGATCCATATTACCCGCAGAGTTGACTCCCCAAACCACGCCGTCAGTACCCGCGCCAATATCGATGAGGCCACCAGCGACCTGAGCCCACGGCTTACTACCATCACCCGTGAGCGTGTAGATGTTGCCGCCGCTGTTGACTCCCCACACATTAGTTTTGATCCCGGCAGAGATCGCAGTGAGGGCACCGGAAATTTGGACCCAGTGGTTGGGATCCCCTTGGTCCCTGGTGTAGCGAAAGATGTTGCCTGCGGAGTTGACCCCCCAAACTGTGCCATCCGCACCCGCGCCTATGTCGGTGAGGGCACCAGGGATCTGGATCCACGGGCTGCTGTCATCGCCCGTGTAGCGAAAGATATTGCCAGCGGCGTTGACTCCCCAGACGTTGGTGCGCGATCCAGCGGAGATTCGTTTGAGAGCACCGGGAATTTTGATCCAATGAGTGGAATCCCAGGTGTAGCGAAAGATTTCGCTCGCGGCGTTGACCCCCCAAACAGTGCCATCAGCGGCCGCGCCAATGTTGGTTAGGCCACCAGGGATCTGGACCCAGGGGTTGCTGTCATCACCTGTGTAACGAAAGATGCTGGCACCGGAGTTGACTCCCCAGACGCTGGTGACCGATCCAGCAGAAATTCGTGAGAGAGTCAGAGAGACCGCCAGAAATTTGTTTCCAAGGCATTGCGAGCGGTGATTGAGCGGTGATAAATCAACGACCTCAGCGTCGTAAACCAGCGACAATAGTTCGGTAAAATATACCTGATAGGTTAAGACTACGTATAGACGTCAGCATGGTCAGATATTTATGAACAGAATTGTGTGCGTAACAATGTAAACGATCGCGTGCGAAGTTGGGGGGGAATATATCTGCACATGCTGTTTATATAGGCTAGCAGATCCCTGCAGTGTAGTCACCTTCGCGTCATTTTGCATCATTTACATCCCTTTGAGTCCTTACAGCAAAACTCATCTCGACAGCCTGAGGCCCACTCCGCAAGTCTGGAAGACAGGTCCAATGTTGCCGCTGATGCACGTCCAGGTTTTGTGGAATTTCTTTGGATTCCGGAAATGGATCCCATTGGTCTAATAGCGCTCTATTCGCAAAGTGGGTCTATCCATATGCGTTTTTGCAGTAAAGAAGCGAGGTCAAACGTAGCGCAAGACATAGTGTAAGTCAAAAGCGGAGAAGAAAATGACAAACGCACGGTCTTTATGAAACGCCGGAAGCAACGCTTCTGCGTGGTGGTCACGGTAATAGGCAGGCCCTAAAAAATTCCACCAGAGGTTTGACGTTTATTCGACAATGGCTGTCCAAAACTGGGCAGAAGGTTCGTTTTTTTAAGGGCCATCTGAGGTAATTTTGGGGATAAACCTCTGGTAAAGTTTCCCAGTGGCTCATTAATCTAGCTGTCCAGAAGATGCTCAGTATGCGCCTCGCTTCTCATGATAGAGTGACCGGGTAGATAATCCGACTTTGAGATCGAAACCGCCAGGGTCCTGGCACAAACATACGGGGTTCTTATCCACATTAGGGAGATATCTGCCACTCTGAACTCGCACATCGCAAATCGATAACTCACCTCAATCACACATTTTGAAGCCCATGAGGGCATTTTCAATATTGAGTCATTGGGACATACCAATGACTCGGGCAGGAGCACGCGATATCAGGCAAGAGTTGTGTCGTATTCCGATACGCTACGCGGCGAGTGCACTAGTGCCTAGGCCAATCCGCACTAGTCTACAAATCCTTGTCTAATCTATCGATCTCACTGTCACATGGTTTAAGCCTGGCTGAACTTGTCCCCGACTTTCTATTGCAGCCCGTAATCCTTCATGTAGCCCTCAGTATTGTGCCTCAGTCGAGAAAATTTTAAGCGAGATGGCCGATATTCGTAGTCTCCTTGCGTTCGACGGGGTTACAATGGCCATTAAACGACAAATTCAGCAGACTGTTCAGCGTCGAATCAATTACGGTAATTTACTCACATTGAAAATACATCTAAGGAACATACAACAACAGGATAAGTGAAGGCTAAAGAAATGGAGAGGAAATACATACCGAGCCAAGGCAACATAAAGTCAGGAGTGGCGATGAGGCTTACACATGCCAGATCTGTGCCAGATGCAGTGAAGTTTCAACATCAGAGTTGTCTGCCGATTCTCGAATCACATTAGAAAAAGAATTTGAAATGGATCTAAAAATATATATGGGGTTTGATCAAATACGGGGACACTTACAATGATCATGAGGACGATTCAAGGTAAAAAAAAAATGCCGAATGACATACCATGAGCCTTCGTACATTTTCCAGATCCCAAATACTCTCGCATGGTACTGTGGTGAACCACGAAGCCTTCACGTAGAGGGTAGACGCGCTCACTGATGAACCAAAACGTACTGTGTCAAACATTGGAGAAGGGCCTGCAACCTCATATGTAAGTGAAGGATAAATGATACGAGGAAAGCATACCAACATGGCTTGTCGACGCGCAAGATAACTATAGTCATGTATTAGAGTATATGCCTGGAAGGAGGGAGGAAACGGTTAAACACACCGGGAAGACTGAATGAAAGGAGCACTTTGCTCATCAACGCGCAGGGCACATGTTCGAACCTGCTCCAACGTCGATTCTATCCAATTAAGCTAACTGCTGGGCAGGAGACTCTAGAAAATGAAATTTAAATGACTTACATGACATGAGAAGGTGTTGGTGATAAATATAAAGGAAAGCATGAGGGAAGAAGAATAGATGGATGGCTGTGCTGCTTCAAGCTTCAAGCTCCAAACCGAACATCGGAGATGATCGATGAGTCCGAGTCTTCGTCGGGCGTTGGGCGACTACTCAGAGTGACAGGACGTTAATAACTCAGGGTTTTAGGGAGAAGGAGGGCGGCGTGGATTAGTAAAGGGAGCTGTGTTTCATCGATATTGGTCACCAGCTTAGAGGATGGCGACATTCTTGTCGGAATAGACCTTGACTGCAACAGCTTTCTCGAGCTTATGCAGTACTTCGCGCATTGTCATTGTGCAAGCATAGACTTACATAGAAAGGTGCCTGGTGTAGTAATGAATTGGTGAACACCGCAGCAAGGTCGTCTGGACTCCACGGCGAAGAGATGATGGGGACGAGGGTCAGACCGAGAAAGCAGGGAGGGATCGGAATTGGCCGGCACGTGTCACATGACCGAAAACATTTTGGTTCAACCACCTCCCGGCGCCCGCAACTCCCCGAGGCTCGAGCAGCCTCGACTTATTGAATATCTCCGATTCTCAATAAATTTTGTGCGCTAGGGAAAGACGACTTCACGACCGTGCAGCCTTAGCTCAAACTCGTGCAAAGTTAGGTGGAACGGGAGTGAAAGGTCACCGAAGTCGTGAGTTCTCTTTCCCATCTTTTTCCACCCCCCAAGTTGAACTTCGATGGTGATTGAGCCATCATGCTCACAACAATTCTTATCTACTTCGGAGCCTACGCATCATGAGGATTGCTGAGCCGAGTCGACGCTCTAGGCCATACTAACACTGACCCACACATCAACCACCATCAACCATGTGTGACAGAGGCCGTTTTCGAATATCAAGTCTGCCCAAAGTGGGCACAGGTAAAAAGCAGTGGCACTCCCGTGCCTACCGTGCCATGTTTGCACGGTAGGCACGGGAATTGCACTGCAGGCACGGAATTGCACGGCTGGCACTGAGAATTGCACGGTAGCATTGTATGCACAGTAGTGATACATAACAACTCAATATAATATTTTCTGCATCCCATTAATGGCTGGGAGGTCTGACGGATAGGCATTTATATGATTGGATTCAAATTGGATTAGTAGGCAGGACAAACAAAGGACAAATTTGGAACAAATCATTGCCCAATAACTGGCCTAGGGCTTTCTTCCCTATAAAAAGTATTAATTTTTATAGGATTATATCTACTCTATAAATGAAAATTGTTCATCCGATGATTGTACATTGTCTGGAGTGTGGAGACCGTTATGATGACTGTCTGTCACACGTGACATCTGAATTGAATAAAATAGTGCGGTACTTACCCTCTTCTAATTTATCCTGGACATTAAATAAATAAAGATTTAGTGGGCATAGAAATAGAGTGCAACATTGAGATACTTTTCCTGCTTCAGAACGTAATTACGGTGTCGCTGGTTGATATTCTATGCAGGTGAGAAAAATTAATCTATTTATCAAAGTGTCACAATCTCTGAATAAGGAAATCCTAGGTCAGCGCATTGCGGGGGCTTGAGCCGTGTATAGCTCATAACCTTGTTGGACTGATGAGTGAATTTAATTCCTTCCAGATTTTTATTTTATAGGCAGCACACTATACTATTACAACTTTAAAAAGTTGCTTCAAAGGTCTCAAATTTGAATCGCAAGAAGCGATTATTTTCTATCAAGTTTGAACTCCGAAATTAAGTTTTGATGTACTACATGCGCAAAACGGGCAGTGTCACAAACTCCCAAAGTTGTCCCAGTGTCTGAGATCTTGATCTCCCACTTACCATTCATTATGCGGGGACATGCATGGTAATACTATGGTACTGCACGGCTACAACACGGCTATGCACGGTAATGCACTGTTGGGTGCACGGTAGGTCACGGTAATGCATGGTAATGCACGGTAATGCACGGGATTCGCACGGGAGGCATAGTTATGCATGGCAATGCACAGTCCATTTTAATGTATGTGAGTGGTAAATAATACCTCAAAAGTGTGTATTCATCCATGATATACACTACTTACTAAGTACGTAGTATCTAAAATACTGAAAATTTGATGATAAAGGTCAGGCTCGGAAGTGCACGGTAGACCCTGCACGGTAATTACACGGTAGGCACGGCTGTGCCACTGCTTTTTCCTGTTGCCCGCCCAAAGTCACATAAGCCTTCTTTGACAGCGGATCAACGGCAACGGCGGTATTTTAATTCCCTCTCCCTTGCGAGCGCTTGCGACCTTAGCATTATAATCCCTAGTATTATAATGCCTAATGACTTACCAGTTAAGAAAAAGAGGTAAATAAGTGGACATTTTCTGAAGAAGTCAGTGAGAATACATAAACAATAGCCTGTATCCCAAAATGGCAGTAAGAAGTCCCACAATATGAGCAACTTCCCTGTCCTCTCAAGAACCTGTTAGTCTAGTG
>Ga0307513_10013501_pt1 | contig 10022 bp, 11 predicted proteins | sample 15_EM_MG_FD_202174 | JGI IMG/M metagenome (GOLD analysis project Ga0307513, IMG submission 202174) | Populus trichocarpa ectomycorrhiza microbial communities from riparian zone in the Pacific Northwest, United States - 15_EM | ecosystem: Host-associated > Plants > Roots > Unclassified | place...
TGTATTTGTATTCGTGGAGACAGACGCGGCTCTGCCCATGACAGTAGATACAGCGCTCATTGATGGGCCGCGCATGCGTACCGAGCCTGTGGTGTTGGCGTTGGAGATGGCATTGACCTGCGCATAAAGCCGCGAAAGTAAGAGCCCCGAATCGAGCGAGATGAAGTGCACGCAGGTGTCTTGCGCTTGTGTTTGTGAGGTGGTTCTTGACAATTTGAACGTAGATGCTAGAAGGTCTGAAGCTGCAGTTGAACGACATCTTAGTGTGGTAACGACGAAAAAGAGATAATAGATGACTAACTCCTAGACCGAACCGAATGCGCCGGGTATATATTCCACAGCTGCAATGAAAACCCGTCATCAGCGAAATGAAACAAAACAACCAGAAAAAGAAAGAAAATACATACGTTTAAGCGAAGCACTCATCTTAAAATTCTCCTTTCCCTTCTCCTTCTCAACTTTCGAATCCTTCCTCCCCCTGCCAATAGTCCACCACCTCTCCTTCCCCTTCCCCTCCTTCTCGTCCACCTCACCCAACCCCTCCTTCGCACCCCCTAAATTCATCTTCTCACCCGTCGGCTGAGGCATCAGCACCACCCCATCCAACACCACCCAACTCGCCCCTAACCCGACTCGGTCGTTTCCTAATCACCAAAATCTCTCCTTTATCAGAGTCGTCCGTGGGGTCGACGTAGATCTCGAACCGGCCTTGCGCTTTTAACGAAGATGCCGAAGAAGCGGCGGGGGCACCGATGCGTCAGGCCACATCAGAAAAGTCCATATTGGCAGAGGCGGAAAGGGACGTGAACGGTGTAGAAGAAAATTCCCCAAATTGAATTTCTAGGGTACCACGTTCTCCTGTGCTTTAATAACCTTGGGTGCAAGCACGAGGGAGGAATTTGGACCTTTCGCAGCAGCAGCAGCGTACCACGAATCTCCCAATGCTCGCGCAGAGGAAGCCGAGCTCGTGGTGGAGTTACCGCCATCAGAAGAAGAGATAACCGTAGAGGAAGGTGTGGCGGAGATCGAATAGAGGGGATAGGGTTGGGAGCCGGAGGGGCGCTGGCCTGCATCCCCTTGGGTCGTGATGAATGAAGCGGTTGTGTGGATGGGTGATGGTGCGATGTTGCTGAAGAGGAGACGAATGGCATGATAATTGTCGTCGTCGTAAAAAAGTCTTGTTGTTGTTGGCGTTAGAACGTGTAAAAAAAACGCGTGGCGTCGTGTCGTGAAAAATAAAACGTAGCAAGCGTGAAAAAATGATCAAATGGTGATGGTCGTGAAAAATGTCGGTAGATGATAAATTGTCTTGAAGATGTCGATGTTGATGTTCTTGAGGATGTCGATGATGGTAATGTTCTTGAGGATACTGATAATGTCGATGTTGGTGTGAGGTGCAACTTTTACGTGTGTCGTCGTCGTCGTTGTCGTGAGCGTAAACCACGTCAGTCAGTCAAATTCGTTCGTTCGTTCGTCGTTCGTCGCGTCGTACTGGAATCTTTGTCTTCGTCTGCCAAACCAAACACGTCAGCATCACCGTCCACACCGCCCAGACAACGCAGGAACACGAGCACAGGCACCCACCTAAATCAACCCTGCCAACTTCCTTCCCTTTCTCTTCCTGACCTTCCTCTCAACTCAACCAAAGCCCTCTGAACGAACAGAGAGACAAAAAGGCAAAGTCGAGCGAAAACGCACTTTCTTCAGCGGAGGGAACGGAGTACAAGGACAAGGACAAGGGAAGCACGGAGCCAAAGAAACCCGAAGAAGAGGTTCAACCAAACACCACGAGGCAATCACACAAGAAAGTTCAACATTGCCTCACGTGATCGTGATCGTTGTTGTTTAGGGCACAGCCACGGGCGCGTCGAGGTAACGCCGGGGATCGCGGAGGTACTTGTTTATTGACTCTCAGCTTCAACAGGCGCGTGCACTTGTCAGAATAAATTGCTGACAGGAGAGTTGAGATGCTTTGCGTGGGTTCCTGAAGATCAGTGCGTGGAAGGTCAGGACACAGGGCTTGAACCGATCATCGACTCCTTCTGGAGTTTCAACTTGTGCATATCCTCATGATATCGATCCGCAAACTCATTCCGTCAAGGTTTTTTTAAATGAATATCTCTCGTGAAGCGAAACATGATGGTAAAACTTCCCGAGTTTGATCTTCTGCCCCTTGCTAACCTACATAGCCGTTATCGTGGCCTCACCTCTACGCCGAGCTAGCCCCACCAAGTCTACGAACCTTTCCCAGGTCAGAACACAAATATTTATAATATGATAAATTTTATGTGATATATTCACAAGTTCTCACGAATGACAATGATATGACCACGACCACGTGCGATCGCACCCATCTAGCTATCGGAAAGCATCACCTCGGCCGTTGTCTTCACATTTTCACCATGGCCACGGTTCTGAAAAGGGGAGAGAAGATACCTCTGAACTTTACACCAGGAACCATTCTCGTCCTCATACCAACGCCAGCAGCCCCAGTGAAACGCTTTCTACCCATTCTGTATAAAGCCAGTGCACCTGCAAAGTTCGAATTTCACCTTGCGCTATGGAATAAAAACTGGGACGCGCTCCTCATAATATTATTTTCCGCAAAATTTGGTGTTGGTTTCATTGATCGTGCACGGAGGTCCCTTGGGGATGGTCTCGGGGAACGACAATATGTGGACATGACCCAGGTGGATTTGAAGGGCCGATCATTGCTTGAAGTCAAAGTCTCGGTTTACTATTATCTGACTGATTCAGAATTTGGGCGATATCAAATCTTGTTGGACGGAAAAACAGTATATCACTTCGACGTACGCTTTCCTGGACCAGTGACGCAGATCTTTTATAGGAATTCCACTGGTACGGGACCCCCTTCTTGGGTTGTTGATGTCTACCAGATAGACGATTTACCCTCTGGGGAGCAGCTAGCCCTAGGGCAGAGGGGGTAAGTCGATATTTGACAATAATGTTTTATCGCTGATTAAACATCAGAGCCCCCTTGGAAATTCCTAGTCGTAATTCAACCGCGATTTCTATTCGACCGCCATTCCATTCCATTTCAAACCAGGCATATGCATCCATCAGTTGGGAGGATGGGAAAGAGGTACGTCTGCTGCGACAGAGAGAGTCAGGGTCTTTTCAAATCAGCTGCCCAGATCCGATTGTACTATCTCGGACCCGGCAATGTTTTGCACGAGTATGCCTACTCGGCTAGCAAGGACAAGAATAGCCTGTACTATGGAAACCTCCATACGTTGAAAATCGTCTTGGATCCCACTTCAAGTATTGCCGCTATAAGATTCGAGGATGATATCATTTGTATCTACTATCAAGGCCAGTCACAATATCACCTGCTGAAAGCATCTACTAAATCTTTATATCAACACAGACCCGAATACTGACTTTATTCGAACGGTAAAGCAATGCGGACCCATGAAACCATGGAACGAGGCCCTGCCGTTTGCAAAGGCTGTAAAGGGTTCGAGCTTTGCCATCATAAGGGATCCTACCAACAAACGAGTTTCTCGTATCTATTACCAAGATCCCGAGTTGCATCTCAGAGAGTGTTGTTATCACCACTTGGGTACCATGGGTCAATGGGTTTTTGGTGAGCAGGTTCCTAAACTATGTCCATCCATGAGCGTACACCCATCTGATTTAGGTGGCTTCAACCCCGGGGTGCAGCGGCGGGGGACCCCAATAATGGCGGAAGTTGTCCAAGATGGTGATGTAGATATAAACGTGACATGGAGAGATGCACGGGGATGTGTTGCGAGCGGTAGCTGGTCCAAGTCGTCGGGTTGGCACTTGCCCAACCCAAACGGTGAGATAGCACCCCTGGATGGGCGGGATTGAGGAAATTAGTATTCGCTTGACTCTATCCCCCCTGCTTCTATATCTCCGGATTGAGCGCTCGTGATATCCTATACTAATTCCCAAAACTTCTTTTACGTCTTTTTCTTTCTCGCTCATCTGTTGCTTATTTTTTCTTCATCCTTACAATATACTTTCCTTCGCCTGTTGTTACGTTCTTGTTCGACACACACACAGAGTTTGTTTGTAGAGTGGAAGAGGATGATCATGGTGTTGTATACTGACTCTCGTAAAATCGCTGTTTCGTGTCAATGGCATACGCAGTAATTATTATTGCTGTTTGCGCAAAAGTTTGGAATCGTGTGAATCGATCAAATTTTGCATGTTCCGAGGCTGAAACTTGTGCAGCCTCGATCTCAACGACCAGCCGTTGGATTCCAATAATTTTAGTAGATTTGGAAAGTACTCGTTTATACCTATCGCACAATGTAGCTTATATGCGAAGAAACCTCAGATTTAAATTCATCTGTGGGAGGGCCTCATTTGAGAGTGTGCAAGCCCTAGAGCTACTTCTTGGTCGATATTTACACATCTAAAGCCAGATATCGATTCAATATGCTATTATACAGTGCGTAGTGCAGAAAAAATCGCGGAAATCGGTTCGGTTTTGCCCGAGAACGAGGAGACACGGTGCAGGCTTCATCACACAGCCACATAGATCTCTCTTCGCTCCTCCGTTCCACCACCAGTGCCATGGTCAGAGGGCAGCCCCTCTCAGATGACCTGAGAAAGGTCATCTTAAACATGGCTCGCCATCTTGACGTGCCTGCAATCCGGCATTATACTGGTTGCGCAACTTCCTCCATCTATATGTTGCTTGCCAATTACCGGCGGTTGGGATCAGCAGCTCGTGCACGTAAAGCGCGTGAACGACGTGGAAGGAGGCGTGTTCTTGTATCTGAAGATATTCGTGTAAGTATTCAATGAGATCCAAGTGACTGGTTAACAATTCTATGCCGGTATATTTAGTTTCTTCAAGGAAACATCTCACACACCCCAGATCTCTATCTCGACGAAATGCGAGAGCTCTTGCGTGATCGAATAGGGACTGATGTCACAGAATCCACAATCTGGAGAGCCCTCCGACAAAGTGGGTTTACAATGAAATCGGTGATGATTCTTCTCTGTTTCGCAATGTTGCATCCACTCATTTTGCTTGTGGGCTTTCAGATAACCAAAGATGCCCTGGAGCGGAGTGATTTGAAACGAGGCCTTTTCCGTGTTCGCTATGGCAATCAGTACACGCCAGAGCAAACTGTTTTCGTCGATGAGAGCTCCTTTGACCGCCGCACTGCCATTCGCGGAAGAGCATGGGCGTTATCAGGTCAACGAGCTGTGCGAAAATGCTTCTTTGTTCGGGGTCGGAGGTAAGATATTATTGCTTGTACCATCACTACACAGTACGCTTATTTTTCTAAAGATATTCTCTATTACCTGCATTATCCACGGATGGAGTCATCTGGGCAAAAGTGGTGGAAGGATCCTATACAAAACCTCTGTTCCAAGAATTTATTGCTGAACTCTTGACGAGAATGCAGCCATTTCCTGGAAACAACTCGGTTATTATCATGGACAATGCCCGTATACACAAAAATCAAGAAGTCATTGATATGATAAATGAGAGGTATGCACCCGGTATCGCTGTAACAAAGAGCTACTAACTCTAAGAAATGTACAGAGGAATGCATGTTATGTTTCTTCCCCCATATTCCCCTGATTATAACCCAATCGAGCTGGCATTCTCTTCCATCAAATCCTTTGTTAAACGGAATGGAACACTTAGGCGGGAGGACCTTGATCAAGAAAAGGATGATAGATATGTCTATCTCCATCTCCTAGACGCTGCATTTTCTATCTCTTCAGAAAAAGCATGTGGGTACTTTCATCATTGTGGATATATTTAGGAAGCTATCTACACTATACTAGTTGAAATCGGTCGGGGTCGACTTTGAGCAACCGGAGGTGGGCTGACACGACGGTTTTCCTTAGCTTTGCTTGAAGTGGGACGGCGTGCATTTTTGCGGACTGTGAGCTTGGTCATACTGTGTAAATTAGGCCGGAAAAAGAATTATAGAGGGATTAAAAAAGTATTGCATAGAAAGAGAGAAAACGAGGGACGTGAATGTGGTGGAAGGGAAGAACGAGAAAGGATGTGGCTGTGTGATGAAGCCTGCACCGCGTCTCCTCGTTCTCGGGCAAAACCGAACCGATTTCCGCGATTTTTTCTGCACTACGCACTGTATAATAGCATATTGAATCGATATCTGGCTTTAGATGTGTAAATATCGACCAAGAAGTAGCTCTAGGGCTTGCACACTCTCAAATGAGGCCCTCCCACAGATGAATTTAAATCTGAGGTTTCTTCGCATATAAGCTACATTGTGCGATAGGTATAAACGAGTACTTTCCAAATCTACTAAAATTATTGGAATCCAACGGCTGGTCGTTGAGATCGAGGCTGCACAAGTTTCAGCCTCGGAACATGCAAAATTTGATCGATTCACACGATTCCAAACTTTTGCGCAAACAGCAATAATCAATCGAGGTGCATTTATGGCGTCTTCGATTTTCCGTGCAGCTGATGTACATCAATTCAAGAAGGGTCGATAGTTCACACGAACAAATCTAGGAAGCAAAGTTGTAACAAAGAATGACGTAGCCTTCGGCCTCCGGGCATCTGTTGAAATCCAACCCTAGATAAGATCAACGAGATAATACTAGGTACGATTAGTTAAGTGGCAATGGTAAATGTGGGAGTGGCTCACCTCAGTCAATGTAGAATAGACTGAGGTGAGCATACGCTACGCTATGGTATATATATGTATGTAGGATAAAGAGTTCATGAATAAAGAGAAAGAGAAAGAAAGAAAATAAAGACTTAGGGCGAGTGCCCTTTGTCACGGTGTATCAAACGGATTGCAACAGCATCAGCAGTGATGGCTCGGAGCCTCGCGGAGCGGAGCTAATTTTGGATATCGCCGTGTACATCCGTAAGGCTCCTGAAAGATGGTTTTACATAGAACTAGGAACAAGCTTCTATAGATTCAATACTTCTTCAAACGCCCAGGTGGTGATTGTCTGAAAACAGATAGGGATCCAGAGGCAAGAGTCCGGGGATTGTAATAAGTATCCTAGTACGGAGTCGTACCAGAGAGGCGGGTCGAGACTAGGTTTTACCACTGCAAGACTTTATAGCATCAACACTTAAGCACGGCCTCGATCCAGGCTCGCAGACTCTCAGCTTCAACAGACGCCTGCACTTGTCCAAACGAAAGTCCATAATTTGCTTATAAGGCATTTGGAAATATTTGAGTGGAGATCGGTGCGTTGAAGGACTTGAACCGCTGATCGACTCCGCCTTGAGTTTCAACGCATATTCTGGTATCGATTGGCAAACCCATTCTAGGTTTTTAAGTATCTCTCTTAAAACGAAACAACCTCCGAGTTAACTCCGAGTTTGACCTTCTGCTCCTGCTGACCTGGCCGTCGTCGTGGCCTCATCTCTAGCTTTCCGAGACGATAACTTCAGGCTGGGATTGTTGATGGAACAACAAGAATATTTGTGCGATATATTCACAGGTTCCCACGAATGACAAAAGTGAGTGCCACGTCATGTCCATGTGCCGGCCTATTTACGGTCATTCTCTTCCACATTTTCACCATGGCCAAACTGGAAAGGGATACGAAGATACCTGTGAACTTTACATCCGGAAAAATTATCACCCTCGAACCAATGCAGGTATCCAAGGCACCTGGAAATTACAAATATGTCCTTGATCTACATAATAAAAAGGGTGATATCCTCCTCCAAATATGGTTTTCCACAAACCGTATTTTTTTCAGAGATCGTGCACGTAGGTCCCTAGGGGACGGTTGGGGGGAGCCACACGAGGTGGAGATGACCGAGGTGGATTTGAAGGACCGATCAGTGTTCGAAATCACAATTTCGATTCACCATTATCTGACCGAGTCCGAATTCGGCCGATATCAAATCTTGTTCAACGGAGTAACCATAGCGCACTTCGAGAAACGTTTTCCTGGACCAGCGACAGAGATCACTTATTGGATACCCACTCCCGGGGGACCCCGCTATTGGTTTGTTGATGTCTACCAGATAGAGGATCTATTGCGTGAGGAACAGCTAGTCCTAGAGCCAGGAAGGTAAGCCGATATTGGACAATATTCTTTTATCGCTGACAAAACGTCAGGGCCCCCTCGCCACCAGTTCAGAGCCTTGATTCGATGGCGATTTCTATTCAGCCATCCCATTTCATTCCAACTCAAACATATGCATCCATCAGTTGGGATCATGGGAAAGAGGTATGTCTTCTACGATATAGAGAGTTGGAGTCTTTTTCAAATCAGGTACCCAGATCCGATTGTATTATCTCGGGCCCAGAAATGTTTTGCGCGAATATGCCTACTCGGCGAGCAAGGGCAAGAATAGCTGGCACTATGGAGACCTCCATTCGCTCAAGATCGTCTTGGATCCCACTTCAAGCATTGCTGCTATGCGACTCGATGATGACATTTGTATCTACTATCAAGGTCAGTGACAACATCACCTTCGGAATAGCATCCACAAAATAATTCTCTCGAAATAGACCCTAACACTGACTTTATTCAAGTGATAAATCAGCGCGGATCCACGCAACCATGGAAAGAGGCCTTGCCGATCGCGAAGGCCGTAAAGGACTCGAGCTTTGCCATCATAAGGGATCCTACCAACGAACTAGCTTCTCGCATCTACTACCAAGATCCCGAGTTGCATCTCAGAGAGCTTTGCTACGACCACTTAGGTAACACGGATCAAGGGGTCCTTGGTGAGCAGGTTTCTAAATTATGTCCATCCAAAAACGGGTTCCCATCTCATTTTAGGTGGCTTCAACCCCGGGGTGCAGCCGCGGGGGACCCCCATAACTGCGGAAGTTGTCCAAGGTGGTGATGTAGATATAAACGTAACATGGAGAGATGCACGGGGCCGTGTTGCGAGCGCTAGCTGGTCCAAGTCATCGGGTTGGGACTTGTCAGACCCCAAAGGTGTGAGGGAATTATTATTGCCTTGACTAGATCCACTTTGCTTCTATATCACCGCATAAGCGCTCGTGCTATTCGCCCTGCTCCTATACAAATTCCCACAACTTCATTTTTCTCGCTCATCCATTGCTTGTTTTTGTTTCTTGATCCCTACCGCTATGCGTTTCTTTACGTGTTTTTCCTTTCTTGTTCGACACACACACAAGTAATTTTTTTGTAGAGTGGCGGAGGATGGTGCTGTATACTTACTCCCAGAAATTCGCTGGTTCGTGACATACACAGTATTTATTTATTAATCGAACGCGAGGTGCATTTATGGCGCCTTTAATTTTGCGTGAAGCTGCTGTACATCAATTGAAGAATCGTCAAATGTAGGTCGATGGTCTTAAGGATGTTCATGGGATGTTCTTGAGGGCGTTGATAATTTCGGTATTGTGAGGTGTAAACGTTACGTGCGTCGTTGCTGTGAGCGTAAACCACGCCCGTCAGTCAGTCAAATTTGTTCGTTCGTCGGTCATCGTCGCGTCGTAAATTTTTCATCTGCTAAACCAAATCCTCCAGCAACACCGCCAACGCCAGTAACGCAGCAACACGAGCACAAGCGTCCGCCTGAATCAACCCCTTCTATTCCTACTTCCTTCCTTCCTTCCACTTTCCTTCCTTGCTGTCCTTCCTGTGAACTCACCCAAAACCCTCTAAACGAACAGAGAGACAAAAGTCGAAGTCGAGATAAATGGAAATTCTCAAAAGGCGGAAACTCGCAGAGTGGTGCATTTATTCATTTCAAATTTGTTCCCGCGAACGGCCAGTGCTGAAGACGGTTTTATCGCAGAGTCGAGAGCGACAACTTAAGAATGGGACTCAAAGTTGACTTTAATATTAATAAGCAATGACTTGGACTTGAGGTCTTCCAGGCTCACCCACTCTCAATTTCAATAGGCGCCAGCATTTATCCGAAACAGTCCATAAATTACTTACAGAGGATATGAGAAACTTCGAGTGGGTCCCCCTCTCTTAAAACCAAAACATGAAGGTAAAACCTCCGAGTTTGATCCTCTGCTCCTGTCGACATGGCTGTCATCGTAGCCTCACCTCTACGCCAAGTTAACCTC
>Ga0307513_10013503_pt1 | contig 10022 bp, 12 predicted proteins | sample 15_EM_MG_FD_202174 | JGI IMG/M metagenome (GOLD analysis project Ga0307513, IMG submission 202174) | Populus trichocarpa ectomycorrhiza microbial communities from riparian zone in the Pacific Northwest, United States - 15_EM | ecosystem: Host-associated > Plants > Roots > Unclassified | place...
TGTGTTCGACCCAGGACTCCGCGTCCTTCCTGTCCGCCCATGCACTCCCCCGGACTGGCCAACGCCTGACAGCGATACTGTCAGTTAAAAACCCCACTGGGATCGTTCCGACCCCAGTTCCGATCTTCACAGGGCTAACCAATCTAGGCCGCACACATCAGGAGATCAAGTTGTCTATCTGCGGCCGAATGCTCAGAAATGAGCCGAAACTCATCGAAAGCTACACCTTGTCGACAATACTCTTGTTGAAAGGGGAATCGGGGAGACTACTGAGCGTACGGCGGTTTGTAATCTTCTCTTTGAGAATGTGGTCCCTGCGTTGAGTTGATTATTCCTCACCCATTATCGGTCCAGTGGGCCAGCGGTTAGGGCGTTGCTGCTGGATTTGCCTCCTGTGCCATCTTTTCTCTTCCTACACCCTGACCACCAGATATGTACATTGTGATGGTGAGCGGCTATGTACACCACAGTTGCGGTTCTAGTTCTGAGAAAATGGCAGGTCACGTTGCTTCGCCATATCTCTACCTTCAGTATTCAGCCCGGGGATGATGCTGCTTCGTTGACAAGATCACGACTCCGGTTCCAAACTTCGATCTGACCCTGTCCGTCATCCCGGGCAGCGCGAGTATCTGTTGACTGCCTGAGGGAGTGCTAGCGCGGAGGGAGAGAAGAGAGATTGTGTCGGTCTTGACGTAACGCCTTCCGCTCTTTCCGCTCTGATTGGATTTATGTGTCTCAGTCCACCACAGCGTCGCCTTATCGCGTTCACCTCAGGAGCATGTCCACAAACAAACCACACCCTCTCGCCTCGACCCCGATCCTCGAGTATCCCTGCCATATGGAGTGGTGGGAGTACCAACTCGTCGTTTCGATCTTTGGTGACCACGGTTTGCTGTCCTACTCTGACCGACCAGGAATTTGTGGCAATGATAGATTGGCGATTTGGAACTGGTGTACGGGGGATCTACTAGCAGTGCGTTATCGTCTTGCCATATATACGATGCTGGGCTTCTAATATCGCCTAGGCAATGCACACACAAGATGAGGTTCTCAACTCATCCCTTTTCCTTTCAGAGGACGTCTTCCTCCCTTCAATAGGCATTGCACCACTCAAGATAATGACCTACCCTTGCACCCTGACACCACCCCCCTTCATTCCCATCCCAACCCTCCTCTGCAAGCCCCACTATAACCCCCCCCCCTACGCACCGCAAACAATCGCGCTCTTCTCCCTACCCGCGCTGCAAACAGGCCTGGGGTATGTGTACATCCTTGCCCGTTCGCGCCAGACATACATGACGGCACCATCGTACTGAGCGTCCGCGTCGGGTTCACGACGCACAGTAAGAAGGCGAGGTTGTCGAGCAAGATTCGACGATTATTTTGCGACGGTCTACCATATGGGAGTGTGCATTCTGGGCAAGGGGACGTGGTTGGGGAGTTTGTACGAGTCTTAGTGGCGGGGAAGGGTGATGGAAATAGAAGTACCCTGGGCGCTGTGTGGTCCCTCGACCCGCTGGTTTAGAGACATGCCGTCCCCGCGTTGGGTACGGGACGTCCAAGAGACGCGATTCGCCGCGAGGGTCCTCACATCTGACGGACCAAAGACGCGGCTTTATGATTTCAATACGCTACCTTATCGCCAGCACGTGCATTATCCCCACCATTCGCACTCGCGTGGTAGATCTACCGAGTACGCCGACGACAATTACGGAAGCGGATGGAGCACCATTAGAGAGGAGGATAAGAGGCAGTGGGTCCGTCGACTGGTATGGGAGGTGTTGTTTGTTACTGGGTTGGCATACCTGAAGATAACGAGCGCTGATAGTGTTGAGTATTCTGGGTTGATGACTGATGGGGAGCGGATTGTGGGCGTGCAGATAGGCTTTCGTGTTCCATTGTGGCGATGACCTAGTCGGTCCTGGCCTGGAATTGCAGACGGACGAAGCAGGGGACTTTATGGTACTCGATTTGCTTATTCTGGGCCACACAGGAAGCTGACGTGCCGCTGCAGCAAAACAAAGAAGCCGCTATGATGTCGCTCGCGGCTTTAAAGATGGGCCCAGGGATGAACGAGAGGCGTGACTGCCATTAATGGAGCTAGTAAACATACTTGACAGCCCCAGTCTCTTGTATTTGTGTGGCCAGTCTCTGATCAAAACATTTCGAGCTAGTGGACGGTTACACCGTATCTGCGCTGATGCGTCCCGCTTGTCGAGCCTCCTACAATCATAGAACCTTGTGGTACCAACCAATCAGGGTCTCCGCGTAGCTCAACCTGCTCGACCGCTTTCACGGTTGATCGGCAAGCTAGGACCGTATGTCGACGCTTACAGGTCAAAATCATCGTCACTGTCGCGGCTGGTTGACCGTATCTTGGACTTCCGAGGTCCACCGCCTTCGTAGTCTCGCTGAACATGGGCAGGTTGTAGTTTCTGGAGCACTCCTACCAGATGCTGTCAGAAGGTAGATTGATTCAAGAAGTTCAACATACCTGATTGAGCTAGCCTCATCTCTAACGCAACGGTGTTGAAGTCATCAGTATTCCCTAGGTCCTCGAAGCCGATCAACCTGGAAGTTGAGCATAAGCGCAAAATGCCACCAGATTCGTCGTCAGCTTACCTATCCTTTGTCACCCCATCGATAAAGCAGATAACGCAAGGCAACACCTTGATAGCCAGTTTCTCGACGAGCCATGGCACGTTTTCTACGAATACTCGTACAAAACGAGTCGAAAAGTACTTCGGAGCCAATTCCTGTATTGAGAATCACGTCAATTTTTATCTTTTGTCGAGTTGGCACATAAGCTCGCCTCGAGGTGCTTGTCTATGATCTTACAACGCTGGAAGTTTCGATGGTAGAAGTGTATTACGCATCTCTTCTCGTTTCTATGCCCAACTCAGTCCGAGCGCGCACGCAAGGAAGACCGACTTACGCACTGACGCGTATGACTTCCTTCTCGTCGAAGATCTCAATGTACTGGCCATGGTCGTTCTCACGTTGGTCTCTGATCTTCATCATCCTGTTCGGTGAGAATAATTAGAAAAGTACAAAGCGCGATTGACGTCGCCAGCCGTACTCTTGACGGAGTTCTTCGAGTCGTTGCTCGCGGTATCCAGTAACACCAAGTTCTTCTTCTAACGCATCGAGTTCGTCGGAGAGATTATCATCGTCCGACTTATTGTCCTGGTCATCCGCTTCTGGCTTGTCTCTTTGTTGGGCAAGACGGTGAGCGATTGAGGCGACCTGAGGATCAACAGGTGGTGTATCGGGACGTATTCTGTGGTACCAGGGTCAGGGAGACGCCAAGAGCGCTATTCGCACTCACAGGTCGTCGTTGTTGGAAGAAGTAGACATCTTGGACAAAGAATACCTAGCCATCCTCGCGGGAACCCAAATTCTGCTTCGAGGTAAGTGGTTGGTGTGCTAGGACATGAAGATATTAAAATATCACTCCTGCATGTGAACTAGATTCTCAGTCAATCGCCCCTCCCTAATCCTGTATCTCGTTTGAATTCATCAATTCTCGACATAGTAGTACAGACTCTGGTCTCTTCGATCCGAACTAGGCACACTAGTCGAACGGAGCCTCCATTATTCCGCACTGTAGAGCACACTCGCGAGCCTTTCTTGACGTGCTTCTGACTCCTGCGGTTGAGCCAGACGAGGCTACCATTCAAGTATGTCGCAACGGTAAGCCAGATGCAATACGAGGCCAACCACCACGTCGATTTACCGATTGTAGGGCCGTGTAAGGTGTGCTGGAATCATGTCAAATGAGTGAACGCCTCTTGTTTTAACTTAGATGGGTACCGTCATGTAGTAAACTGTACCGGTCGAGGTCACGATATCAACCAAGGAAGCTTTGAGCTACGACAGGGAAATGAGGGGTGAGTGAGGTATTGAATACTATTGTAGTGTGGTGTGTATAGGGCCCACCTGATTGAATCCGAAGAATAGATATGTCCATGCAAGGTTGAGGGCGAGCTGCGTATAATACAGTCGCAGACCAGTGAGAGCCGCAGCGCTAGAAAGTAAAGGAGACGTTATACATATGGTTCATCGTTTACCACAGAAATGACTCCTACCGGGTGGTTGCAGAAGCGCTTAAGCCTCTACGGCGAGATGGGAAGCATAGCCCATAGCTGAGGAGACCAAATATTATTCAAAGGGCGCACAGGAGGAACCCTTTGGATTGCTTACCACAGTAGAGCGCAGGCCAGATTGAGCCAAAAGTCCTCCAAGGGAGCTCCAATGGGGGACGACGATGGTTCTAAGGCATCTCGGTCAGAAGTTTGCTGCGCGGATGCCTGAGAATGACTGTACATAGTACCAGGCCTTCCTTGAGGCGTTATATGTCGGAGGATAACTGCAACCGCAGAGGAACCATGCAAGACCGACTGCCCACACAGGTTTCCTCTGGAGAGCGAGGAGTCGTGAAGGGAGATCGAAAGACGACATTCTGCCTTGGCAGCTGTGGTGAGTGTGGTTTGATAGCCGTGGTGTGAGTGTGGCTTGGGTGCAACTTGTGCGTGCATGCTGTTTCGGTCGCCGCGGTGAGTGTGATTGAAGGAAATCTAATCCTCAAAGCTTCTGGAGTCCAGGACCTTCGAGCTGTGTCAAGTTGGCTTCTCAATAATTTTGACACAGACCATCCGGTAATATACATGACAAGAGCCTGGGATATTAATGAATAGTGGGCTGTTCGTAATCTGCTTCCGTGCATGAACGGTCAGTTCCGCCTTCAAACTGAACCACCAGTCAATGTCACGCGTCGAGAACGGATAAACGCGTTACCCGTGCACATCTCTAGATGCAGGGCCTCTGCTCAGCACCAGGGTGGCGGGACAGCACAATGAATGCAAACCTTTGAAGACCACAGGCACTGACCAGGTGTTCACATGTAGCATCTGGGACGAGTAATATGTCCATCATTACCCTCTTTGGTCCAATATAACCATCCACATGAATAAGTCGCTCCCTTGTAATATATTATCCTAAGGTCTGAGTCAAGAAACCATGGGATGACTAACCGTCTACCAAGCATCCACAGCAGATGAAATATTCATCAACACAAATCACTGAGTATAGGCGTGAAGATCGATTGATACAAAATGCGATAAAGGGGCCGAACGAGCACGAAATTCGCGAGGTCTATCTAGGAGGGAAACGAGCGAGGCGAAGAGCACCGGACTGTCTGTCATGGAACTGTGAAAAGTGGATGTGTTTAGACGCCAAGTCTGCGGTGTGAATGGTAAGTTTGGGTTTGCATGAGGAGAATATGGGGTCACACGCACTGTTTCTTGGTCTGCTCGTATACAACGTAAGATATCGAGACGGCAGGTATGACCTAGTAAAGTGTCAAACGTGGGTTGTTGACGACGGGACTCTTTCAGGCATACCTTAGCAAGCGAAGGGAGCAGCCCCCGGTAGAAGCCTCTGATGCCATCACTCGCATATGTCTTCTTCGTGACATCCCAGACACCGGTATACACTTGCGGGTGGCCTGACGAACCCGAAGCTTGCAACCGTGTTCGTACGAGGTTAAGAGGATAGACGCTCTGTCATCCATCAGTCACCATGTTCTATTGAGGTGCATTCACTCACTGTCGCGCCGACGCTGCCGGATATACTGCCAAATGCGAGGGTTGCAAGAACTCCGGGCTCATCTTTCTTCGTTGAACGTTCATAGGCAAGCTTGAGGGCTTCGAATGTTGACATATCGATGGCTGCAGAGACCGTCCGTCAGGTCCTATTGAACAACGGACGAATAGAGACGGGTTCACGAACCTGAATACGGGAACACGCCAATGAGGCCGATCTGGTCAGAATGAAAAATTAGATGAGTGGTTATTCAGCCAGACAGGTCGGGAAGACTGACGATTAGTCCGCGGTAGAAAGTTTTTATGCCACCCTGAGCCCACATCTGCTTCATAGTCGGTAATATATGGCTCGACGTGGTCTCACTCATTAGTCTAGTCTGTAGGCTGAGGGTGAGCATTACGATTCACATATGCTAGCCATTCGCTCTCCACCTTGACGGTTTCGACCGGGTATATGGCTGCGAACAGCGGTTTTGAGCAAGACATTTCCCCGCACGGCAGGAGAGGGAAGGAACATACAGAGCTGACTGGTCAACCCGCCAATACCTCCAGATAAAAACCGACTCGTCCCGCTAATATTGCGCGAATCGTCAACATGGTCGACATATTTCGCAAAGGCACGTTTCTGGCAAACCAAACAAGTGTTGAGCGCGACAGCAGCACACCAGGCTCGGGGGATGGGGGGGGGTTAACTCACGGACGACTCGTAGGACAGGAACTTGATCGCGGATTCCTGGAGGGGACATCATCAGCAGCCCGACGCGGGACGACGAAAATCGCACAAAACACGCGACCACGCACAGGGAAGATCTTGGCGATGTTGAGGCCGTTCCCGATCCAGAACCCGATCGCGCCGCTCTCCGCGTGGATCTTGAGAATCGCCCGGCCCATGGCGCGCGCGCTGCGCTCGGGGTGCATGAGCGCGTCCGTCGATAGGGGGTTGATGTCCGTCGAGCGCGTGATGAGGAATATCCGGAGACGGTCAAATGGCGCAGTCGCCGTTCGTGACACTGTTTTTTTTTTTGGCGGTGGTAAGGCGGGGTAAGGCGGGCTGAACGAAGAAATTTAAAAAAAATCTGCTCGTACCGGCACCTGCTACGCCTCCTGCTAGTAGAAATTTCAGCGCCGTGTCCCCTCCGAAGTGTGTGTCGTCGACCGCTCCCTCATGCTCGTCATGTTCGTCCTCTCCCTTGAGGCCCACTTCCCGTTTTGGTGCCAGGCCAGGCTGCACTGCTTTAGGTATAGGTACAGGCCGGTCTTCCGCGCTGAGCGATACGTCCCCTATATGTGCGGGCGTGTGTCAGACCCTTCCGGTGCACGGGCGGGCGGGGGGGGCTCCATCGATCACCCCATGTCGGAGAGCAACGCACCTTCCATATTGACACGGGCGGACCCGCGTCCGTCATCGCCCAAGAATTTTCGCGTCTGGTAGTACTTGTATATTTCCGATGTCGAAGCTGCCCGTGGCATTAAGAGCAAGAAGTCGCGGAATTCGGGAAAGTTGATAGAATTTGAATGCGGTGAAGAAGTGAGGAAGCCGATGAACTCGATCACCGTCGACGGGTGCAGTTCGATGCCTGTTAAAAGGCGCGAATTAGCTCGAGCACTGCCCAGCGTCGTTCTTCATCGGGAAGGGACGGAGCCGAACATACCGGCTTTGGCAAGTGCGGCCCGCAGCTCGTTTGCGTCCAAGCGGCCGTTTGCGTCCTGATTTCGGTCCGGCAAGCAGGCAAGCACAGGCAAACAGGCAAGGAAGCAAACATCAGGAAACACGCGGGGACGGGACCGCATACATAGAAGAGGGGGGGACTGACGAGGTCGAGTTCGTGGTGGAAAATGCGCCACAGCTCCGCCTCTTTCTCGTTGGCGTATTTCAGAAACTCGGCCCAGTCGACGGGCTTGGGGTCACCGTTTGGACGGCCCATGCGGCTGAGCAGCTCGTGTTGGTATATCTCGCGCATCTTCTGCGCCCGCTCCGCCTCGGGCGACGCGTCGTGTTTCGACGCCGTTGTGCTGCATGCGCGCCCGCTGTGGGTCGTGTTCGCTGGCAGGGTCCTCCATAGCGCGCGTAACCGGGCGTTTCGTGCTTGCTTGCCTTCTTTATCACGAAAGGTCTCGAGATTGGGTGGTAGTGGTGAATTTTGTGTGGGATCGCTCTTCAGAGGCGGTAAAAGAGGTGGTGGTTGGCCCCCCGAGAGGGTGTTTTCGAACGTCTGACGTCGCGAAGGGGACATTAAAGGGATATGCTAGGTCGATTACAGCGGTTGACGATGGCGAGGGTCCATACGGAAGGCAACTGGGGGTGGACAAGGTTCAGAAGACAAATGATGGTGGGCGCTTTTCCGTTTTGGTCAGGCATCGAGGGTGGAGGCTGCGTTGGCTATGTGGCCCAGTGCCGGCACGAATATTGGAAGAATATTGCTGGCTTGTCAGGCAGTGTGCGCCGCTGTGCGGTTTGTCAGGGACCGTCTTTGCACGTTCGCCATCGGAAGACGACGGATTGGTGGAAAGGCCCACTTTAGGATGTCTATATCCAAGCCTTCTTTGTGTTGAGAAGTGATGTTCTGAAAGTAGACAGATTGAGGATGTCCTCTCACAGAGCAGCTGATGATGAGGACTACGCCAAAAGGGTGTTATAACTATCCAAGAGTACTAAGTTACAAAAGACGCACTATGGTGTAGCCTCATTACTGATAAATCGAGAGCTAGAGGCTGCACCGTGGGGGACTGGACTGCAGCAAGGCTGAGGATGGAAAACTTAATTTATGTCTTAGTGAGTGGCCACGACGAAAACACGAGGCAGCAACCCGATTTGCAGCGTGACAGGCTGACATAGGTTCTGGCGAGGTTAATGGGCGCTTGTGACCAACCAGAGGTGATGGACGCGTTTTTTCGGAACTGATAAGATAAAGTGAGGAGTATGTCCCTACGGCCCACCGGCTCAAGCAACGTTGCACGGCGATGCCTTTATGAGGGAGCGACGACGTCTGAAACGAAGCAACGAAGCATATGGTGTGTGGGAGTGATGTGTGGGAGACGGAATCAAGCACTGCGTCTTTGTTTTTCGGCTTGTCGGATGGGATAATTGTTGTTGACAGAGAATGAACGAGGTGTCAAGAGGAGGAAGATCGCAAAACGGACGGGGATGCGGATCAGAGGAAGAATATTTTTGTGGCCAGCGACCACAGCCACCACCAGAGCAGCGGACGGAGAATGCACACCGCCGGGTTTAGTTCGCTTAGGCTGCCGACCCACAGGCTCGGCTCGCTTTGTTTGGGTGCCCGTATTGGGAGAGCTGAGCAAAGAAGCGCCCGGGGCGGGTGCTTCCGCGACTTTTGATATACATAAGGAAAGAGTGTTTTCGTCGCTAGCCACCACTACGACTATGCCCCCTCCTCCTTCAAATCACCGCAAGCAGCCTTCCCAGCCCACCCTCGGCGTCGTACCACCTGACATTCGCCGTCCAGAAAGAAGTCAACAACGACAGCAACAGCAACAGCAGCTACGGCAACAGCGGCAGCAACTACACCCTCCAGTCGTCTTCTTTCAGGATACCAATGCTCCCAGATTAAGTGCTGCCGTATGTCCCCTCCTCACACAATACCCATCCCCAAAAATATGCTATATGCTCATTCCATCCCCTCCTTCCGCCTAGTCCATCACCCCAATCCCTCCTTCTGCCCGCCAGTCCACCGTCAGCGACTTTGACGACCCACTCCGCGCCTCTCCTGTCGCTACCGATCGACCTCCCCTCCCTGTCTTCCAGATCCCCACCGGGCAGCCGCACAAGCCGACGGTGCGTCATATTAAGAATATTATACACAAAATTGTTAACTGACGAATGACGATATCCTTTGCCCGCTATCAGGAAGCAGAGCGCTATAAGCAGAAGTACCTCAACCGACGCACCTTCCCCGCCCCAGCACCTTCTACCACCTTCACAGCGGCCGCTGTCCACAGAGTCAGAGCCCGAACTCAATCGCTCGGCTCAGCCAGCTCCTCCTCGACCTCTACCGCCGAGCCGCAAAGATCCACCACGACCCACCACTACCACAAACGAACCCCGAGCAATCCAACTCTCCCAGCGGTACGTCTTGGTTCCGTCGGACTCATGGCGGGCTCCCAGCTGACGGCACTGATTCCCGGTTCCTCCAGATTGTAGAACGTCCTCTCCCTGCCCTCCCACGCCGAATAATGGTCAGAACCGAAGATTCCCGCGACCCTTCCTCGAACCCGCACGTCCACTTCACCACCACCCATCCATCGAAACCCGTCCCCCACACCAGCCCTTCCGACCCACCGCAATTAGCACGGACTGGTGATGATTCACGAGTGAGCACCCCCTCTCACTGCACTGCCCCCTGCCCTCTGCTTTTATTTTTATTTCATTTTTTATTTGATTATGTTTTTAGATTTACT
>Ga0307513_10013505_pt1 | contig 10021 bp, 6 predicted proteins | sample 15_EM_MG_FD_202174 | JGI IMG/M metagenome (GOLD analysis project Ga0307513, IMG submission 202174) | Populus trichocarpa ectomycorrhiza microbial communities from riparian zone in the Pacific Northwest, United States - 15_EM | ecosystem: Host-associated > Plants > Roots > Unclassified | place...
AGACGTAAGGGTTGCCATGCACATACAGTTGTTCTGTCTTTAGCTTTTAGTCCTCTTCTGTAACAAAAACCAAAAACTAAAAGAAAAGTAGAGGAACTCCATCTCCTCTCCTTCACTCCTTACTAGCCAAAAGATATCAACAATCTGTCATAATCAAAGTATCTAGAGTGTGGATGGGAAAAAAATAAATGCAGCATGGAGATGTTAACACCAGGCACAGTAACAGAGCCAGTGAGGCAGTCTCTTGTGCATTAATCCCGGCCATTATAGTCCAAGAGAGTTGTTGAAAAAGAAATGGAAAATGCAGAAGATGATTTCCTTCTCAATTCATTAACACAGCTGTTTATGACTTTGAGCAGACAATTTTCTTTAGCTGTTAATTTACTTACTTACCGCTTACACGTCTCTCTTGCTTGCTGGATTCTCCTGAGGTATAAAATCCACAGCAGCAGAAGGGAGGGAGAATCCAGCATTACTGCCACCATCTTTAGCTACTGAAATGAGAGATATCTCAACTAGCTTTCCAGATGGTGCTTTTCGATAGCAAACCATCCTTGCTTGGAACAGAAATAGTTTTATTAAACGATCTAATTTCCACGGAATCCCTTAAAACCTCTGCGGAGCCTTTCTGCTAGTTTCTGGCTTCATCAAACCTTCCTAAATGCAACTACAATGAGACATATTCACAAGCAAGATCCCCGGCCATGCATTCCTCAAAAAGCAAATCATCTATGATGAGGCACATTATCAGAAAAGCATTCAGATTATATGCCTACATTTCAACTTCTGAAGGCAATGACTCAAATACTTGTCAGATATCAGAATTTCACTTCGTCATAAAAATCAGTCCTGATTTGCCTTTTGCAACCTTAGGAAGCATCAGCATCTCCCACGCATGCTTCTGAATGTGTCAAGTGTGTTGTTTCCAGCATCTCCTATAGCCTCTTTCTCAAGCCAAAACTACAAGGGAGAGCTTCAACAGCTACACTGTAGATTGTTTGAAGTTTTCTCAAATGTTTATCACAAATTCCCTTTCTTCTCTGATTCCACAATATCAACATTTGACCCAGCACCATTTCCTTTTTCATCACCAAGAAACATATCATAATCATGAAAAACATTTTCATTCTCCCCTCCAAGCGCAACCGTCTGCGCCTTTAACTTGTTAAGGTATGCCAGTTCCATCTGAAGATTCTAAACCCAAAGAGCCTTTGACCGTGGACAAACCCTCAAAGGCTCAAAACCATTCTGCATAAGAGCAGGAGCAGCCGCATCATTCAAGTTATGATCCGATTCCCAAGCTGAAGCATAAATCCAAACTCCAGGCACCTTTTCAACCCTCAGATGAGAAACAAAGAGACATGATTTCACTGAAAAATGAATAATCCTTCCTCCTCCAATGATAACAATCACCAATTGTACCAAACAAAAACAACAAAATCACCTCCAAAGTTACCCAGAGAGACAAACAAGAGAAAAATCAAAAGGGTGTTACTGATTCCATGAGACAACATCAATTATTTGAGGCAGCCCCTAAAAAGATCAACAATTAACAGCATAAACCACACCAAATCCTAAGATTACAAACAACTAAACATCCCAGATAACAAAACAAGACCAATACTAAAAAGCGTATCCTTAATTTTCCAAAACAACATTAAACAACACACACATTCTCACTAACCAAAGCAATCAACCACACCATTACAATCCAAAAACAGGAAAAAAAAATATTGTACTGATTAATATTAATAATACTATTGATTGAGTTTACATTATTATCTACACCTTTAGTTCTATTTGCTAATTATTAGTTGACCAAATATCTACCAATTAGATAATTATACTACCAGGTGAATAATAAAAGATTATTAATTTGCCATATACCGTTAATTGTATGATTTTCATACTACTTCATACCTATTATATCATTGGTTGCCCACAACTACTAATTGGCTCATCACCTTAGAAATAGAGATTAATAACATCACTAATTTGTTAATCAAACATCCTCAAGGGCTTGGTTTAATGACCAGGTTGTGTGCTTTCTCTCTTGACTTTCTGAATTCGAATCTAGGAACCAGCATCTACAGGAGTACTATCATTTGACATGTAAGCTAGCACGAGAATATGATGTCCTGTTTGTTTCTTGTTTTGATTCCTCTCTACCTTCATTTTGGTCATCTTCTAGTAATTTCAAAGGGCTTGCAACCCAGTCAACTCTAATGTTCTAGCTTCTAGGACTGTTAACTTTATTAGGAACCGGTAGAGGCTCCATTGGCTGTGTTACTCACTTGTCATTAATGAAAGAAATTGATTTTTATATTTTGGAAATGAAAGGATATTATAGTTTTTTCATTAATAGGTATCGTGAGTATGCCGGTGATCAAAGCCTTAGGTGATTCCTTTTGTGGGACTAAATTATGACAGCACAATATTGTATCTGCATCTCTAGCGAAAAGAGAGACGAAAGGGGTTTGCATGATTAAAATCTGGGATTTCTTGAACACTGTAGCTTGGCTTTTATGGAATGGACATGGCAGATATACATCATATCTTATTTGTCCACTAAAAAATGGCACCACATGCTGCATTTATCTTATGCTGCACTTTCATGTTGCTAGCTATATGCTTTTTATAATCTTCTCAGGATTGGTTTGGTAAAGCGGTCAAAAACGGGTTTCTTGCTATAAACCTAAACATATTCTCAGTGTTTCTAGGTGCATCGAGCTCACAGATGGTGGCTTGCAACAAATTAAGTTTATCAAAAGTGTCAGTCTTTCTAGTATTTAAATATATATATTCCATCGCCAAGTATCTCTTATATGTTTATGTTTCCAAATCTTGGGATTTGAATCCTCATCTATGTGGTGTGCTTGGTTGCATACCTGACCTTCTCTACCGCATAGCGTGGTTAAGCTTGTGAAACTTGTGGTAGAAATTAATTACAGCTATCTTCGGTCTTCATTTTTGGAGAATTAATAGAAAGTAGTAGAAGCATGGACCTCTGCCTCTGATCAAGACCCTTTTTATTGAGATATTATTGGAGATTTAATAGAAAACAGTAGAAGAGTGGTCATTGATTTTTTTAAACTCCATTTTAGTTCAAAATTTTATTTTTATTTTTATTTTTAGTCATAATTTGAAAGAAAAGAGAAAAAATGACATGATTCTTATGGTAAAAAGAGAAAGTTTTGGTTGACATTATTCTATCTATAAAAAATATCGATTTTGATATCAATGAATTTCATTTGATGAGAAAAGTTTATTCTAGATGTTCTTTTCCCTAGATTTTGCATGTGATAATAGATATGAGTTTATGAATGATTTTGGTATTAGGTTGATTTTGATTATTTATTTTCAGCTTTTTGGGTTGTTTGAGACTATATACAGGTTCATCAAGGTGTTTAGGATATTTTATATGTGTTTTGGGTAATTTATTTTGGTTGTATAAATAATTTTCAGTTTATTTAATTAAATGCATGCATAAATTTTTAAATTTATGATTAAGAATTTTTCATGTTAAAAACACTTATAAAATGTGTCATATTCATTTTTTTGTTGTTAAAAGAAAAAATTATCTAACTTTAAATAAAGCACTGGTAAAAATAATATCTAAATGACTTGAATTCTTAACTATTAAAAAATAAATCTAAAATCTAACTAGTTTAGCTATCTCAAGATTAATTATCTTTTGTATTGATAGCATGTGTTTCGGTCTTATTCATGGTCGTAATTTGATTAGTTAAGAAAACCATAGAATTGATAAAAGATAAAAAAGAAAAGAATCTGGTTCTAAGAGCCTAGCAAGTAAATGAATAAAAAAAAACCTTTATAAAACCTTTTATTTGTCTATCGTTGTAGACAATACTATTTATATTATCTATGAAATTATAATTTCGATTTTTCTATCCATTTAATGTCTTATTTTTTCATGATAGTAAATTATTTTTTTATTTTTTATTTTTTGCTAAAGTATCTTTTATTTGTAATCAAAATTTTCAATCGCCCTCGCTACACATAAAATGACATGGCGTTGGTTTAACTGGTCATACCAAGTGAAGTACAAATAGTAAACTAGGTTTTTATATTTTTTAAATCATTTTATAATATTTTCATGTTGCAGTTTAGTTGGTTAATGTGTGTCCTAGTCAACAATTAATATTGTGTTTCATGCTACAAATGGTTTGTTGTAACCTATTTTTGGGTCCCCGCACAAAAAAGAAGAAAATACAAAAAAATAAAAAATATATGTTCGAAAAAAACCCAAAAAATAATAATAGTAAAAAAAGGATATCAAAGCGCCCAGAAAATGACTAAAAATTGGTTGAGAAGGTTTAAAAATACAGAAATTAAAATTTGACAGTATTTTGTTGACTGATGAGAGCCCTGTTGACAAAGAAAATTCAATTTGAGGAAGAAAAATCCAAAATTAAATGTTTATGGACTCAATTAAATTTTATTGAAAGTTTGATTGAATTTATGGAGGTTTTAATTGCAAGAAAAATTGATTTTGGAGTTAATTTGGGCTTTAATTGGAGGAAATTAAAGTTCTTGGATCAAATTATAATTTTAGAAAGTTAATTTGGTCAAATCAGGGGCTTCATTGCATAAATATTGAAGTTTGATGGTTAATTAAGGACTTAATTGAAGAAATCCGAAACCAATGACCAAACTGGAAAAAGCGCGTAAATAGAAGGGCTGTAATTAAAATCGAATCAGGGCCCAAATTGAAGAAATTAGAAGTTTATTGATCAATTGAGGGTCAAATTGCATAAATTTAAGACCAAGGACCAAAGTGAAAAAGACGGCTAACTTTAGGGCCGCTGTTGGATTTTTGGCAGGGATGCAATTGCATTTGTTTTTTAATCAAAATTGCAATTGAGGACTCGTTTGAACAAATCAAAAATTGAGGACTAGTGTGAACTCTGACATATTTTGCTACCTTTTCCTTTTAAATGAAACGACGTATTTTTTCCAAAATGGTGCCGTTTCATACACTGTTCACGAAAAAAAACAAAAGGGACCAAAACGGTGCCGTTTTGTTGGCACTGTGGGTCTTCTTCTTCCCCTGGACGCACGACGCAGGGGAAGAAGATGATTTTTTCTTCCTCTGTCACCGCCATCTCTCTCTTCAAAAAGACGTCGACTCCCTCTCAAAAAGATGCCGACCAACCCCACTTGCCCATAAACACTTTCCACGTGTTGGAGGGGCGGCAGCACACTGCACCGCCCCAGTCTCTCTCCCTTGTTTTTTCCCTATAAAAACAGGGGAAGAGAGGGTTGAAAAAAAAAGAGAGAGAGCAGAAGAGAGGGAGGAAGAAAGGAAGAAACCAGGAAAAAAAAAGTGCAGAAAAAAGGAAAAAAAACAGAGGAGGGAGAAGAAGGAGAAGGAGTAGCACCGCCGGCTACCGCAGCCCCCAACCACCACTAGCAGCGCCAGCAGCACCGCCTCGATGCCACCACAGGTCAGTCTTCCTTCCTTCTTCTCCTTCACTGCCAGCCTCCACTGTTTACGTAGCATGTGAACAGTGGAGAACCATTGTTCATGTTGGCCCAGCCCGAATGGTCGGGCTGGGCTGAGCCCAACCCAAAATAAAAACTTTTCCTTTCAAATATTGTAATTTTTTTTCTTTTCGTGTTTTTTTACTAAATTTTGCTTAATATCGGTCTATATTTTACACCGTAAAAATATAAAATCCGGTATTAAAATGCCCGGTTTTCGTCAAAACTTCCAAAATACAAAAAAAAATTGAAAAAAAGAAAAATGTTTTTGTGTATACGGCCAAGTGTTTCAAAGCTAAAAAACCATATTGTGTTTTTCATACACCAAAAAACAATGTTTTAGCATGCATTTTGGCTTTAATAACCAGTTTATTAAAGTCAAGAGAACATTGACTAAAATTTCAAAAACAACGAAAATTTTATTTTGTTTTGTTTAGTATCAGGGATTACGAATTTATACGTAAAACGTATTCCCAATATTAAAAAGGTATTTTTTTTTTGACAACATAGAACAGTTAGGTTTTACCTCATTAAGATAAGAATCTCCTTACAAAGAAGAGCTTTTTTTAAATCTCAGGCAGATAGGACCAACGATTAGAAACCATAACAAGACCTTAGATTTTATCAGACAATAAAACAATGCAGCTTACCTTAGATAGGACGTATTTGGGGTGCTAATACCTTCTTTTTACGCAACCAGTCTCCGTACCCCATCTCTGAGACCAGTTAGGGTTCCTAGTGACCAGAATAGTAGGTGGTGACTCTCATTCAAATTTTCCACTGATAAGAGACAAGAATTTCTTGTCTCTCCATACTTGCCAGATAGACCTTTACATTTTCCTTGAGTGGTGGATGATCGCCGCGACGTCGCACACATGCGACATGGTTTGTCTTCTATGTATTATTTTTTTTATTACTTTTTAAAGAAAAGGAGAATGAAGAAAAAAAATATTGGTTCAGGCGTGCAGTTCTCTGCCCAAACACCTAGGATTTTTTTATTGGTTATTTGATTTTTTTTAATTTTTTCTTTAATATAAGATTATTATTGAATTTATCTTTTAGTATTGATTTAATAACAAATTAATTTATGATGAAATTTAAAATTCAGGTCAAGGTTGATTTAGGTTACCTTAACTCTCTTTTTTCTTTGATTTAATTTAAAATCGAGTTTAAGTAAAGAATTGGATCCAAAGTCTTAAAATTTAAATTATTATATCAAATTAAATGATGATTAAATATTTTTTTATAATATAGTTATTATTTTTTTTATGTTAAAAACAATATTGGTCAACACAACAGTCAGAAAAAAGGAAATAACGTAGTAATCCTTAAAAAGAATGGTCCTTTAAACAAAGTTAAGAAGTTCTGAGAAAATAATATATCTATAAATGCTTTTGAAAAAATTTAAAATTTTTTTATTTTTTTTATTTACTTCAAATTAATATGTTTTTAGTGTTTTTAAATCATTTTGATGTACTTATGTCAAAAATAATTTTTAAAAAATAAAAAAACATCATTGACATGTATTTTGACATAAAAAGTTATTTGAAAAGTAAATGCAACCACACTGCCAAACAAGCTATGTAATCCTTAAAAAGAATGGTCCTTCAAACAAAGTTAAGAAGCTGTGAGAAAATAATATCTCCATAAACGCACATATGAATGGCTTTTTCTAACTGCATGTTTGAACTTAATGTACTCTTATGTAAAGCATTAGGGATTATATGTTTCTCTGGCTATAAGTTTTCACCTATTATTCTAAGATAACTTGTATATTTCTTAAATAAGCTTTTTATCAAACCTTTTCTACTTTTAACAATTAAATATAAAATTATTTAAATTATGCACATTGCAAATCCAAACAGATCATAAAACCCTTAAAATTAAAAAATAATTCAACACATTTTCTATTTCAATTAAGTTGCATACAAAGAATATTTTTACAAGATAGCAACTAGAACATACATCACATGTTAGAAAATAATATAAACCATATCACGAGACTTCATTTAATAACATCTTAATTAAACTTTGGGTAAGATGATTCTTTAACATGGTATCATAGTCTTGTTGATCAAGCAGTTACAAATTCGAATCTTATCACTTTCATTTTATTTAATAGAAATGAAGTATAATATAATATGAGTTTATGTAAATTTTAAATTTAAAAACTTTCACTTGAATATATATAATAAAAAGTAATATAAATCTTTTGAACCTCATCTCATGTGTATTCCTCAACATTATAAACCTTTAAATATAACCTCATCTCATATTCCTCAACATTATAAACCTTCAAATATCGGGGATAGCAAATGAGCTTCAGAAAATCATCTAAAGAAAGACCGCAATTGATAAAATGTTTAGAGAGGAATAAATTCTTTAAAATACACTAGTTTGTTGTAAAAAGGTATATCAAGAAACTTAATTTTAGTTTACATGCAAGCTCGTCCGATATTACTGCTATCATCAACTAAAAATAAATCTTAATAGATAATGTAAGATGTGGAGCATTGATTGTTGTCTTGTAAAGTTCATTTCTTTTATATAAATTGATATAAAAGGTCCTCGTAATTGATTTTGAAGGATAAAGTATAATCAAATGTGTTATTTCTGGGTGTGTGGAACCAATTTCATACACATTTTTATTGGAAGATTATTGTATCCTATAAAACCACAGTTGAAATAAAAAAGAAAAGAAGGCCACAAGCACGCATACAAAGAAAAGAAGAGGTACGCACTTGAGGTCTTGGTCTAGCGGGGAAGGTCTTTGTTCCTTTTCTCTGCACCTGAGTTCGATCCTTTATGTGCATGCATGTCATCCCCGCGGTGTCTTACTTGTTTATTGGGCTTGCAAGGTGTTCAGTAGACCCGGAAATTAGTCGTGGTGCATGTAAGCTGGCCCGGGACACCCCATATTATATATAAAAAAAAGAGGTACCCCCGGAATCTAAGACCAGGGTGTGTTGAGTCAATTACAAGACATGAAAAAATGATGTCTGATTCGGATAGCATGATATTTCTGGGTGCGCTCTTTTCACTTTCTTTTTTCTTCTTTTCATTAACAACATTATCATCTCTCCTTCCACGCACACACACATATCAATATTCTGGAAAAAATCTAGGCTTTTAGGCCGTCGATTTAATTTATTGGTCACCGTACGTGACAACTCGGAGAATCAATAATATACCATATGCCCTCAATTTAAACATAGCTCCTAGCTCCAGTTTTGACATGATATTTAATTAATCTAAAAAATATATAACAATTTAAAAAGTTTAGGTAAGATTGACAAATATAATTTCAATATTCAAAATAAAAATCAAATTTAAAATTTCAAATATCTAACTGGAGGATTAAAATCTCTATGAATCACTGAAGGATTAACATGTTGTTTATGAACTATTCGGTCAAGAAGTACTCAAATTCAACCAACTAATAAATCAGAAATTGATATAAAAGATTTTCAATATATATATATACACACACCACTAGAGAAATGGATATAAAGTCGTAGAAAAAGGAAGATTTTGCTTGCATGTTATTGGTTTTTTATGATACTAGATTTTTGATGATTTTTTTTTATTTTAAAATATTTTTAGAAGAATAATAATTTTTTAATGAAAAATAAGAAATATTTTGAGAGGTTGGATTTCAATTTATTCTTTTGCTACTGGGCATGTTCATATATGGTTATTATCGAAACTCATTTGGCCATAAACCAAATTTCTAAGCCATATATCAAGTCAAGGCGATCATCAATTCAATTTGGGAACAATTGTTTTTTTTACAAAGCATAAGAAAATTATAAGATAAGATATACAGAATCAATAAATCAATTGACCACTGAAAAATCCAAAATAAATATAATCTGTCAACATAGATATGAAAATAGAAAAAAAAAATTCATTCATCCACAAAGAAAATTTTTTTTATCAAGGCAATGATATTATGATTCTAATACCAACTGTTAGATATATAGATCCAAATATACTTCTAAAACAATTATCATTTAAATATAATATAAAAAAAATTGATCAAGAGGTATAAAACACTAACAAAGTAATTTTTATATTTTTTTTTATAAAATTTGATATACGAGCCTTGAAACCAAAACATGTATCTATATTGCTAGATTCTCATTAACTACTAATTAGTATATATAACTCTATTTGCCATTAAATTAGAAATTAATTATTATTTTTTTTAACGTGGGTATGCGGACTAGTTTGCGCGTCTGAAGTTAACAACCATGTAAGCTTTCAATGGCCCTGAGGTTTGTGGGACTCGAACTGGTGATCTTTAAAGAGCAAATCTAAAACCTGATTAATTGAGCTACACCCGGAAAATTAATTACTTATCGGATCAAATTTCAAATTCCTTGAAACATTGAATTCCATATTAACTTAAACCTTTAACAATCTGCTATACATGAAGCTAACTGTTCATGAAAACTTTGCTCAAGTCTTTGCTGACTACCGTGCAGATACAGTACGAGGAGGCGAGAAGCAACAA
>Ga0307513_10013506_pt1 | contig 10021 bp, 13 predicted proteins | sample 15_EM_MG_FD_202174 | JGI IMG/M metagenome (GOLD analysis project Ga0307513, IMG submission 202174) | Populus trichocarpa ectomycorrhiza microbial communities from riparian zone in the Pacific Northwest, United States - 15_EM | ecosystem: Host-associated > Plants > Roots > Unclassified | place...
TCAATTCGGTTCGTCCCTTCGCACGAGGTCAGGTTCCTTCCGCCTACAAGACGGATCCGGGAAAGTAAAAGAATCCCCTCATATGGTCTCCCTGCCCAGGTTCAGGTTTACCCGTGCATGTGAGTTGAGTGCTGCTCAGGATGCCCTAGGGATACTCACCGCTCCGTCTTGCCCCGCCGTGCCGCCACTCCCTTATGTGCCCTCTGGCTTATGCCATGCGCTTTACGTTGCAGCGAATATTTTTATATGAATATACTCACGTCCTCCTTTTCATTGGCGTGCGAGCGAAACCTGAGCACGTTGAACCTGACCGCCCCCTCACCTTTGAACCTGACCGCTCATTACGAGCATCAGGATGGTCTTCGTGGTACCTTGAGAACACTCAGGATGGGGACCCGGTCTTCAGGTCCTCCCATTCCATCCTGAGCATGTTCAATGTGGTTTGTCCCAATGCTCAGGTACGTCATCTGTGCTCAAGTTTCTCCTCAGGATGTACTCACACTCAGGATCTCTTCAGGACGTGCCTCAGGATGTACCTATGCTCAGGTTCTCACGATTTGGCACTACACTCAGGTATGTTGCCCATACTCAGGTTTCTTCTCAGAATGTACTCACCCTCAGGATCTCCTCAGGATTCACCTGAGGACGTCCTCATGCTGAGGTTCTTGCCATTTCCTCAGGATTCAGTGCTGCACTCAGGTACAGCTTCTTCACGGAAGAGGTACCAGTGGACATACTTATTCGGCTGGACAGTGGATGCCAGTTACCCTGGTGGCATGTATTATTACAGAGGTCTCCATTGAGACTTCCGAGATCGTTGGGCCTCCAACCCCTCCAACAGGCAGTCCCCGCACATCCGAAAGATGGGCTTCTTGACAATACCCGCCATCCCGCTTCCTTCTCTCACTAGGGAGATGGGCGGTGCACCCCCCAGAGGAAGGCACAATAGAGATTTATTCACTGATTGCATGGAACCGATAGGTTAGTTCGTGATCCACTCATTCACCTCACACTGTATGTATGGGGTTCAGTATCCGCATTTCGCATTACCAGTGGCCGATGACGGCACGAGGAACGTAAGGAGCCTCGAGATATCCCACTTCCTCAGGAGTAAGCCTGATTTTGATGGCCTCCACTGCCTCCTTAATCTTGTCGATGGAGGTTATGCCGATGATGGGTGCCGTAATACCTTTGGCCATGATCCAGGCAATAGCAATTTGAGCTATGGAAACGCCCCTTTGGTTGGCAATTTCTTCGACGCTGGTCCAGAGTTAGAACACTCGGAAATGGTAAGGCGAACAAAGGCCCGACCGATTGATAATCGTCTTCGAGGCCTCTTGGTTGCCAATGATTGCTTGAAGGTCGACATCGGTTTCCCCTCGCTTCGATTTCGAGCTGAGCGGGCGAGTCAACGCCCCACGGGCAAGTGGAGACCACGGGATCAGGCTGACCCCTAGGTGCTAGATAGGATCGGGATGTAAGAAAAGCGTTTACCAGGCAGTTTACAAGCTTACGTTGCAAAGTGGGTTCATTTCCCGTTCTTCCTCTCGGTAGAGGAGGGAATAGTGGTTTTGCATTGAGATGAATGCAGTGAGGTTGTTGTTGGTGGCGTAGTCTAAGATGCATTAGTCGGAATCATGGACACAAAGTGGTAAGGAGAAGGACACTGACTCTGCATTGCGTGGAATTGCCATGCCCAACAGGACGACATCCCAATGTAACGCGCATACCCCGCCTGGACGACATCATGTAAGGCATGCATGGTTTCTGAAATTTCGACGTTGGGATCGAAGCGATGGCACTGGAGTACGTCAATATAATTCAGGTTGAGCCTCCTGAGGGAAGCTTTGACGGCATCGAAGATGTGCTTGCGAGACAAGCCATGCTGATTGACGTATCCCAGGTCGTCGGGGTTGACACCAGCGACAATATCATCGAAGGTCATTGTACCATCCTCTACGGTGCAGTAAAAGAGCTTCGTCATCACGACGAAGGCTTCGCGAGGTGCACCGATGACCTTTAAGGCTCTGCCGAGGATAATTTCCGATCTTCCCATTGAATAAACATTGGCTAGAATGGCAGTCAGCTAACTTTAACTAAAAGTCGAAGGTAGACGAGCCTGTGTCGAATGTCTGACGAAGCACGCAATATGTTGGGATTGCACTCATAACAATACCACCAGAAGGAACACATTAGGCTTACGTTGATCCCAAATTCGTAAGCTGTCTTGATCTGTTTGATGGCTTCCTCCTCAGGTAGGCTCCAGTCTACCCACGACTCGCCGTAGGACATGCAGCCGAGTATGATCTTGGAGATCTCGAGACCAGATCGACCCAGACGCGCTGCGACTTGGTTATTAATCTCTTCGCCAGGGTATCTTCATTATACAACTCACTGTACTCCATCGTATTCTTCTTAGCCGGTCGATTGGTGGCGGCTGAGTGGCTGAGCCTTCAGTCCCCTTTTTGCCGCCTGCATGTATTCAGATGCCCATGAATGCAATGTGCTACTCTGTTACGAATACGATTAGGGCATACGCATGGCTACTGATTTTCGCCCCGAATTCGAACACGGAGCAGACATTGTGGTTCTCCATGGGAGAAAAGTGGACGGAATGTGCTTAAGGACGGAGGCGAGCGCTAATGTCCGAGTCCACAAAGACGAAAGAGGCATCGGTGAATTTTGGATGTTCTTCGTAACACTCATTTATAGGCTATGAGGATCTAACAAATGGCACTGCGCCATCAAATCCGCCAAGCCACCGGAACACCGTCGGTCTTCTAGAAGGCCAAGAAATGGTTTATTGCGCCCTATAGAGTCAGTTCTTCGCCTTTGCTGGGCTCTCTTAGGCGCGTTCAATACTGTTGACATTGGACTTCCCGAAGATTGTGGATGCTTTGTCTTGGGCTATGATGGCCGGTGATTCTCTCACCAAACCCTTCCGAGGTCGAGCCATCATTTGTATTGGAGTTCAGTCTGCTGACCGAAGAAGGGCGTGCTTTCTACATGCGGAGCACCCATATTGCATGAAGTAGGCAGACTGGACTGGACACCTGTCGCTATCCAGTCATCGTGACTACGACGCTTTGTTTCTAGCTGTGATAGCTGTGAGTAAGCCGTAATTCTGTCACACACGGTGGGAGATGATCGATATGATCCTGTCTGCCGAGTCTGAAAGGAGATCAAGAGGGACGGGTAGACAGACGGTCATAATATTGGATGGGCTGTCCAAATGTCCGCTTTGACATGTCTTTGGGGCCTCAGCAGCCTCGATATGTGCCGGTATCAAGCGAGAGAACTCGCGTGAGGCCGGAAAGGGTTCAAAGAGCTCGACTGCGATATGGTAGGACCGATGGGATGCATGAGCACACCGAACGTGCGCCGGAATAACGAGGCACGCGAGCGGGAAAATTAAGAAGTGGACCAAATAAAAGATCCCTTGGTTGGCCCTCGACCAATGCACCGCGGACACGTCGCTTTCGCTCTGCTTTCCATCCTCTCCACCTCATATACCTTCACGCTTCAGCACCCACTCGATACACCTCCGCTGGCCACCCAACCCGTCTACATGGGCCTCGACGTAGATTCTTACCCTCCCACTCCCAGCGGCCTTTCTCTCGAACAGGTACATATATACATTAGACATGGTCAGCCACTACCCGTGCACTTTCACCTTGACCCCTTCTTGCTGATTTTTCATTGCGTTCTTCAGGTGAACGAGCCCCCGTTGGAATACGAATGCAAAATCATATCCCAGAGCACTGGTTCCTTTGCAGGACAGGGAGACAGTTTTCCGCAAATGTTTGGGATCAAGAAACAGGTAATTTCCAGCAGGAGAGTCCCACCACCTTCACCGTGAGGAGGGTAATGGAACGCAGAGACGGAAGGAGCTCCCCAGGAGAATGGTACGCGTCATTCCACTTCTTCTGGAATGTAGCTGACTTCTTGTTATCTTAGTATGCTTGGCGAACTCACCGATATTGGCCGAGAGGTTCGTCACTATTTTCTTGGTGTATACCCACGCGTCCTAATTCGTTTGACAGTCGACCTATGCGCATGGGGTTGCTTTGCGTAGGCTGTATATTGACAAGTACGCCAAATCTGCGCGCTTCACGCGCCCTACATTGACGTTTCTCACCAAGGCTTGGGTTCTTACCCGACACGGTGACGAGCAATGCGATCCACTACTATAGGTAGGCGCAAACGCCCTCGATCCGTTCTCGTATTGTCCTTGACAAGTTATTGGGCCAGGTCCACGAATATGCCACGCACAATCGAAAGTCTTCAGCAAATCATGCACGGACTATACCCGGCTTCAAAATACCCCCCAGGACTAACACCACAGCTACTAGTACGGTGTGTCTCGTTTCCTTCTGCTGTACGAGCAAGCTCGCCTTTCATAGGACTCTGGGTGTTCTGCATCCATGTTTGCATGATCGTGCGACTTGCGAGAGCCTATTCTTTCGCTCGACTCCTTGTGAAACTGTATTTATTTACTGTCAATGTATCTCTCCCCATGTTTACTTTCAGGAATGCCAAAGACGAGAACCTAATTGCGAATCAATTCGCCTGCAAGCGCTTGGAAAGAATGAATGTGGCCTTTGCTCAAGGTATACCTCAAGATCAATGACACGAACAATCCGAGGTCCTAATTCTTTTGACCCCTTTAGCGGCGGCAGATGCTTTGAATCCCACGTTAGCAACACTAGACAAAAAGCTTTCCAAATTTATTGATGGGAATCCCATCCGAATTGATGGTAAACCTAGAGCATCCGGAATACTCGATACTGTAGGTTGGTTGATAACCTTCGTCGGTGATGGTGACTGATCGCTCACACCTAGATCAAGGCCGCGAAAGCCCACGGTTTCCGGTATGCTTATTAATTGCCTCACCGTAATCCCCTCGTTGACATTGGTGGTTAGAATACCAAGAGAGTTTAACGAAGAAGCCATGAATCTAATTGTCAGTATATATCGGCGATTTCGTGAATACAATACTAACTTGAGCCGGTACCCAGGAATATGCTGTGGTAAACGAATGGTTCAGCGGTTGTAAGTCCCCTGTTCCCCTTTATAGGGAGCCGCGCTTGACACGTCCGCTAGATAAGAACCAAGAATTCCGACGCCTCGCAATGGGCCCTCTCTTGCATGACCTACAACAGAAACTAGCAAAGAAAGCAGCCCTCGGGTCAAAAGACCCATCTAGGATCCTCATCCACTCTACCCATGACACCGCTCTAGCCGGTATCAGTTCCGCACTGGATGTCTTCGATAATCGATGGCCAGCATTCACTGCCTCAATAACCTTTGAGCTCTTCAAAGAGTCCCTGCAACCCACGCAAGGTTTCCTCGCCAGTCTCCGCCAGGCGTTCCTGCCATCAGAAACGCCACGACATTACGTGAGGATGCGATACCAGAACAAGGATGTGGCCATTCCTTACTGCAAGCTCGAAGGCAACCACCTACCCGGCGCCCCAGAATTTTGCACTCTGAAGGCCTTCCAAGAACGGATTCGAGAGCTTACACCAGAGGATTGGGACGCGGAGTGTGTACCTCAGGGGAGGAACACCACTGCTTCATAGAGTCTTCCCCTTCCAAGCGGAACGTTCAGTAACAAATTACCATTCGATTCTCCAGCACCATTCTGTTGTTCTTGTCTAACGGGACTAAAGGACTCTTGCGCCCGTAATTGAGTCATTCTCGTCCTTGCGTGATGTCTTAGAGCCTTTCACTCTTCAGGTAGCCTAGATGCTTTTTGCAATTGTATTTTATTTTCACTCGATATCATGATGACTCGGGTGCTGGTTTCGCTCTATTCGATTCTAAGAGTGCTTCTGCTACTACGTCGTGAATTGCTTTGAAGCGGGAGTGGCATTCGTTCATGCACTACCCGGCAACCAAATTAGCGGGAGGTGAGGACCAAGAGGAGACAGATGGGCGTACATCTACTGCTTGGAGCGGTGAGAGGCTGCCCGCCTGCCATGAGTTCGTAATGGTTCCTAGGGCTGGGAGCCCCGAGATTACCACTGTTCCTTGTGCGGCCTCACTTTCTTTTGAGTCAGGGTCCAACCAAATTTCTTGTTTTATTACAGCCTGGGAATATACCCAGTAAGTAAGTTTCAGTAATCATGGGATGAGGCGGGAGACCAACAGCAGAGCACGAAACAACTATCCCAAACATCTCGATGCCGGCATCTGCGAGTGCTGTACTTGCGGCTATTGACCCAGCTGCGACACAGCCTTCCAGCCCGTCGTTCTCCAAGACCGTGAGGAAGACATCGATCGTGGACTTGGGGAAGAGCTCCAACTGTATCGCAGGGAGTATCGATTGGTGTACAAGAAGAGAGATTTCTCGATCTTCGACATCCTGAGTGTAAAAGCCATGGGTTTAAAAGAAACGAGGGATTGGTTCATCTCACCCGAAGAGGAGCTCGCCGCCGTTTACAGGAGAATGGAGCAAACTTCACCTCGACATTGAGTTTTCCTGTTTCGCTATATTGTTGGTTCTTGAGTTGCCTCGGGGCATATCTGTCGCAAAACTTGAGTGAAATGACTTCTCGGAAGGCCGCACGCACACTGCACATGCTATCTTCGTATTCCCCGTCTCTATGTAAGCCGAGCCGTTCGCTTGACTGATTAATCCCGTTCGTAGGTCTATGTAGACCGTCAGTTCTCGTTCTCACTCGGTGTGTGTAAAGTCAAGTAACACACATATCTGTCTTAGATCTTTCTTCCCGCGATCACCTGGGCGTTTCCCTGTTGCTACGACCGAATGCAGGTCCGCTTCATCGTCAAATATTGGAGGGAAGCTTTCTTCGGGGCCGTTTACCCGTCGCCGATCGAAGAAAGGTGCCGCCATGGAAATATCAGGATTAGGCACCTAATTTGGGCCGATCTGTGAAGATTCTTGAAGTACAGTAGTTTTTGCCCTTTCCCGGTCAGGTCGAAGCTTGCATGCTTGAATTCCACCTTTCCGAAGGCCTTTCGAGACCATGCTAGTTCCAAGGCTGCGACCATGTAGTCTTTGTATTCGACACCACTCCACACAAGCCTATACTTCATATCTAATTGATCTTCTCGCGCAGTACAAAGGCACTCGTGCTTCAAGGAAAGCTCTGCCAGGATGAGGACTAACTGTGCGTTATTCTGCAGGTGAAGAGAATGGTCATTATCTGGGTCCCTGGGACGCTCTGACAAACGGCGAAGGAGGCTTCGGGGTCTTGCAAAGCAGCTTTGAAGGACATGCACCACATGCGGTGCTGCATCATTCAGCAAGACTTGGACGAGAATAGTTCACGGAGAATCCTGATCTTCAAGAGAACGAGAGTCTCGAGCAAGAGCTGGCAAATCTGGCGACACCTAAAAGAACTTATCTTATAGGGCCTCCAAGATGCGACCAGGCAATGTAAGTAGTAATGACGCGCTTTGGGACATTAATCAAGGATTCCAGGCTTCTCGATTTGAAGGTCCAAACGGCATTCGGTGTTCCTGGAAACACGTAGGAGAAAAGTAGATGGCGACCCATTGAGATGCCACACGTACTCCCTGGATGAAGGGGCCGCGAGACTGATGGCGTTTCTAACTCGGCGAGGGCACTTTCTCCACACCAACGCCAGAGTACTCGCCTATTCCACCGCTCCCTGCCATCGCCTTTTCAATAGCACAACGGGTTATTATGAACCATTCGCTGCTCTACTTTGATGAGATTCAGCTCTGAGACCTCTGCCGGTCTCATCGGTGACACTCTATCGTAGTTTTGGAGGATGGGAGGTATCGTCGTAACTACTTTCAACAAGGTTCTCGATGATCTGTGTCGCAACAGGGTCCAACGGGAATGATTGGGTGCCATTTGTGGATGCTCTGAAGGCGCGATGCACTACTGTCGAGATGAGAGGAACTCATAACTGGAGGAAGGAACTAATGGAGGTACAGCAGCCGACCTATTGTTTCACGAGACATACCCGGCAAAATTTACTGAGACCGCACTGCCAGCCAGAACAGGTTAGTTGAATGGCCCAACTTGGCCCAACTTAGGCCTCACTTCTCAGTCGAAATCAAATCCCTTAGTGTCTTCCTCCGTCCGATCACAGTCAGATGGGCAACGCGGAATGCTTGTAGATTGACTTTTGTCGAACTTTGTGACAGCGTGTGGCATTTCCATTTGTCACTAGTTCATATTTATTGAGCTTCTGGACATTAGGCTCCGTCGATTACTTGGTTTAGGCTTCCACTTTCCACACCATCATCGTCGATCACATCCCCATCCTAACCACGTCCATGGACGATCGGGTTATCTCACTCGTGGACGCGTCTACGAGTGCGCTCGAATACCTCCAGGTCGAACTCTAGCTGCAAGGGTTGTGTGTATTGGAAAGAGAATTTGCTGGTTCAGGAGTCCTACCAAGGCCATGATGTGGTCCAGGGTGTGCTTGTCCCGCATTCATGCCTGCGAACCCACTGTAATTGTCTTGCACAATGTGGACATGAAATGATCCAGATGGACTGGCTCAGGGGTTTCCATTGACGGAACAGTAACCTACTCATAGTAAGGTATTTAGCGTTCAGCTCAGTGGTGGGTGGGCCGGTCGGGCGGGTAAGTACTAATATACCATTTCGATCACATTGATACGTAGGATTCAACAAACGCGTTAACTGTGCGCGCAACCCCCGGCAGCGGACCTGAACACATGCTCAAGCTCCCACAACTGTTGTTTACAAGGCAGGGCAACCAGAGAAAAGCAAGAAGCATAAAGGAAACTAGTTACTCACTCAATATAATGACCGATCCAATGCTCCTGGTAAGACTTTGCAACTCATTTTTAGATCGTCCTTCGAAATCAAGGGCATTTTGCCATTCACACCGTCCATACCGACTAATGTACAGTTAGTCACAGAATAGCCTGTTCGTTGGAACCCGGCAATGGCAACAAACTTTCTCAGAGGAACTCACGAGCGGAGCCAGCTTCAACAACGCGATGGACGAGCTCCACAACATGTGGAGAGCGAGGTGTCAATTCAACTTGGAATTCTGACGGGTGACTAAGAACCAGTCAGAATATGGACGTAGTCGTGCAAGCAACGTGGGAGACACACCTGATAGTACCGGTTGTATATTCAACATGAGGCTCGATGTATTCACCGTTGGCTTCTTTCTTCTTGTCGATATTCAAAGTGGCAAGCGACATCGCAATCGCGACGAACATGCTGTCCATGGCGAGGTACATACCAGGACAGATCCTCCTACCATAACCAAACGTGTATGTGAAAGGATCTCGGCGCTTCTCTGTCTGTTCGTCCTTTGCGGGTTGCATGAAGCGGTCAGGGTTGAACGTAAAGGGGTCTGGATATAAGGTTTCATCGTGGAGGATATGCCAGTTGTTAGCATAGAAGATTGTGTCTTTCGCAAAGTGGTAACCTGCGTCGACATCAAGTGTCGTTCAGTGCTGAGAGACATTGGTATCGACCGTCAAAGTGCACACCTTTGTATACGTCGTCTTCCTTAAGACAATGCGGAAGGGCTAGAGCGCGGGTAAGTAATCGAACGGGACCTACAGTAGCACCGAAACTCACGAAGGGGCGCAACGGGGTTGAGACGCATGACTTCTCTCGTAATGGCATCGACATAGGGCAGATCCTTTCTGTCTTGGACGTTCGGGAGGCGGTCATGGCCTACGACTCTGTCGATTTCTTCCTGAGCTTTCCGTTGGACGTCTGGGTGGAGGCTCATCAAGAGGAAGAAGGAAGCATTCGCGCTAACAGTAGTATCGGCCCCTCCTCCATATAAAGAAACGGCCACATCTCTCAATATATCTCTCCCCTCGGCGTCCTCAGGGTCCAACTGTTGCAGATGCTCCGAAATGAAGGAAGGAATGGCCTTGTCGTTTTTCTAACGAGAACAAGAAGGTTAATGCAAGATTGGTACTGTCATGAATACGCACAATCTGTTCCAAGGTCCACTCAAAGCCAGTGTTGTACGTCCGGTCCCTCACCTGTCTCCATTCCCTGGCAGTCTTCTTCCATC
>Ga0307513_10013507_pt1 | contig 10020 bp, 6 predicted proteins | sample 15_EM_MG_FD_202174 | JGI IMG/M metagenome (GOLD analysis project Ga0307513, IMG submission 202174) | Populus trichocarpa ectomycorrhiza microbial communities from riparian zone in the Pacific Northwest, United States - 15_EM | ecosystem: Host-associated > Plants > Roots > Unclassified | place...
TTAGATCATAGGAATTAATATTGATGATGTCGAACAGGCGCTCTTCATCAATTCCTTGATATTGAAAGCGAACTCGTGCACACGAGTTCACCCGAGTGCGGGACCCTTGAACCGCTAACTGGACAGGCAAAGGGGCTTCTAAGGTCTCTAACTTGACCTTGAGCTGGTCCGCAAGACTCGTAGACATGAAATCACCAAGGGAACCGGAATCGAGCAGAGCTCGAGCCGGGTGTCCATTAATATTTACAGTGATTATTAAGGGTTTTGGCAGAATGCGACCCTTATCCTTAACCCGGGCAGCATTTCGCTGGAGCATAGGGTATTTGTTACGGTCCACTTGTACTCCGTTGAGTTCAAGCGGCTGTTCTTCGCTAACTTTGATTCCAGCGAAGAAGTCGTCAACGTATGAGCTGATTGTTTCATCCAATTCTAGCTCCCCTAACTCGTAGGTAGCCAGTCTGTATTCGTACCATTCACCCAAGTTAAATTTCGGGTCCTCAACCAAGTTGCGAGGGATGGTAGATTGAACATTTCGAAGATAATCTTTTATAATGAAGGTATTAATGTCCCTAATATCATAGGACACTTCAAAACGAGGTGGAGCACCAATTTTAGGCTCATTTTCACCGATGTAAGGTTCGCACAGAGAGAGAGCTCCTTCCATCCGGTTCTCAACTACTGTGCCCATAATTGTTTCATTGTATGGCCGTGACGTCAGCCATAATTGAGCCGCAGATCCTGGCCATGGTTCACCCATCTTCTTAGCACAGATGGTGGCGTACCAACGGCCCAAAGAAAACATATCATACCGGAGACGAGCATCCACAATGTGAGCTTCGATTCCCCGTTTGTTATCAAGGATCTTATACATCCCGAGACCACACTGTTCATATTTTGTAACAATGAAACGAGGTCCGTCCACGGGCTCTAGTGTTGCCCATCCATCTTCTTCATCACCAGGAAAGGGTTGGCAACGATTTAGGATGGATTTAATTTGCATGGAGTAAGCGTCTCCCATATCTCCGAGCCGTCCTTGTATTTCTACCGGCTCCAGAGATAGATCCCTTTCGAAAAAGGATCGCAAATCATTCTGGAATGGTTGACTCGAACCCAGATCATCCTGAGATGCTTCAGGAGGATCCCCCACCTTAGACAACTCGTATTCAGTGTCAGAGACTGATTGAAGCTCGGGTGGATCTCCGAGCTCGGATTCTGAGTGATAATCAACCTCAGAGGGTTCATATTCAGTGTCAGAAACGGGCTGTAGTCCAGGTGGTTCACCCAACGATGATTCCGAGGCTTCATTTTCGAGGTCTTCCTCGAATAAGTCTTCGGCGAGACCCAGAGCTGAGACGAGCAAGTCTGGCTTGTTCTGGGCGCTTAAATCACCTTCAGGGAGAGGCCTATTAACCTCTAGATGAGCCAACTCATCCTCATAAATTTCCAGTGATTTTGCGAGGTACAGTGAGTTGTACAGCCCACTTTCCTCCAATTGAAGACAATACCAAGATATTAAATCAAAGGTAGGGTCCCACAGAAATTTTTTCGGTATAGGGAGCTGCATAGCAAGTTCGGCATCGTCTACAATGTACTCCTCTGGGTTATTGTCCGATGGATAAAGGTTAAACCTTCCCTCCGGGTCGTATAATGGGTCAACGCAGGGGTATCTTGACTCAATACCATCTTCCAGCAATTGAGACCCAATAAAACTAACTGGATCCCCAAAAGGATAATGATTATGTGTTTTTGGCGAGCGCAGACCAACCGCTCTCGCCCTCCGCGTGGCGTACCACTGCCCAAGATCAAACCGAGTCCTTTCTAGGAGCCACCGTGGCACATTCACGCGAAATGCGGTGTGTGCGTCAATAATCTGATAATGTTTTGCATAGGGAATTAATGTAAAACGCTCCACATACAATGAATCATAGCGTTCATCCCCCGGATATGGTTGACAATCGGTCAAGACATGCTTGGCGAACATCCCAAAACAGTCTCCAATAAAATCACGAGGTACTGGACCGTGGTCTACCCAACCGGGCTCAGGAACTTCAACTTTACGGCGCCAAATGAAATTATGGCCATCAGGTTCATCAACTTTAGGTTTACGCTGGCACTCAACAAAATCATGGCTGCAGTGGCAATCTGATGCGTCCTCGGCAAATTCGATAGCACCAAGGGGCAAACTATCAAGTACCTCAGGACTTGATTCACTAGCTTCCCCAATTGCGCCTAATTCGACACTAAACGAAGGCTTTCCGGGTGGTTTATTACCCGTATGATTGACTGATTTCCCCTCAGGGCAGTTCCGCGAGATGTGGTCTGATCCGCCGCAACGGTAACACAGGCCCTCGGAGCGTCTTTTCTCAAGCTCCTTCTCGGACAACTGAGGTGAACTTCGAGGCTCACTTTTCACTCGTTCATACGAGTTTCGGCTCGAAAAGTTGCCTCCTCCACGTCCTCTTCCACGAGGAGGTCGTCCCGAATGAGATCTATCATTCCTGGAATTATTCCTGTGGTTGGAGGATGAACTGGGTTGCTCAGAACTTCGGAACGGAGTGGAACTGGGCCCCCGAGACGAACTACCGTGTGAGTTCGAAGATTTTCCTTTATTTGCAGAAGGGTTATTGGAACTAAACCCTCCTTTCTTAGAAGAGGAGTCTCCTCCTTTCTTTTCCCGTTGGTCCATGACATTCTCCGAGATCTCTATGATCTCGGCTTTACAGGTTACTTCATCCCATGATGAGACATCAGGGTTGAGTCCGTCTCGCCATAGTGCTTTCTGGATTACAGGCTTACAACCCTTCCAGAATTTGACAACCTGTTCACGCTCATCGATGGAACCAATCATATTGAATAGTTCTTCAAGCTCGTGTGCGTACTCACTGATGGACTTCTCATTTTGGTAAGCCCTATCGAGTTTCTTCCGCATCTGCATCCGGTAATTCAGAGGGAAGCAGAAATTAAATAATTCTGTGTAGAACTCATCAAGAGTCCAATCCTCCTCGTTACGGGATACTTTCTGTATGTAGAAGTCGTATGCTTTGCCATCCAAAAAATAGGACAGCGCGAACGCTCGGCGCTTAGACTTAATTCGATTATCCTCAACATACGCCATGCTCTCTTTCACAAATCTGTGATAAGCACGCGCGTCGGCATCTCCATTGTAGTGCTTCGGCTTGAACACCTTCAGTGCACTACGGGATTTCCGAGAGCTCGAACGCTTATGGCGTCTATGTTTCTTGGAATGCTTCTTACGGTTTTTCTTCCGCGAGCGCTCATTGGATCCCGAGGATTCCGAAGATCCCGAATCTGACGAGCTCGAATCCGAACTGGACTCAGGGCTTGAGGAATCGCTTGGAGAATCCGAGGAGGGTTTACGAGATTTCTTTCCAAGTTTCTCAAGCGTCACTCCCAGGAAGCTTTTGGGAGCTATCTGAGCTTCCGGACGGGATACGAGGGGCCTAGTATTTTTAGGTACCCGAACGGTTGGAGTTTTCGAAGCACGCCGAGATCGTACCGTACTTTCTCCTCGTCCTTCCGGCTCTGACTGAGTTACCGCAGCATGAGGTGGTTCATCACGCTCAAACTGGTTGGTATTGGAACGGAACGAGTTGAGGGCTGCTTGTTGCGCCTCAATATTGGTTTCGTCCTCACTTAAATGGACATTACCCCAGTTTCGGGGGTCAATTCCCTTACCCTTCGAACCTGAATGACCTCCTTCGTGAGGTACTGGCTTATCAGGTGAGGTTATGTTTACTTTCTTCTGCCTAAGAGCGATAATCTCCTTTTGGGCAGTGGTTAAGGACTTTTCGGCCTCAACAATAACTGAATCGACGGCTGCAGACACGTCGCGACGGCTAGCCCTCTCTTTCGAGGTGCCGTATTTCTTACCACTGCGCTTTCTTTGCACGGTGGTCCATTCATTGGTATTCTTATCATTTTCAGAGTCACTAGACTCCGAATTATTAGCATTATCCTTGTTACTAACAACAGGACTAGCTATAGGTATGCGACTAATAAAGTCACTCTGCCTTATTCCCTGACCAACATTATGGCTAGGGGGCTGAGGACTCGGAGCCTCCTCCTCACTGTTCCCAACAGGAGAGGGAGGCCTCGATGCAGCGACGTCACTGTAAGTGCGCCTAGCCGCGTCGGGCGCAGGACTGGTGCGTCTCCCGGAACCTTGTTCCGAAAGAGGCGAAGTCGGACGAACCGACACCAGTGGAGCGGGTGCGACCCCAGGCCGCACGCGCAAACGAGTTCTAACGGAAGACATATTAGATAACTTTTTTATAGGATTTACGTACTTGTTTTTCGAATAGAATCGGGTATGGGCCGCCTATGGTTACTGGGTGTTCTGGGTGATCAATCCAGAAGTTGTCCAAGTGACGTGGCGGCGAAGAGAGAGAGAGAGAGAGAGAGAGAGTTTGTTCGCGTCAAAAAGATGTGACGAAAGGGACTCGGAGTGGCTGGTAAGCGTCTTCGAGGGTAGTTTCGGCACACAGAGGAACACAGATGACGGGGTTAAACGTAAGTGTATTCGCTGGGGGGCATCTACGAACGGAGCACTCTATATACCTAGATACGTAGATACCGGGAACAATAGGATAACGCCATAATAACGACAGAGATAACGATAGTAATATCCGAGGAGGAACGACGCTCGGGCTCGGGGCGTCGGGACGATGATTGGAAATAAGAAATGTACCAAAAAAGGAATGTGTTCGTTACACCTGGAATGGAATACACGTCACTTTGGGATTTCTTCATTATCTCTTCACCATCGCTCTCTTGCTCTTCTTCAAGTTCTTGTCGTTCCTTCTTGCGCCGTTTCTCTGCACAGCCAGTAAGATATCTGACAAGCCACAAGACAGGGGTACCCGCACCTTTGCTGGCTGGCTCTCGAACATTGTTATTGCGTGCCGACTCATCCCCGGCTGGTGAGTGTGGTCGCTTCCTTCCTGTTGCTTCATACCATGCTGACAATGAAAAATTTACCAAGTGTTTATGCCTCACTAGATATACAGTACTTACTTGCCTCTTTCAAGGCCTTTTCCTTCGCTCTTCGAGGGCCTAAAAGGTGAGGACATGTAAACACCTTGTCGGTTGAATGTTTGAGTTCACTAACTCACCTTCTCCAGCTGCGATTAGCCGTCGCTCCTCTTCTTCTTTCCTGGTGCGCGAAGCTGCTAGTTTCCGCTTCTTGAGCTCCATTTCAATCCGCTTTTGCCGTTCTTCAAGAGTTGCAACCGCCGTATCATCGTCGTCCATCTCTCGGTTGTGTATGGGAGAAAGAGCGAAATGTGGGGTGTTTGGATTGCGTTGATCAGCCACATGTTTGTTGTTTGGCGCAACTGCTAAGTTTTGCAACGCCATTATATGCTTCCGTCTCGCTCATCACTTAATCACCTAAGTCTTTGAATGTCTTATATTTCGTCGCAACTTCAATCTATCTTGTTATTGTCATGCCCTCTGATACAAGCACCTGCCCTGGCTGTGACAAGACCTTCTCGGTGCGAGGCTATGAGTCTCATCTTACCCAATCACAAGATCCGCTGTGTCGGGCTGTCTACGAAGAACTCCGGATGGCGCATACACTTTATGAGCGTCTCCAGAGGCTGCACAGCTCGGATTCAGACACAGAGGCCCAAGCTTTTCAAGGGGATGCTTTTGGGTCTCCCAAAGACTACGCAGCCGACACCTTTGGTCAAGACGTGGATATGCCGGCTGAACATCCCACCGCCGATATAGAGGATGATGAACCACCACGAAGTGACGAGTCTGAAGGGGAGGAAGAAGACACCGTCGAGTTGGAGCACACTTGGGAGCCGCCTCGTGAGGGTGCACCTGCAGAAGGGATAGAAGAGGAAGTTGATGATAATGACAATCGGGAAGAGTTCCCGGAGGATTCGGATATTGGCGCACGTCGTGCAGCTGAGCGTGTTATCATTGGTGAAGGCCATGGTGTCAAACCAGCTGTGGTGCTTTGCTATACAGATAAATACCCTTCTTCTGCCGCTGGAGGGGTCTTAGCACGTGGGGAGACTACAGATAAAAATTATCGCGCAGCTGTGAGTGGTGAGGATAAGAGCCCTTGGGCCCCATTCAAGTCGAGGAAGGACTGGGAGGTTGCGCTGTGGGCCAAGCTTCGAGGTCCCGGATCAACAGCCTTCTCTGATCTGCTTTCGATTCCAGGGGTGCGTTTTATATTGATATAACTGTACTTGAAATACTAAGGCAATTGGCTCTAGCTTCGTGATGCTCTTGGCTTGTCCTACAAGAACTCTGATGAGTTAAACAAGATCATCGACAACAAGCTGCCAGGGCGGCCCCAGTTTAAGCGCCATGAGGTCGTTCAGAGTGGAGAAGCTTTTGAATTCTATTCGCGTGATATAATCGAGTGTTTACAAGCCTTGTGGGGCGATCCTGATTTTGTGGACGACCTCATCACTGAACCCGAACGCCATTATGCTGATCAAGACAGGACTGTCCGGATCTATCATGACATGCACACTGGAAAGTGGTGGTGGACAACTCAGGTATGAATCGTATTTGTTCATTTAATTTCTCCCGGTCGTACTCACATTATCTTAAAGAAAAAGGTACAAACCGAGACACGACGAAAACATATTACTATTGTGCTGATTATCATCTCCTCTGACAAAACTCAACTCACAACATTCCGTGGAAAGCAAGCGTATCCTGTCTACCTCACCATCGGCAACCTTCCTAAACACATTCGTCGAAAACCTTCACGACAGGGCCAGGTCCTGCTCGGGTACCTTCCAACCTCGAAGCTTGACCACATCACAAACAAGGCCTCACGTCGACGATGCTTGTCCAATTTGTTTCACCACTGTATGCAGTTTATCGTCAAGCCGTTGGAGAGGGCTGGAAAAGAGGGAATAATTCTCAGCAGCGGGGATGGCGCGACAAGGCGGTGCTTCCCAATTCTCGCAGCTTATGTTGGCGATTACCCTGAGCAGACTCTCGTCGGTCTCACAAAGAAGGGTGAATGTCCCATCTGTCCGGCACCACGCAATGAAATTGGAAATCGGGAAAGCATCTTGGAGCCGCGGGATACTGACAAAGTCATAGAAGCTCTCAATTCTATCGACAAGGGCGCGGCCGAATTCACGAAGGCCTGCGCAAGTGCTGGAATCAAACCTGTCCAGTGCGTATTTTGGAAAAATCTTCCTTTCGTTGACATTTATCGCTCCATAACCCCCGATATCTTGCACCAACTGTACCAAGGACTTCTGAAGCATCTCATCTCTTGGGTTAGGGCTGTATGTGGTGACGCAGAAATTGATGCTCGGTGTCGTCGTTTTCCCCCAAATCACAACATCCGTCTCTTCATGAATGGAATCTCACACCTCTCTCGTGTAACCGGCACCGAGCATGACCAGATTTCTCGTTTTCTTCTGGCCCTCGTCACTGATATTCGTCTTCCGGGTGGACAATCTAATGCACGATTGGTTCGTACAGTCCGTGCTGTGCTCGACTTCATCTACCTTGCGAGATATCCAATACACACCTCCGAAACACTGGCCCAAATGGATGACGCACTTCAAGCCTTTCATGACAACCGTGATATCTTCATTTCTCTCGGTGTGCGTACTCACTTCAATATCCCAAAGCTCCATAACATCGGTCACTATCTGGAACTCATCGAGCTTTTTGGGACCGCTGACAACTTCAACACCGAGTATACCGAACGCCTCCATATCGACATGGCAAAAGAGGCATATGCGTCGACGAACTTCAAAGACGAGTTCCCACAGATGACCCTTTGGCTCGGTCGTAAGGAGCGGATGATGCAGCACCAGAAGTATATCCGCCGTCGCCTGGAAACTTCCTTGAACACCCCTCTTCACGTCCAAAAGCCACTTCCTTCATTAATTCCCGAGCGCCGCCAACGAATGACAAAACATCCCACACATCGTGCTGTTCCACTTAACGACATCCACAACAAATACGGCGCTACACACTTTGTTCCAGCTTTATCCCGCTTTATTGCCCAGTATCAAAATCCCGAGTACTCGAAAGCTCAAGTCGAAACCGCTTCCCATTCCATTCACATTCCTTTCAACAAATTGTCTGTCTTTCATCGCATCAAATTTGTCAGTTATGATGTCTATGCCCTTAATCCTCTGGATGAGGTCGTTGTCGACTCCATCCATGTCAATCCTGTGCACCTCGATAAGTATCGAAAAGTTGTTCCTGCACGCTTCGATACTGCAATAATTAATGTTGCACCTGATAACAATTCGGGTGTACAAGGTGCGAGTCGTCAAGTCTTTATGATATTCAAATCTCAGCTGAGCTTTTTAATAGGTCTCGGTGTTGGGCAAATACGGTGTATATTTACTCTTCCGTCAATGGCCGTTGGGCTCTGGTTTCCAGGTGGATTTCCGCACCAGCATCTGGCCTATGTTGAATGGTTTACTCCGTTGTCACGGGCGCCAGTCGATCGAAATACCAAGCTATTCAAGGTTTCTCGTTTGGTTACTCAAGGAGAACGGCGAGTGAGTATCATCCCCGTTTCTCTTATTCGGTCCAGCGTCCATCTTTTTCCAAAATTCGGTCCACAAGTCCCTACTTCATGGTCATCGAGTACTGTTCTTGAATACGCCACTTCATTCTATGTAAATGCACTCTCAGATCGGTTTTTATACTCAACCATTTATTAAACTCACGTAGCTACAAGTAGTCAACCGTCTCTAATTTTAAAAATTTAACACCCTCAGATGTTAAAGATAAGGACTTTCGGTTAGCGTAAGGGCTTTCGACGACCCGGGTGTACCCAAACCCGCAACGCGTATCCTCCCAAGACCGACCAATAAACCTCGCAAGTGCAGTGCGAGTGTCAATTGACACTGCCCTGCAGTTTGCGAGGTTAGGAAGTCGGTGGGGATGGTAACCAGGGCACAGGAGTTGACGTCGGACGAGCGTCACGGTGGATCTCCTTCCTTGTTGAATGGGTGCTTCACGTGGTTCAACTGCAGTCGCGGCGAGTGGTGATAGTGGTAGGCGGTTGCAGGCGTTAGTGGTCGCATTCGTCGATCCTAGCTTGGCTCATTGGAAGGTGGTCGCGGTAGTGTGAATCCACGAAAGGAATTGGGCGCTGGTTGCATCGATAGTGGTGGTGGCGGTGGCTTGTAGGGGAGTACATTATGTCGGGTGCTCATAGAATGGGGTCCTGATGCACCGTGATCATCATCACCTGGAACCCGAAGGGCGTTAGCCAGTCATGCTGCGTAGCGTGGGGGCGTAAGTAGACGACATGTGTCTCAACCCAGTTTTCTGCACGTACCTCGCGGGCCTCCCACACCATGGGTCTCCCCTCGCATTCGCATTCCCCCCCAATTCTCGTACGCCCTCCCGAAACTCCTCGATGTTGTGTAGGGTGGCCTACATCCCTCACTGGAGGGGAGAGGCCAGGTGGCAGTAGTTACGGACCTAAAAAGAGGGAAAGACTTCATTACGTGATAAGAGGGTTAAAAACAAATTATTTACCTCTTAACACATCGTACCATGTGCGTTGAGTCTAGAGGGTTGGTGTGGGGGCGGTGGAAAGCAGAATCAACCAACGGTTGATCTCGATTAAAACTCCGACAGAACCCGCGATCGAGTTGGTAGGTGCTTGGAGTATGTGTCGCGCCTCTCATATTCCATCACCTGAATAAGTTGGAAGGTTACCGGTGAGCTACTGATCATATACTGATATAAGCTGATTTGTGCCGAATAAGTTGGAAGCTTACTGAGTGACTACCAACCATGAACTTATCTGGGCTGATTTGATGATGTAAGTCCGCGTCAGTTTGGTGACCGTTGATCCTCACTAATTTGAACTTACTTTCACAAATAAGCAATTTAGGTTTTTCCTGATGCCGGAAAGGTGTGTGTTTTGTCGGGTAATCATCCCCGTTTCGCTTTTTTATGCCTTTTTATACTTGGTAGACGATATTATCATGGAATTGGAGGTATAAATAGTCTGCAGATGGGAGAATTGTAGTT
>Ga0307513_10013508_pt1 | contig 10020 bp, 7 predicted proteins | sample 15_EM_MG_FD_202174 | JGI IMG/M metagenome (GOLD analysis project Ga0307513, IMG submission 202174) | Populus trichocarpa ectomycorrhiza microbial communities from riparian zone in the Pacific Northwest, United States - 15_EM | ecosystem: Host-associated > Plants > Roots > Unclassified | place...
GATCTATTCAGCAGAGCGTAGCCACTGAACTAATACAGCACCACACTGCGGATACTCTTGCCCGAATGCATCAGCTCGAAGCCCTCGTTGATCTTATCGAGCGGCATGGTGTGGGTGATCATCGGGTCGATCTGGATCTTGCCTTGCATGTACCACTCGACGATCTTCGGCACGTCGGTGCGGCCACGCGCGCCGCCGAAGGCGGTGCCCATCCAGTTACGGCCGGTGACCAGCTGGAACGGGCGCGTGGAGATTTCCTGGCCGGCGCCGGCAACGCCGATGATGACCGACTTGCCCCAGCCGCGATGGCTGGCTTCCAGCGCCTGGCGCATGACCTTGGTGTTGCCGGTGCAGTCGAAGGTGTAGTCGGCGCCGCCGATCGTGTCGCCGTTGCGCTTGGTCAGGTTCACCAGATAGGGAACGATATCGTCGCCGACCTCCTTCGGATTGACGAAGTGCGTCATGCCGAACTTTTCCCCCCAGGCCTTGCGGTCGTTATTGATGTCGACGCCGATGATCATGTCGGCGCCGGCAAGGCGCAAGCCCTGAAGCACGTTCAAGCCGATGCCGCCCAGACCGAAGACGATGGCTGTCGAGCCGACCTCGACCTTGGCCGTGTTGATGACGGCGCCGATGCCTGTCGTGACGCCGCAGCCGATGTAGCAGATCTTGTCGAAGGGCGCGTCCGGGTTGACCTTGGCGAGCGCGATCTCGGGAAGGACCGTAAAGTTCGCGAAGGTCGAGCAGCCCATGTAGTGGTGGATCTTGTCCTTGCCGATGGAGAAGCGCGAGGTTCCATCAGGCATCAGGCCCTGGCCCTGGGTGGCGCGGATCGAGGTGCACAGGTTCGTCTTACGCGACAGGCAGGAATAGCATTCGCGGCATTCCGGCGTGTAGAGCGGAATGACATGATCGCCCTTCTTGACCGAGGTGACGCCGGGGCCGACATCGACGACGATGCCCGCGCCCTCATGGCCGAGGATCGCCGGGAAGAGCCCCTCGGGATCGGCGCCCGACAGGGTGAAATCATCGGTGTGGCAGATGCCCGTCGCCTTCACCTCGACCAGCACTTCGCCGGCCTTCGGACCTTCGAGCTGGACGGTCATGACTTCGAGCGGTTTTCCTGCCTGAACGGCAACGGCGGCGCGGACATCCATTGACAACTCCTTCGCATTAAAGTGTTTAGAACTGTGTCGCGAGATCAGTTGAGCCGCGTTGCTCACAGCATGCTGAGCGCTGCCCGCCACATCAGGACAGCGGGAAGACCGCCCCGGAACAACGCGACGCTCTCCATATGATCTTAATTAGTTCGACCGCTACCGGCTACTCGGCGTGTAATCCGAAGATTGGCATTCCGCCTGGTCATTTCGCTTCGAGCTCGTTTCCTCCATTGCAAATCCGGCATCAATCGCGCGCGGAATTCGCAATGCGTCGTGATCCGCACAAAGCCGAGGCAAGCCTGCCAAGGAATTTCGCGCAGTTTCCGGTTGCAAATATTCGTGAGGCGCTCGTGGCCAAGCCTTCGACACATTGAGTAATAATTCCTCCCGCCCCTCTCCCTAGGAGCATCGGCCTGAGGCCGTACGAAAGGCAAGATATCGGATCGATTTTTATCAGTATACAGAATTTAATAGATAGGCGATATTAGCCTCATGGATTTTAGGCAACTTGATCTCAATCTCCTTCTCGTGTTTGAGGCGCTTTTCGATGAACGAAGCGTCACGGCTGCCGCTCAACGCTTGAAGATCAGCCAACCTACCGTTAGCTTTTCGCTGAACAAACTAAGAGAATCCTTCAACGACGAGCTTTTCGTCCGTCAGAAGGGCACGATGAGGCCCACGGCTTACGCTGTGTCAATGGCCGTGCCGGTCCGCAGAGTACTTGATATGATCCGCTCGGAAATTCTTCGCGAGCAGAGTTTCGATCCGCTGAAGACGGAGCGAGTATTTTCCCTCAGCATGTCCGACATCGGCGAACTTATTTTGTTGCCTAGGATCCTTGACGCCCTCAGAGAAGAGGCCCCAAGGGCAAGTGTCCGATGTATCTCCATGCGGCCAGGCGAACTTAAAGAAGCAATGGCCGACGGTACGGTCGACCTGGCGGTGGGCTACTTCCCGGATCTATCGGAAGCAAGCCACTATCAGCAAAAGCTATTCATTCATCCATTTTGCTGCGTTGTGCGGCGCGACCATCCAACCATTGGCGGGAGCCTCACGCTCGATCAATTCCTTGCCGCTGAACACGCAGTAGTCGCAGCGGAAGGAAGAAGCCAGGAAATCTTCGAACGGCTCATGCTTGACCTGGGTCTCCAAAGGCGCGTTCTTCTCCGCTCGCCACACTTCATGAGCCTCCCGTTTCTGATTGCTAATTCCGATATGATTTCTATCGTGCCGCGGGCAGTAGGTCAGTTGGCTGCTCGAACAGCCCAGGTGAGAGCTATTCAGCCTCCGATCGACATTCCAGCAATTGAATTGAAACAGTTCTGGCACCGTCGCGCGAACAACGATCTTCCCGTTACCTGGATTCGAAATTTAATCACACGGCTTTTTTTGAACAGGGATCCCAGTGCAGACTCTGCTTCGCCCCTTTTCGGAAAAACTCCCGATCTGCTGTCCTGATCGACCGCTTTTATCCGGCATTGTCGCGGCGATCGCCAATGCGACGATCGGGCAATTATTCTCCGGCCAGCCGCTCATCCCTCCAGTTCAATGATCGCGCAGCCGTAGCCTTCCAGATCGAGCCGGCCCGTCACGGGCTTTCCGTCATCGAGCAGGTTGCGACCTACGGGCGCGCTTTTGATGCTGGCGCGCTGGTCGGTGTAGTTCTGGATGAACAGCAGCCGGCGTTGATCATTCATCCGCATCGTCACCTCGACGCCTTCGGGAAGGTCGGCGATCAGCGGCTCGACACCTGCCGTAGGGAACAGCCGCTCGACAAGGGCGCCCGTCAAGCCAGGGGTGAGATAGGTGCCGACATAGACGACCTGCCCCTTGCCGACCTTACGCGATGTCGCCATCGGTAGGCCGTCGGCATAACGGTTGGACCAGGCGGCGACCACCTCGACATCCGCCTCGATCGCCAGGTTTTCATAGAAATGGCCGCCGACCAGTTCGCGGTTGCCGATCTTGAAGCGGCGTTCGCGACGGCCCGATTCCGCCGGCTTGTTCGGCGGGATCACCAGCCCGCCGGAACGTTCCATCACATCGAACAGGCCGGTTGCACCGGGCGCGGCGAGACGGCCGAAATCCTCGACGCGCACGCCCGTCAGCCGGGAAAGCGCGGTGCCGGGCGCCGTTTCGCGGATGACGTGGTTGTCTTCGTCACGCGTGCCGGTGCGCGCGCCGATGACGACGGTGCCGCCCTCTTCGGCGAAGGATTGCAGCCTCTCTGTCCATTCGTCCTTCCACATCACCCAGTGGGGGACATAGAGCAGCTTCAGCTTGGAAAGATCGTCCGCGGGATGAATGAAGCCGCAGGCGATGCCGCGGTCGTAGCAATATTGATGCAGCAGGATCGCATCGTCCTGTGGGCTCGGCAGGCCGATCGGATAGGTCTTGTGGGCTTCCTGATTGTCGAAATCGGAGCCGGCGATGCCGACATCCATGCGTACATAGGTGCCGAGGATCTTATCCTTCAGCGCGGTCATCTCGGTGGCGAAGCGCTTCGCTTCGTCGTAGCGATGGCGGGCGACGTCGTCGTGATCGATGATGCCCATCCAATAGATCTCGGCGCCGAAATGGGCCGGACGCCAGCGGAAGAACATCAGGCCGTCGGCGCCGCGGGCGACCGAGGACAGAGCCATGCGGCGCAGTTCGCCCGGCTCCGGTGTCAGCGTGCAGAAGCCCGGCTGGCTGCCGAAGCCCGATTGCTGCTCGGGAACGATGTAGTTGCCGGAGAAACCGCGGCAGATATCGAGGTGCAGCGCCTGCACCTTGGCGTGGTTTCCAAGCCGCTGGAACTCGTCGTAGAGCATCGGGTAGATGTCGTAGCCGACGAAATCGAGATCAGTGGTGAACTGGCCGCGAAAGTCGATATCCCGGAGGCCGCCCAGATTGTGGAAGACGAACCAGGAGGGCTTCACGGCGCGCAGGATCTCCACCTGGTCGTGCTGGAAGCGCGCGGTCGAGAAGGCGAGAAAGCGGTGATAATCCTGCAGATGGCCGGGGCTCGGGAAGGTCGGGCCGAACTCGATCGGCAGCACCACCTGGTCGAAGCTGTCATAGGCCGTCGCCCAGAAATCGCCGCCCCATGCCCTGTTGAGCTTGCCGATCTCGCCATATTTGCCGGCAAGGAAGGCCTGAAACTCGGACAGTGTCGCCTTGGAAAAGCTCTCCGGCATGCTGGTATTCAGCTCGTTGTCGGTCTGCCAGCCGACGACGCAAGGGTTGTCGCGATAATGGTCGGCCATCGCCCGGGTGATGCGCCGGCTGTGCTCGCGAAAGACAGGGCTTGCCGTGTCGCAATGCTGCCGCGAGCCATGGCTCATCGGACGGCCCTTGCCGTCGACCCTCAGAATCTCAGGATGCGCCACGGTGAGCCAGCGCGGCGGCGTCGCTGTCGGCGTGCACATGATCGTGTCGATGCCGTAGCGCCCGAGCATGGCGATGGCGCGGTCGAACAGATCGAAATCGAAAGTGCCGAGCTTCGGTTCGAGAATATGCCAGGCGAACTCGGCCATTCTGACCACGTTGAAGCCAGCTTTCGCCATGCGCTCGGCGTCGCGCTCCCAATAGCTTTCATCGACATGCTCGGGATAATGCGGGGCGCCGACCAGGAAGCGGTCAGTCTTGACGGGGTTCCATACGGAGAGGGTCTTGTCGGACACGGTGGTGGTTTCCTGTGCTTATCGGTCGAGGATCGTCTTGCGGGCACTGAGCGTGCGTCCGCCGTCGGGCGAGAAGAGATAAAGCTCGCGAGCGTCGAGCTTCAGCGCCACGTTCTGGTTGGCGGCAAAAGGCGCGACGTAGCTGAGCTGCACGGTGATGTTGCCGGTGCCGCTCTCCGAAGCGATGGTCCTGAGATTGCCGGCGTCGATATAGAGAATGGTTTCGCGCCCGAGATGCTCGACCAGCCGAACCTGGCCATTGATCGCCCCGCCCTGGCTGGCGTCGGCGACCACCGATATGTTTTCCGGCCGGACACCGAGCGTCAGGCTGGCGCCTTTCGGAAGCACCGTCGGCTCCGCCAGTTCCACCGTCACCGGCATAAGGCCGGGCGCCGAAACCGTGACGTTATGGCCGGAGACATCGTCGACGGTGACGCCGAGGAAATTCATGCGCGGCGCGCCGAGGAAGCCCGCGACGAAGAGATTATCAGGGTTGCGATAAAGCTCGAGCGGCGAGCCGACCTGCTCGATCACTCCCTGGTTCAAGACGACGATCCGGCTTGCCATGGTCATCGCCTCCACCTGATCGTGGGTGACATAGACCATCGTCGCGCCGAGTTCGGCATGCAGGCTGCTGAGCTCGACGCGCATCTGGGTTCTGAGCGCCGCATCGAGGTTCGACAGCGGCTCGTCGAACAGGAAGACGTCGGGCGAGCGGGTGATCGCCCGGCCGATCGCCACGCGCTGCCGCTGCCCGCCGGAAAGCTGCTTCGGCCGCTTTTCGAGCTGATCGGTGATCCTGAGGATCTTGGCGGCGCGCTGCACGGCGGCCTCGATCTCGGCCTTCGGGCGCTTGGCCATGCGCAAGCCGAAGCCCATGTTCTCCGCCACCGTCATGTGGGGATAGAGCGCGTAGGACTGGAAGACCATGGCGATGCCGCGATCTCCCGGTTCCTGTTTGCTGACATCGCGGCCGTTGATCAGGATCTGGCCGGAGGATATCTCCTCCAGGCCGGCGATCGTTTTCAGAAGAGTGGACTTGCCGCAGCCGGAGGGGCCGACCATGACGATGAACTCACCCTCGGCCACCGAAAGGTCGATGCCGCGCAGCGCATGATAGGTGCCGTAATTCTTGTTGATCTGTCGGAGTTCGAGACTGGTCATGCGTCCTGGCTCTCTGCTGTTGAAACTTGGAACTTCCAAGGGCCTGCTGTTGAGATCGCTCATCCCTTCACCGCTCCCATGGTCAGGCCGGCGATGAAGTGCCGCTGCATCAGGAAGAACATGATGACGGGCGGCACGGCGACGACGATCGTGCCGGCGGAGATGAGGTTCCAGGCCGAAACCCACTCGCCGCGAAGGTTGGCAAGACCGGCCGTGACTGGTTTGACGGAGTCGCTGACGGTCAGCACCACGGCCCAGAAATAATCGTTCCAGATGAAGGTGAAGATCAGGATGGCGAGTGCGGCGAGCGCCGGCCGCACCAGCGGGATCGCCACATGCCATAGCGTCTGGAAGGGAGAGGCCCCCTCGGCGCGAGCCGCCTGGAACAGCTCATCGGGCAGCGCGGCGATGAAATTGCGCATGAACAGCGTTGCAAAGCCGGTCTGGAAGGCAACGTGGAAGATGATCAGCGCAGCCGTGGTGTCGATCAGGTCGAGCCGGACCATCAGGTCGCGCACCGGGATCATCATGATCTGGTGCGGCAGGAAATTGCCGCCGACGAACAGCGCGAAGATCACCATGTTGCCGGGAAAGCGATAGCGCGACAGCACATAGCCTGCGAGCGTGCTCAGCACCAAAACGCCGATCACCGAGGGAATGGTGATCGTCAGGCTGTTGAGGAAGTAGCGGGCCATCGGCGTCTGGGTGAAGACATCAGTGTAATTGTCGACCACGCCGATCTTGGTCGGCCATCCCCACAGATTGCCGCCCATGACATCCTCAGTCGAGCGGAAGGAGGTGAGGATGATCGCAAACAGCGGGCAGAGCCAGAGCAGGAGAACGACGACGACGCCGAGCACATAAAAGCGCCGCTGCCAGACGGCAGCTTCGGGAATAGGACGAGGATACATCAGCCTCCCCTCTCTTCGGTACGGATGATGCGGGTGAGATACCAGACGATGAACACGGCCATGATCACGAACAGCACGGAGGCGATCGCCGCGCCATAGCCGAAGCGGTAGGAGAAGATCGACTGCTCGAACATCTGGTAGGCGAGAACCGAGGACGAGCCGAACGGGCCGCCGCGCGTCATGACGGAGACCATGTCGAAGGAGCGCAAGGCCCCGACCACTGTGACGGCGATGGCGATGAAGGTGACCTGGGTCAGCTGCGGCAGCACGATGTGATAAAGCATGTTCCACCCTCTCGCCCCGTCGACGCGGCCGGCGCCGATCAGCTCTTCGCTGAGATTGTTCAGCCCGGCGAGATAGAGCACCATGCAGAAGGTGATCTGCGGCCAGAGTGCGGCGATGACGATGGCAAAGGTGACGAAATGCTCGTCAGAGAGAACCGCGGGCGCCGTCGCCCCGAACGCCTTGAAGATCAGCGCCAGCAGCCCGAACTCCGGCGTATAGACCCAGGTGAAGACCACGCCGACCGTTACCGAGGCGAGCACCAGCGGAATGAAGAACAACGACTTCAGGAAGCGCATGCCGCGGATTTTCTGGTTGACCAGCAGAGCGATGGCAAGCCCGATAGGCGGTGCCGCCATGAACATGACGAGCCAGATCAAGTTGTTCTTCAGCGACACATAGAATTGCGGATCGTTGTAAAGCTCGACATAATTGCCGAAGCCGATCCACACCATCGGACCGAAGCCATCCCAGTCGTGCAGGCTGATCCAGAGGCTTTGGACCGCCGACAGCAGGATGACGGTGAAGAACAGCACGATACCAGGTGCGATGAGCAAAGTCGGGGTGAGCCACCAGCGCTGGCGGCGCCATAACGTCAACATATCAAGGACCTCGCTATGTCAGGAGCGGAGCTGTGCCCCGCTCCGGCAGGAGTGTGCCTGCGCCCACCCAGACTGCTGACAAAGTCGGCCAACCACTCTTTCGTCATGCTCGGCCTTGTGCCGAGTATCTACATCAGGTGCAGCAGATCTTCGGCACAAGGTCGAGGATGACGCAGGGTAAGGAACAAGATTTATCAACAAAATGAGAGGGATGTGGCTATTCCCTAGAGTTTATAGATGCGCTTGCGCGTGCCTTCGAGGCGCGTAAGGATGGCCTTGCGCCGGTCGGGTTTGGCCATGAACTCCTGGAAGCCGACGAGGCCTGCCTGCGCCATATCGGGGTCGCTGTCGCGGTCGTAATATTGCGACGTGCCCTGAACCGTCTTCATCGTCTCGACCGCCACATTGACAAGCGGGTCCTTGCTCGGCGGCAGGTCGTTGCGCGGCGGCACGTTGCCGCCCGGCTCCAGATAGATCGCCAGGTTCTCCGGTTTGTAGAAATAGGTGAGGAATTCGCGCGCGCCCTGCTTGTTCTTGGCCCTGGCAGGGATGTGGATCGAGTTGACCGAGAACTCCTCGAAGTGGCCGACCTTCGCGTCGAACACCGGGAAGGTCGCATAGGAGAGCTGCGGCAGATCCTCGGCGGTGAAAGCCGAGTGCAGGAAGGCGCCGAGGTTCATCATGCCGGCCTTCTTCTGCGCGAGCAGCGCCGCGGCCTCCTGCCAGCCGAAGGACGTATGGTTCGCCGTGAAGAACTCCTTCGAGATCATCGCTTCCCACTGGTCGAAAACGGCAGTTAGCGACGGGTCGAGATAGCTCATCTCGCCGTTCATCAGTGCCATATGCTTGTCGAGGCCGTTGATGCGAAGGTTCATCTGGTCGAACCAGCCGGCCGCCGGCCACAATTCCTTGGTGCCCATAGCAACCGGCGTAATGCCTGCGGCCTTGCACTTGTCGCCATAGGCCATGAACTCTTCCGCCGTCGTCGGCACGGTCAGGCCATGCTGCTCGAACACATCCTTGCGATAGAACATGCCCCAGAGCGTGCCGCCGGTCGGCAGGCCGTACTGCTTGCCATTGTCGGTGACCGCATCCGCCGTCCCGCCGAGCACGTCCTTGTACTTCTCCTTCTCGAAAAGGTCGGAGATGTCATCGAACAGGCCGCGCTTGACGAAGGCGCGCATGCGGTTTCCCGAAAACCAGGAGCAAACGTCAGGCGCGCCGGCGACGAGATAATTGCGGATGGCCGTCTTGTGGGCCTCATGGTCCATGTTGTTGATGACGACGTTGACGCCGGCTTCCTTGCTGAAGCCCGCGGCAATCGCCTTCAGCGCGTCGAGCGCAGCGCCGTCGTTTTCGTCCGAGATCATCGTGACCTCCTGGGCCTGCGCGATCGCAGGGATCGGAAAGCTGCCCGTGACCGCCGCTGCAGAAACCACGCCCGCGCCCCTCAGGAAGCTTCTGCGGGTGGTTGACGGAAATTGCTTTGAAAATGCCATTGAATTCCTCCCAGTTGATCGATCAACATCACCGACCGACGCCTCCTCCATGAAACGCCCGATCATGCATTCAACACTGCGATCCGCCCCGCGATCCCGGCGTATAATCCGCCTGGCTGAGTTGATCCACGGCCGAACTTATGCATAGATCGTTTGAGCTCGCAATAATTAATTTACAAAATTAAGGAATGCATCGTGAAGTTAAAAGGCGACCAGACCACGGCGAGAGCCATGAACCGACGCCTCATCCTCAACCTCCTCAGGCGCGAGGGACCGAGGAGCCGCGCCGATCTCGCGACGATCATCGGTCTTAGCCCTGCGGCCGTCACCTTCGTCGTCGCCGATCTGCTGGAGGAAGGCATCGTCATCGAAGGACAGTCCGTGCCAGGCCCTGCCGGCCGCCGGCCGATCCCCGTGCAGATCAACTACGAGCACTCGCTCGCCGTCGGCTTCAAGCTGATGGTGGATTCGGTGGAATGTGTGGCGACCGACCTTGCCACCAACCTTGTCGCCGAAATGCGGATAAGCCTTAGCGGCCACGACCCTGATATAGTCGCCGACCTGCTGGCGAACACGGTTCCTGAACTGGTGAAGCTCGCCGGCCGGCCGGCTGCCAGGCTCGCCGGCATCGGCATTTCGATGCCCGGCGTCATCAATCACGAACAAACCGCCTGCGTGCGCAGCCATCGGTTCAACTGGGACAACGTTCCCCTCGCCTCGCTCGTCGCAAGCCGCGT
>Ga0307513_10013509_pt1 | contig 10020 bp, 6 predicted proteins | sample 15_EM_MG_FD_202174 | JGI IMG/M metagenome (GOLD analysis project Ga0307513, IMG submission 202174) | Populus trichocarpa ectomycorrhiza microbial communities from riparian zone in the Pacific Northwest, United States - 15_EM | ecosystem: Host-associated > Plants > Roots > Unclassified | place...
GCGGCCTCGTCGGGCGCGCCTCGACCGGGCCACGCGGCGACGGCGATCGGCGTCGCGCGATCCGCCTCGATCGCCTCGGCGGGCACGGCGCGGCGCGCCTCGGGCCGGCCGAGCGCGACGACGTGATCGGCCAGCGCCCAGAGCTCGGCGTCACGCAGCGTGCCGGCGAAGCTGGGCATGGTCGTGCCGGTGAGGCCGGTGGCGATGCTCAGCGCCGCGGCGTGGCGCAACGCGACGTCGCCCGGGGCGCGCGGGCGGTGCAGCACGCGCAGGTCGTAGGCGGCGATCCGCGCCGCGACGCGTCCGTCACCGTCGCCGTGGCAGGCGACGCAGCCCTTGGTTCGCCACAGCCCGGGGCCGGCGGCGCGCCGAGATCGATCTCACGCGCGCCGTCGGACCTCGGGGCGTCGCGGGCCTCGGGCGCGAAGCCGCGCACGACGTCGATCACGTCGTCGAGCTCGGCCGCGGTCAGCGCGGTGAACGCGGGCATCGACGTGCCGGGCGCGCCGCGGAGGATCGTCGTGCGGAGATCCTCCATGGTCGCCGACTGACCGGCCGGTACGGAACGCCACTTGAATTCGCCGCGCGTGAAGTCGCGCGGTCGCGGCCAGACATAGGGCGCCGCGGGGCCCGCGCCATCGCCGCGCGCGCCGTGACACGCGACGCAGAACCGTTCGTAGATCGGCCAGCCGCGGCGCGTCGCGGGCGGCGTCGGCGGGGTGCCCCACGCGGCGGTGAGCGCGACCGCCACGACGACGAAGGCTGCTCGACGCACACCGCGAGGCTGCCGCAACGCGGCACCGAACGCCAGATGTGGCGACAGCCCTTGTTGTCGACGAGGCCATGACATATCCAGGTGCCATGCTCCGCACGAAGATCCTGGGTCTGGGCAGCTATGTGCCGGAGCGCGTCGTCGGCAACAGCGAGCTCGCGTTCCTCGACGACCGCCACGTGCGCCAGGCGACCCAGCAGATCGAGACCGACGACGCCTGGATCCAGAAGCGCACCGGCATCGTCGAGCGGCGCTACGTGCCCAACGACGGCTCGGTGGCGACCAGCGATCTCGCGCTGCACGCGGCGCGCCGCGCGCTCGCCGACGCCGGCGTCGAGGCCAGCGCGGTCGACTGCATCATCTTCGGCACGCTGTCACCCGACTTTCACTTTCCGGGCACCGGCGTGGTGCTCCAGAAGAAGCTCGGGATCGCCGAGCAGACCAGCTGCGCGTGCTTCGACATCCGCCAGCAGTGCTCGGCCTTCCTCTACGGCCTGCAGATGGCCGACGCCTTCATCCGCACGGGCATGTACAAGCGCGTGCTGCTGGTCGGCGCCGAGCTCCACAGCCACTCGCTCGACTTCTCGACCCGGGGCCGCGACGTCACCGTGCTGTTCGGCGACGGCGCCGGCGCGATGTTGCTCGGGCCGATGGAGTCCGATGATCCGAAGAGCGGCGTGATCTACACGTCGGTGCACGCTGACGGCAACGGCGCACAGGACCTCTGTCTCAAGATCTTCGATATCTCGCATACGCCGTATATCGACTACAATGCCCTCGATCGCGCGACCAACGAGGCGATGTATCCGCGGATGGACGGCAAGCGGGTCTATCTCAACGCGGTCCGCGGCATGGTGATGTCGACCCAGGCCGCGCTGGCGGCGACCAAGCTGTCGTGGGACGACATCCAGTGGTTCGTGCCGCACCAGGCCAACCTCCGGATCAACGAGAAGGTCGCCGAGGTCGCGAACATCCCGCGCGACAAGGTGCTCAACTCGATCCAGCTGTACGGCAACACGACCGCGGCGACCGTCCCGCTCACCATCGATCACTGGCGGCAGGACGGCCGGGTCAAGCCGGGCGACCGGATCTTGTCGTCGGTGTTCGGCTCCGGGTTCACGTGGGGCGCGGCGATCTTCACGCTGTGATCGCCCGGCGTCGCGGGCGGCGTTGCATACTCGGCGCGTGATCACGCACGCCGTCGCTCGCGTCCGCGCGCACCTGGCGCGCCACGGCGAGTGGTGGTGGGTGCCGGTGTTCTACACGCTGGTCGTGCTGTGGACCTATCGCGATCTGTTCCACCAGCACGGCGTCGCGACCGGGTTCGGCTGGGACGTCACCGACAGCCACGCGCCGGATCTCGACTACATGGCGCGCGAGCTGCGCGAGGGCCGATTCTCGCTGTGGAGTCCGTGGGACAAGGGCGGTTATGCGGTGTACGCCGATCCGGTCGTCTGCCGGTACTACCCGTTTGCGTGGCCGTTCATCGCGTGGGGCGCGGTGTTCGGCTCGTCGTGGTGGCTGATCCAGCTCGACGTCCTCGGCCACCACGTCGCGATGGCGGCGTGCATGCACCTGTTCCTGCGCAGCCGCGGGCTGGCGCTGCGCTCGGCGATGATCGGCGGGATCGGCCTCGTCGTGTCGGCGCCGCTGCTGGTCCACAAGGCGTCGAGCATCCTGTGGCCGCTGGTCTGGGTGCCGCTGGTGTGGCTCGCGATCGACCGGGCGCTGGCGCGGCCGAGCTGGCGGCGCGGCGCGGCGCTGGCGGCGGCGTCGTCGCTGTGCGTGACGGCGAGCTCGCCGCCGGGGCTGTTCTACGCCGCGCTCTTGATCGTGCCGTACGGCGTGTGGCGCCTGGTCACCGTGCGGCCGCCGTGGCGACGCTTGCTCGGTTGCGCCGCCGCCGCGGTCGCGCTCGCCGGGCCGATCGTCGCGCTGACCGTGCTGCCGACCCAGACGCTGGTCGCGGTCGCGTCGCGCGGACGCTGGGCGACCGGCGACGCCTTCGCGCTGTCGCTGTCGTTCAAGTGGTACCGCGTGCTGTGGGGCGCCTACGCGCACGCGGCAGGGTACCCCGAGATGTACGTCGGCGCGGCGATCGTCGTGCTCGCGGTGTGCGCGCTGGTCTTGCCGGGGCCCGATCGCGGCGCGCCGCGGCTGTTCGTGGTGCTCGCGCTCAGCGCGTTCGTGCTCGTCGCCGGCTCGACGCTGCCGGTGCTGCCGTGGCTGGTCCACCACGTGCCGGGGTTCGCGTTGCTCCGCATCCCCGGGCGCTACAAGCTGGTCGCGGCGTGGAGCCTCGCGGCGGCGGCGGGCTACGGCGCCGATCGCCTGACCGGGGCGCGGCCGCGCGCGGCGCTGATCGCCGTCGCCGCGGTGCTCGCGGTCGTGGCCGTGACCGTGGTGCTGGCCGGCGGCGCGTCGCAGCGGCCGGCGTGGTGGTCGATCGTCGCCGCCGCGGTGCCGGCCGCGCTGGTCACGCTGGCGGTGCGGGCACCGCGGTATCGCACGGTCGCGCTGTCGGCGCTCGTGCTGGTCGTCCTCGTCGACGCGCCGGCGTTCGTCCACCGGCCGAACGCGCTGCCTGCCGCCGAGCCGCGCCAGCTCCACGCGCGCGATCAGGAGGTGCTGGCCCGGCTCGACGGTATCCGCGATCGCTGGCGGATCTACGACGAGTTCGTGCTCAGCGATCGGGTCGGCGCGCGGCGCGCGGTGCGCGACTTTCGTGGCTACCCCGCGGTCGATCCGCTGTCCCAGCAGCGCTACGTCGACGTGCTCGAGCACGCCAAGCGCGTCCCGGCGATCATCACGGACTTCAACGTCCGCTGGGTGCTGCAGGGACCTCACTTCCGGTTCGGCGCGACGGCGAGCTTCCTGCCGCCGCTCGGCGACGACGCCGCGTTCGTCGCGCGCGGCGATCGGCTCTTCGAGGCCAAGCACCCCGCGCCGCTGGTCGCCTGGTACGGCGCGGTACGCTTCGTGGCGGATCCGCGGCAGGTCCTGGCCGAGGTGCGCGCGAGCGAGGACGCCGACGGCGTGCGCCGCCGCGCCGTGCTCGAGCCCGACGCGATCGTCGCGGCGCCGGGTGTCGCGCGGCTCGCCGGTGCGGCGCCCGCGTCGGTGACCGGCGCGCCGATCACGTACACGCCCGACGAGATCGTCGCCGCGGTCGACGCCCCCGGCGACGGCGTGGTCGTGCTCGACGAGCTGGCGTTCCCGGGCTGGACCGTCGAGGTCGACGGCGCGCCGGCCACCGCGCTGCGCGCCAACTACGTGCTCCGCGCGGTCGCGGTCGGCGCTGGCCATCACGTGATCCGCTGGCGGTTCCAGCCGCCGCGGTTTCACGCGCTGATCATTGGCTATCTGCTGGCGCTCGCCGGGATGCTCGCCGCCGCCGCGTGGCCGCGCCGACCGCGAGCCCCAGGCCCAGCACGCTCGTAGCATCGCCGCCGGCGTCGCAGCAGCCGCCCGACGCGCGCGGCGGCGCGGCCGCGCACGCGACCGGCGCGGGCGACGTCGGCTCGCTCGCGGCCGCGCTGAAGCCGCGCACCGAGCCATCGTACGACGCGACGATCAACCAGTCGCCGGACACCGCGAGCCCGCCGAGCACCGGGGCACCGAGCGCCGTGCGCCACAGCGGCGCGCCGGTGTGCAGATCGAGCGCGGTGAGCTGGCCGGCGGTGTCGGCGGCCCACACCAGATCGCCCGTGATCACCGGCGAGGCCTCGAACCCGGCCTCGCCCGCGCCGCGATAGTGCGTGGTGCGGATCGGGCTCGGCGCGCCGGCGTGGCGCCACAGCTCGGCGCCGCTGACCGCATCGATCGCGACGAGATCGCGGTACAGCGTGGGCACGACGAGCACGCCCCTGGCGATCGCCGGAGTGCCGACGGTGGCGTTGCCCCAGTCGAAGCCGGTGAGGTCGAGCCGGAGCTGCCAGCGCAGCGCGCCGGTCGCGGCGTCGAGCGCGAGCACGTCGTCCAGGCCGTTGGCGAGGTAGACGACGCCGTCGGCGACCACCGGGGACGCATTGACCGCGGTGGTGAGCGCGTCGTCGAACCGCCACAGCTCGGCGCCGGTCGCGCGGTCCCACGCGCTGACGCCGCCGAACACGCGGTTGAACACGCCGAACGCCACGCCGTCGCTGATCGCGATCGCCGAGAGCGCCTGGCTGTCGACGCCCTGCGGCACCGGATCGACCGACCACACCAGGTCGCCTTCGGCGGCCGAGAGCGCCGCGAGCTGGCGCTGGTTGCCGACGAGGATGTCGCCGGCCTCGGTCGCCGGCGGCGCGAAGATCGCGGCCGCGCCGGCGGCCATGCCGAGGCCCAGCTCGCGCCTCCACTTGACCGCGCCGGTGTCGGCGTCGAGCCCGACGACGGTGCCGTCGAGCTGCGCCACGGCGACGGTATCGCCGACCAGCGCCGGCCCGCCGCGGACCTGGATCGCCGTCGTGGTGCGCCACTTGATCGCGCCGGTCGCGAGGTCGAGCGCGACGACGCCGCCGGTGTTGCCGTCGCCCTGATCGGTCGCGGTGACGTAGACCGTGCCGCGCGCGATCGCGGGCGCGGCCTGCAGCACGTGGCCACCGACCGGCGTCGCCCAGCGCGCCACCAGCGGCGGCGCCAGCTCGCGGTCGCGCGCGCCGGCGTGGTCGGGCGCGCCGCCGAGCTGCGGCCAGTCGTCGCCGGCGATCGGCGCCGCCGCGGGCTCGCAGACCTCGAAGCCGACCGTCGTCGAGACCCGGCCGGCGCCGGCGTGGAGCGTGAGCGTGTGCGGGCCGGGCGGCAGCACCGGGAGCTCGGCCCGCCAGCTCCAGCCGCCGGCGAAGCGCAGCGCGATCGGCGTCGCGCAGTCGATCCGCGCGGTCACCGCGGGGTCGCCGGCGTCGTGCTCGGCAGCGGCGAGCACCGTGCCGCCGGCCATCGGCACACACTGGCCGCGCCCCGGCGCGATCACCTCGAGCAGCGGCCGGTCGACGACGGTGCGGTGGTACGTGCCGATCGCGCCGCGATCGATCGTCATCACGCGGTAGCCGCCAGGCGAGAAGTCGAGCCCGCCCATCAGCAGCGGCTCGGTGTTGAGCTCGATCACGCCGTCGTGGTCGACGACGCGATTGCTGTGGGTGTGGCCGGTCAGCACGTAGTCGACGCCGAGCGCGCGCAGCGCGTCGAGCACGCGGTCGCTGGGCGGCGCGTGGGTCAGCGCGACGATCGCCATGTCCTTGGCGACGTGCGACAGCTCGGCGCCGAGGTAATCGCGGATCGCGTCCTCGGACATCGCCATGTTCCACACCACGAAGTGCGTGGCGCCGATGTCGAAGCTGTAGTTGTCCGGCCCGTAGCGCGCGAACCAGGTCGCGCCGCCGTCGTACCAGTCGTGGTTGCCGGGCACCGGGATGTACGGCGACGCCAGGCCGGCGAGCTGGAGGTCGACGAGCTGGAAGTGCGCGGGCTCGTTGCCCTGCGTGATGTCGCCGAGGATCGTGAAGAAGGCGGGCGCCGGATCGAGCGCGGTGGCGTCGGCGACGACCTGCGCGAGATCCTCGCCGAACGGCTGCACCGCCGCGAGGTGGGTGTCGGCGGCGACGACGAACGTCACCGGCCCGGTGTGCGGCGCGGCGAGCCGGCGCAGCCCGAGGTCGACCCCGAGGTCGGGCTGGTTGCCGTCGACCGCGGCCCACACCGGCCCCGGCACGAAGCCGTCGGGCACGCGCACCCACGCGATGCCGCGGAAGCCCGCCGGGACCTCGAGAGTGAACTCGCCGCGGTCGTCGGTCTCGACGAACTGGTCGACGCCGAGCGCGACGATCGCGTGGGCGATGCCGCGCTCGCCGGCGCCGGGCCGGCCGTCGCTGTTGCCGTCGTCGTAGACCAGGCCGTGCACGGGCGCCGCGAGCGCGGGCGTGGCGATCGCGAGGATCAGGAGCCCGACCAGACGGTGCACGGCGCCACTATACGCAGGGTGCGCGTCCGCGGTTCCGTCAGACCCGCACGGATGAGGAGCATGTGCGTCGCGTTTGCGCGCGCGACCGCCGGGTGATGCATGGCGGCGAAAAATCTCGAGCGGCCGGTGTCCGACAGAGACAACCATGGCGCGATACAAAGATCCGATCGTCACCGAAGTACTGGGCAAGCAGCTCCATCCCGGCGAGCAGCTCTACCACTGGGCCTACGGCGTCAAGCAGCCACCGATCGGGCTGATCATCCTGCTGACCCTGCTCGCCATCCTGCCCGGGGCGATCGCGACCGCGCTGATGACCAAGGAGTACATCGTCGGCCTCACCTCGCACCGCGTGCTGATCCTGCGGGTCAAGGGCGGCAAGGCCAACGTGCTCGAGATCACCGAGTACGATCGACGTAGCCTGCCGCCGGCGAAGACCTCGACCGGCGCGCTGTTCACGCACATCGCGCTTGCCGATCCGGCCCGGCCGTTCGTCGCCAAGTTCCATCGCCTCGGCATGCCGAACAACCGCGATCACGCGATGGGGATCGCCGCCGCGCTGCCGCAGCAACAGGCCGCGTGACGGTGCAGCCGCAGGCGTTCACGATCCCGTGTCCGTTCTGCGGCACGGCGACGGCCGCGGCGCGCTGCGAGCGCTGCCAGCGCGATCCGCGCGGGGCGCGGCGGATCTGCGGCCCCTGCGCGCGGCAGACGCCGACGACCGAGCCGACCTGCATGCACTGCGGCGCCGGCAAGCCCAACGACATGGCCTGGAAGATCCCGGTGATCGTGTTGATGTTCGCGCTCGCGTTCGCGCTCGCCGTCGCGCTGCAGCGCTGAACAGAAACGCGGTCGAGGTTCACAGGAACCTGGTCACGTGGTTCCAGACTCCTTCGTGGGGCTCGCGAGGGGACTCGACATGATCGGCTGTCCGTCATTGCTGCACTTCCTCTAATACAGTCGGCTCTGGCCCGTGACGGCTGCGTTGTTTCGCCTCATGACGCCGTTGCTAACATTGGATTACTGAGGGTGTGGTGTCGAGCCATCGATGGGCGCAGCATATTGCTGCACATCTAAGTCACTGATTCGCGTTGTAGATCCCCAATGGCGATCGGTAGCGGCGTATGCAGCCCGACACAAATAATCGATTGCATACTAAGCGGCGATCGATATAGTGGGGCCACTGTACGTGTTCGTGTTGGGACGTCGGGAGAGTCCCCTCGCGGGTCGTACCGGTCCGTTGTTCGGCCAGCGCTCCAATCGCGCCTTGGTCAGAAAGGCTGTTTGTCCGATGTTATCTCGTTCACTCGCGATGCGAGCGCTAGCACCAGGGCTGGCGTTCGCGACCTCGATCTCGTTGCTTGGCTGCATGGCCGACGCCCCCAGCGACGAGGATGACGAGGTCGCGATCACGCAAGATCTGTCGGCGCTGCCGGCGGGCCAGCTAGCCTCGGTCCTCCACAGCGGTCCGTTCGGGCTGCACTCGCTGGCCGACGAGCCGGTGCCGCAGCCGATCGGCGGGCACGTCATCAACCAGGCCGCGGCGGTCCGGCTCGGCAAGGCCTTCTTCTGGGATACGCAGGCGGGTGGTGATGGCAGGACGGCGTGCGCGACGTGCCACGCGTCGTGGGGCGCCGATGCGCGCCGCTTCAACACCGTCAACCCCGGCCTCGATGGCATCTATGGATCGAGCGGCGTGACCGGCCCGGGCCAGACCTTCACGCTCAAGCTGATCACCGACGACGACATCATCGGCGCGCAGGGCACGGAGTTCACCCAGTTCGTGTCGGTGCCCGACGATCCGACGATCGCTGCCGAGGTCGGCACGCCGCTCGACCACCCCGCGTTCGGCCACTTCCGGCAGGCCAACTTCCGCCAGGCGCCGATGATCTTCGGCGCCGCGTTCATGCGCAACCTGTTCTGGGGCGGTGAGGCCAGTGATGGCTTCAACGGCGCGACCATCTGGGGCCTGGGCCCGAACGGCAGCGGCGTCATGTTCGCGAACGTCCAGCAAGCGGCGCTCGCGTCGCAATCGGTCGGTCCGCCGGGCAACCGCACCGAGATGTCGTTCTCGGGGCGTCGCCTGACCGGTCCGGTCAACAGCTTCGCGTCGAAGATGATCGCGCGCCAGCCGCTGCAACACCAGCGGGTGTCGCCGACCGACAGCGTGCTCGGCGCGTACGTCAACCCGGACGCGCCCGGGCTGTGGTGCGGCGGCCAGCCCTGCACGTACACCCAGCTGATCGCCGAGGCGTTCGGACCTGAGCTGGCGGCGACCGTGCTGGACAGAGGCGCGTTCACGGTCCTGTGGGGCGAGGCGATCATGGCGTACGAACAGACGCTGATCCCCGACGAGACGCCGTTCGACAAGTTCTTCAACGGCCACTTCACGGCGTTGACGCCCAAGCAGATCCTCGGCCTCGTGACGTTCGTCGGCCGCGGAAAATGCGTGACGTGTCACGCCGGCCCGATGTTGACGGACGCCACGGTCGCCTTCTATGCCCAGAACGGCGCGGTCAACCGCGATGGCGGCGACACCGGCTTTCACAACATCGGCATGCTGAACAGCGACTTCGACTTCGGCCGCGGTGACGTCGGCCCGGCTGGCGCGCCGCTGGCGCAGGTCGATTCGCCGTTCAACGGGTTCGCGTTCAAGACGCCGACCCTGCGCAACATCGCTCACACGGCGCCGTACTTCCACACCGGCACCAAGCCGACGCTGGCGGACGTGGTCGACTTCTACGATCGCGGCGGCGACTTCGCGAACCCGCAGCGATCGCGCGACGTCAAGCCGCTGCACCTGACCTCGCTCGAGAAGTCGGCCCTGGTCGACTTCATGCAGAACTCGCTGAACGATTGCCGCATCGGCAACGCTCGTGCGCCGTTCGATCATCCCGAGCTCGACGTTCCGAATGGTCCGCACCTCGACGCCACGGGCGCCGCGGGTACGGGAGCCTGCCCGTAGGCTGAGCCCGCGTCGCCAACCGTCGGGCTGGCGCGACGCCGAGCTGTGGACGTCCGCGGGTCGGCGTTCCGCACCGTCGCCCCCCACCGAGGTTGATTGCCTGTTTGTACATCGAGCTGGATCGAACCGTCTGGTGCCGCGTTTTGTTGCGGGTGATGGCCAGCGTGGCGCAGTGGGTCATCACGGAGTGAGCGTTTGGCTCCACAGGCGTCTTCGCGAGATCTCGCCGCACTTTTGCGTGGAGATCATCATGAGTTCAAGCAGCCTGGCACAGACAGGGCCAGACTTTGAAAACTCGGTGCAAATAGCTATTGCGATCCGAAGTGCAGTTCGCATTAACAT
>Ga0307513_10013510_pt1 | contig 10019 bp, 9 predicted proteins | sample 15_EM_MG_FD_202174 | JGI IMG/M metagenome (GOLD analysis project Ga0307513, IMG submission 202174) | Populus trichocarpa ectomycorrhiza microbial communities from riparian zone in the Pacific Northwest, United States - 15_EM | ecosystem: Host-associated > Plants > Roots > Unclassified | place...
CACCAATGGCGCGAGGCCCTCGGTGGGCTCGTCGATCATGATCAGGTCAGGATCGCCCATGAGCGTGCGGCACAGCGTGAGCATCTGCTGCTCGCCGCCGGAGAGCACACCGGCCACCGTATGCCGGCGCTCCTTGAGGCGCGGGAACATCCCGTACATGTCCTCCATCGACCAGCGCGAGGTCTTCGCCTTCTTCTTGTCCGACTTCTCGCCGAGGATCAGGTTCTGCTCGACCGTCAAGGTCGGATAGATGTCACGGCTCTCGGGCACGTAGCCGAGGCCCTTCTGGGCAATCTGGTAGGCCTTCAGTCCCAGCGTCTCCTCGCCCTTGAAGCGGACCGAGCCTGTGGCCTGCACCTGGCCCATCGCTGCCTTCACTGTGGTCGAGCGGCCCACGCCGTTGCGGCCGAGCAGGCTCACGATCTCGCCCTCGTTGACATGCAGATCGACGCCGTGCAGCACATGGCTCTTGCCGTAGTAGGCGTGCAGCCCGCAGATCTCAAGCACAGGGTTGTTCGGAATGGTCATGCGGCCTGCTCCTGCTTCGTGTCGTCGCTCACATGGCTGCCCAGGTAGGCCTCCTGCACGGCCCGGTTGCTGCGCACCCGCTCGGGTGTGTCGCAGGCGATCACCTCGCCGTAGACCACCACCGCGATCTTGTCCGCCAGGCCGAACACGACGCCCATGTCGTGTTCCACCATCAGCAGCGTCTTGCCCGCCGTCACCTTGCGGATCAGCTCCACGGCCGCATCCGACTCCGAGCGGCTCATGCCCGCGGTCGGCTCGTCGAGCAGGATCACCTCGGCACCGCCCGCCACCGTGATGCCGATCTCCAGTGCGCGCTGCTCCGCATAGGGCAGCGCGCCGGCGAGCGTGTGGCGCCGGGCCGTGAGCCCGGTCTGCTCGAGGATCGCATCGGCGCGTTCGCGCGCATCGCGCAGCTGGTTCAGGCGGTTCCAGAACGAGTAGCGGTAGCCGAGCGACCACAGCACCGCGCAGCGCAGGTTCTCGTAGACGCTCAGGCGGTGGAAGATGTTCGTGATCTGGAAGCTGCGCGAGAGCCCCTGGCGGTTGATCTCGAAGGACTTGAGGCCCTGGGTGCTGGTTCCGTTGAGCAGGATCTCGCCCGAGCTCAGCGCGAAGCGTCCCGAGATCAGGTTGAAGAGCGTCGTCTTGCCCGCGCCGTTGGGGCCGATCACCGCGAACCGCTCTCCCTTGGGTATCTGCAGGCAGGCGCCGCGGATGATCTCGGATTTGCCGAAGTTCTTGCGCACGTCGCGCAGTTCCAGCGCGAAGACCTCGCTGCAGTTCGTCTTCATGCCAGCCCCCCTGGTGCTTGCTGCGAACCATGGGCCATATCGGCCTGGACCTGCTCCCACTGGTTGCGGAAGGCCTTGCGGCTCTTCATGAGCCAGAAGCCGCCCGCCGCCAGCAGCCCGATGCCCAGCGCCCACAGCGCGGCATTCCAGAAGGGCGTGAGCGAGGCCAGGAACTGCGCCGCCGCCGCCTTCTGTGCGCCGAAGGCGAGCGCGTACGAGAGTTCGACGACGACGATGGAGCCCGCGAGCATCACCGCCGAGGCCGCCACCACCGACAGCCACTGCGGCAGCACGCGCGCGAACAGCCCGGCGCGCAGCACCCGCCAGTTGGCCGAGAAGATGGCCGCCAGACCACCTGGCGCATACATGACGAACAGGATGAAGAAGACCCCGAGGTACAGCTGCCAGGCCATGGTGTAGTCCGACAGCTTGGTCGTCAGGAAGCCGCCCGCGACGGCGCCCAGGATCGGCCCCACGAAGGAACCGACGCCGCCGATGAAGGTGAACAGCAGCCCGTTGCCCGAATGCGCGGCGCTCACGCTCTCCGCGCCCACGATCTCGAAGTTGATCGCCGCCAGCGCGCCGCTGATGCCGGCGAAGAAGGTCGAAATGATCAACAGCAGGTAGCGCACCTTGCGGGTGTCATAGCCGATGAACTCGGCGCGCTCTGCGTTGTCGCGCACCGCGTTGGCGATGCGCCCGAGCGGGGTCTGCGTGAAGGCATACATCGCGACGGTACAGACGACGAGCCAGACGACGATCAGGTAGTACACCTGGATCTGCGGACCGAAGCTGAAGCCGAGGAAGCCGCTGCCGTACGAGCGACTGGTCGTGATGCCGCTCTCTCCGCCGAAGAAGCGCGGGAACAGCTGCGTGAAGGCATAGACCAGCTCGCCCATGCCCATGGTGATCATCGCGAAGGTGGTGCCGGCCTTCTTGGTCGGGACGTAGCCCAGCACCACGCCGAAGAAGAGTCCGGCGACACCGCCCACGACCGGGATCAGCACCAGGGGCACGTAGAGGCCGCTGCCGGCGGCTGCCGAGGCGTTCATCACATGGACGGCGACGTAGCCGCCGAGGCCCGAGTAGACGGCATGGCCGAAGGACAGCATGCCGCCCTGGCCGAGCAGCATGTTGAAGGACAGGCCGAACACGATCAGGCAGCCGAGCTGAGAGAGGAAGGAGATCGAGGCGCCGCTGTCGAACACCAGCGGCGCGGCCACCAGCACGGCGATGTAGCCGAGCCAGGCGAGCGGGCGCCAGCCGCCCAGGGCCGAGGGCAGGACTTCGGACATGGATGGGGCCGATGAGACGGATGCGTGGGGAAGGGTGACGGCCATGGTCAGGTCTCCCGCGCGCCCATGAGACCCTTGGGCCGGAACACCAGCACCAGGACCAGGAACATGTAGGGCAGAATCGGGGCGACCTGCGCAATGGTCAGCTTGAGCACGTCGTAGCTGAGCGACGTGCTTTGCACGGTGACGCCGAAGAGCTTCAGGACCGAGAGAGCCGAGTAGTCCATCGACACCGCGAAGGTCTGCAACACACCGATCAACAGCGAGGCGAATAACGCGCCGACCAGCGAGCCCAGCCCGCCGATCACGACCACCACGAAGATGATGCTGCCCACGGCCGCCGCCATCGCCGGCTCGGTGACGAAGGCATTGCCGCCGATCACGCCGGCCAGCCCGGCAAGCGCGGCGCCACCGCCGAAGACCATCATGAAGACGCGCGGCACGTTGTGGCCCAGCGCCTCGACCGATTCCGGGTGCGTCAACGCCGCCTGGATGACGAGGCCGATGCGCGTGCGCTTGAGCACCAGGTAGATCGACAGCAGCATCAGCAGCGCGACCAGCATCATGAATCCGCGGTAGGCCGGGAAGGTGGTGGTGAAGAGCGTGAAGAGCGGGCCGTCCATCTCCGCTGGAACCGCATAGGGCACGGTGAGACGGCCCCAGATGACCTGGACCATCTCGACGATCACGTAGGCCAGCCCGAAGGTGAAGAGCAGCTCGGCCACGTGGCCGTGGCGGTGCACGGTGCGAAGGCCGAAGCGTTCCACCAGCGCGCCCACGCCCCCGACCAAGATCGGCGCCACGAACAAGCCGACCCAGAAGCCCAGCTTCAGGCTGATCGCATAGGCGATGTACGCCCCCAGCATGTAGAAGCTCGCGTGCGCGAAGTTCAACACGCCCATCATGCTGAAGATCAGGGTCAGGCCCGAGGACAGCATGAACAGCAGCAGGCCGTAGCTCACGCCGTTGAGCAGGGTGATGAGGGTATATTCCATGACAGCCTCAGACCACGCCGGAGATGAAGGCCTCGATGTCGGCGAAGGCCTTGGTCGAATGCGGCAGCATGGCGCGGTCTGTGGCCGTCTTGAAGTCGCGCATCTGCTGTGCGCTGACGCTGCCGATGGTCAGCATGCCGGCGGCTTCGACAGCCTCGATGAGGCCGCGGGCGGCAGGGTCGAGTAGCATTCTTGTCTCCTTCTGTATGGCGGATCTCCAGGCCGAGCACCTCGGCAACAGGGATGCCGGACTCAGCGCAGCGCCGTGGCCCCGAAGGCCGGCAGGGGCCGGATCAGCGGCGTCAACTTCTCGCGCGCTTCCTCGGGGGTGATGTATTCCGCTTCGCTGATCTTGACATTCTCGATCGGCCCGGCCTCTCCACCGTTCTCGCCGATGAGCCGGCCGCGATCGTCGAACCGCCAGAACGTCAAACCCATCTTGCGCCGCATGTAGTAGCCCTGCGGGTCATTGACTTTGGCGCCCAAAGTCGCAAGCACATCGCCGCGCACGAAATGGTTTGAGATGGAGACCGAAGTGAAGGTACTGCCCGACAGGAAGATCTCCTCGTCCTGCAGCAGAATCACCGGCTGGCCGATGGTCATGTAGAACTGCTTGAGGGCCGGCCTGCCCTTGATGTCGACGCCGGTCCCCTTGAACGACAACGTGTAGTGCGGCTCTTCGATCAGCATGCCGGCTTCGAAAATGTTTTCCCACCTGCCGGCGACTTCCGAGAGCGCGTGGCGGCGATAGTTTTCCAGCATCTGGCGATGCAGCGGATCCGTCACCTCGAGGAGCATTCGGTCCGCGGTGGCCATGAGGGTGGTGATGTCGAGCTTGCTCATGAATCATTCCTGTGGTCGTATGGATGGTTGTCAGGCCGTTCTTTCTTCGGCCAGGTCAAGTTCCTGCTTCATCTGGTCACGCATCACGAACTTCTGTATCTTGCCGGTGATGGTCATCGGGAACGAGTCGACGAACTTGATGTAGCGAGGCACCTTGTAGTGGGCGATCTGGCCCCTGCAGAAAGACTGAAGCTCCTCCGCGGTAACGGTCTGCCCCTTCTTCAGGATGATCCAGGCGCAAAGCTCCTCGCCGTACTTGTGGTCCGGCACGCCAATCACCTGCACGTCCAATACCGCCGGATAGCGGTAGAGGAATTCCTCGATTTCGCGCGGGTAGACGTTCTCGCCGCCGCGGATCACCATGTCCTTGATACGGCCGACGATATTCACGTAGCCCTCTCCGTCCATGGTCGCCAGGTCGCCGGTGTGCATCCAGCCGTCGTGGTCGATCGCTTCGCGGGTCTTCTCCTCGTCGCCCCAGTAGCCGTGCATCACGGAATAGCCCTTGGTGCAGAACTCGCCCGTCTTTCCGACCGCAACGGTCTTGCCCGTCTCCGGGTCGACCACCTTGATCTCCAGGTGCGGCTGCACGAGGCCCACGGTGGCAACGCGCTTGTCCAGCGGCGTCTCGGTGCTGCTCTGGCAGCTGACGGGACTGGTCTCCGTCATGCCGTACGCAATCGTGACTTCGCTCATGTGCATCTTGTCGACCACGTGCTTCATCACCTCGATCGGGCAGGGCGAGCCGGCCATGATGCCGGTGCGCAACGTGGAGAGGTCGAACTCGCCGAACCGCGGATGCGCGAGTTCCGCAATGAACATAGTGGGCACGCCGTGCAGCCCCGTGCATTTCTCGGCCTGGACTGTCTCCAGCACAGTGAGCGGATCGAAGCCGTCGTTGGGGTAAATGATCGCCGCGCCATGCGTCAGGCACGCAAGGTTGCCCAACACCATGCCGAAGCAGTGGTACAGCGGTACAGGAATGCACAGGCGGTCGACCTCCGTCAGCTTCATCGCTTCGCCGATGAAAAAGCCGTTGTTCAGGATGTTGCGGTGCGTGAGCGTCGCGCCCTTGGGGAAGCCCGTCGTTCCGCTGGTGAACTGGATGTTGATCGGGTCGTTCGCGTTCAGGGCCGCGCCGACCTTTGCCACTGCCGGATCGTCGGCACTTCCCTTTTCCATCAGCTCGGCGAAGCTCAGCATGCCGGGCTGGTTCGCCGTGCCGAGTTGCACGACTGTCTTGAGTGTCGGTGCGCGCTTTGCGTCGAGTTGCCCGGCGTTGCTTGACGCGAGTTCGGGCGCGAGTTCGCGCACGATACCCAGGTAGTCGCTGGTCTTGAACGCCGTCATCGTGACGAGCATCTTGCAGCCAACCTTGTTCAGTGAGTACTCGAGTTCGGTGACGCGGTAGGCCGGATTGATGTTGACCAGCACAATGCCTACCTTGGCCGTGGCGATCTGCATCAGCAGCCACTCGCTGCTGTTGTGTGCCCAGATGCCCACGCGGTCGCCGACAGCAATCCCGGCGCGCAGCAGCGCGCTGGCCAGCTTGTTGGCTTCGCGGTCGAGCTGGCCGTAGGTGTAGCGCACGCCCTGGTAGCGCGACACGAGCGCTTCGCGCTGCGGGAACCGCCGGACCATCGCCTCGAAGTTGCGGCCGATGGTGTCTTCGATCAGGGGGACGGCGGTGGGGCCGGCGTCCTGGCTTTGGGTGAGCGGCATGTGGGGCCTCCAGCTGTCAATGGAAGACACGGCTCATGTTCCGGAAGGCCGCTTCATCTGGCACGAGGTCGGCTGCGCCGACACGTACGAGTCGAGCTTCTGCACCGTCTTCCAGCCGTAACCCGTCTTCTCCTGGTCGTACTTCACGTCCTTGCCGTTCACCTTCGTCCAGTTCGCGACGTACAGCGGCAACAGCATCTGGTGATCGCTCTTGCGCATTTCCATCTCACCGGTCAGGCCCTTGAACTTCATGCCCTCCATCGCGTACGCGACCTTGAGGGCGTCCGTTGACTTCGCGTCCCGGAAGCCCTGGTGCAGCATCTCGACGCCGTTCGAAGCGGCCAGGTGCAGGAAGTCCTTGCCGTACTTCTTGTTCATCACTTCGGTGTAGGCCGCGCCCGTGAAGCCCTCGATGTTCGGGTGGTAGTAGGCAATCAGCTTCAGGCGGTCCTCGCCGACGGCGCCCATCGCGGCCGGCGCACCGGGGGCATTGGCGAACATCGTGTAGAAGTCGACTTTCAGGTCCGCTTCCTTGGCGGCCTTGATCAGCAGCGTGAGGTCGTTGCCGAAGCTGCTGGTCACGATGCTATCGGCGCCCGTGGCCCTGATCTTCGCGACGTAGGGCGAGAAGTCCTTCACCTGGCCCAGGGGAATCAGGTCGTCGCCGACGATCTGGATGTCCGGACGCTTGCGCGCGAGGTATTCCTTCGTGAGCTTCGAGACGCTTTGCCCCGTGACGAAGTTCTGGTTGATCAGGTACAGCTTCTTGATCTTCGGGTCTTTCGCCATGTACGTGGTCAGGGCCTCGACCTTCATCTCCGAATGCGCGTCCATGCGGAAATGCCAGAAGCTGCACTTCTCGTTGGTCAACGCCGGGTCGTTCGACCCCCAGCTGACGTAGATCACTTCCTTGCCGGGGTTGCGCTCGTTGTGCTTGTTCACGGCATCGAGTAGTGCGCCCGCTGCGCCGGAGCCGACGCCCTGGGTCACGTAGCGGATGCCCTGGTCGACCGCTGCCTTGAACTGCAGCAGCGTCTCCTGCGGGTTGGCCTTGTTGTCGAATGCGACGAACTCCAGCGTATTGGACTTGTCGGCGTCCTTCCTGGCCTGGTAGATCTCTTCGGAGACGCGGAAGGCCTGCAGGCCATTTTCGCCGAGCAGGCCCAGCGGGCCGGACACCGGATCAATGTAGGCGATCTTGACGTTCTCGGCGTGAGCCGTGCCGGCGAGGAAGGCGGCGGTTGTGAGGGCGAGGGCGCCCGTGCGAAACGATGCAATCATGCTTGTCTCCATATAAGTGTTGTGTCAGGTAGCTGGATCAATCGACGCGAATCATCTTCTTGCCCTGATGCAGGCCCTTCAGAAGATCGATCAGCGCCTGGGGCGCGCGCTCGAGTCCGTCGACGATCTCGACCGGTGTTTTGAGCGAGCCGGCCTTGATGAGGTTGACGAGCTCCGCTTCGGCCGATGCGCGCTGGCCGTAGTAGTCGAACACGATGAAGCCCTGCATGCGGACGCGCTTGCGCACCAGCACGCCCGGCATGCCGGCTCCGACGCCGCGCGGGGCGCCGCCGGCGTCGTATTGCGAGACCGCGCCGCAGCACACCACCCGCCCCTGCAGGTTCATGAGCAGTAGCGCCTGCTCGAGGATGTCGCCGCCGGTGTTGTCGAAATACACGTCGACGCCGCGCGGGCAAGCCGCCGCCAGATCCGCCGCGAGATGGCCGGCCTTGTAGTCGACAGCGGCGTCGACGCCGAGTTCGTCGACCAGCCACCTGCATTTTTTCGGACCGCCCGCGATGCCGACCACGCGGCAACCAGCGAGCCGCGCCAGTTGCACGGCGATGCAGCCGACAGCGCCCGCGGCTGCGGACACGACGACTGTTTCGCCGGGACGCGGCCGCCCGATATCGAGCAGCCCGAAATAGGCCGTGAGGCCGGTGATGTTCAGCACGCCGATGAGGTGCTCGAGCGATTGCGCCTTGTCGCGCTTCACGACCGCGCCGGGCGCAATCACGGCGTAGTCCTGCCAGCCGAAGTCGCCCTCGACGATGTCGCCGGACTGCAGTTCGGGCGTGCGCGAATCGACGACTTCGGCCAGGCCGTACGCCGCCATCACTTCGCCTGGCTGCAGCTGCGGCCGGTAGGTCGCGGCTTTCATCCAGGCGCGTTGCGCCGGATCGACCGAAATCGCGCGAACGCGAACCAGCGCCTGGCCTGCCTCGGGTGCCGGCAAGCCGCCGCCCCGCAATTCGAAGTGCTCGGCGCCCAGTGCGGCCTCGGGCCGGCTGACGTAGATCCACTGGCGGTTGCGGGTCGTTGCGCTCATCGCTCGTCCTTCAAGCCGTCTTGATCCACACGGCCATGGCCTGCAGGAACTCGTCCAGGCGCTCGGTGCCCGACTCGCGGCCATAGCCGCTCATCTGCCAGGCAAAAGGCGGAGAGGGCGAAGATTCGATAAGCTGTCATGACAGTCTCCAGGGACGAAGCCGGGGCGAGAAGGTTGGCTCGTTGGTTCAACCAACGAGCCGTATTGGAGCACGCATGGTAGGATGGATGCAAGTGGGGGCAACGCAGCCGCGAGACTTCCGCGATACCTTCCGTTGATCACCTACGCTCGACAATGGTTGAGCCTGAAACTGCCAATGAGCCAAGCCAACTCGACCGCACCGATGCCTGCCAAAATCCCGCCCAAGACTGCTGCACGGGAGATGCCTGCGTTCGCGCCGATCGCGCCTGTGCGACGGGCCTTCGAGGTGGTCGCGGAACGCGTGCGTGAGCTCATTCGGTCGGGTGGCCTTCGCCCAGGCGACAAGCTGCCTCCCGAGCGCGTGCTAGCCGAACAGCTGAATGTGAGTCGCAACACCCTGCGCGAGGGCCTACGGGCGTTAGAGCTGGGCGGTGTGTTGGAACTGCGCAAGGGCGGAACCGGCGGCGCCTTCATCGTGGCGGGCGGGCCCGACACGGTCGTCAACGGCTTCCGTGACCTCTACTCGCTGGGGGCGATCTCCCCAGAGCAACTGACCGAAGCCCGGGTGTGGATCGAGACGATTGCCGCCCGCGTCGCATGCGAGCGCGCCAGCGAAGCGGAAATCGCCGAACTTTTTGCCAATGTCCAGGCGGCGATGGATGCCGAGGATGCAGGTGACTTCGTGGAGCGCTCCCGGATCCATCGCCAGTTTCACGTTTTGGTCGGGCGGGCAACCCACAACCCGATCATCGCCTTCACGCTACAAGGCATTATGGAAATCATGGCCCAGTTTGTACGGGCCATCGGACATCCCAGCCCCTCGGTCATGGCCTCGCGCAAGCGCCTTCTCGCTGCATTTGTCGACCGGAACGTGGACGCGGCAGCAGAGGAAATGGTAAGTCACCTTCGGCAGTTGCACCGCGACTATCTCGCCACGTCCCAAGGCGTTCCACTCGGCGTTCCCGCACCGAAGAAGCGAGCGCCGTCCAAGACACCGAAAGACAAGGGTCGCTTAAGGTCACGGACAAACGACCGGTGAGCCGCAGCCCCGGCAGACTCCGGCGGCAAGGGCGGGTGCGGGGCAATCGCAACCCCCTTCGGTCGGATACGGATCGCGATCTTGCCCACATGGCCCGCCCGCTGCAGCGCACGATAGGCGTTTCGCCTCCTCGAAGGGGAATACACGGTCGACCACCGGGTGGATTCGATGGTGCTCGATCATCCCGGCCATGCGCTCGAACATGGCGCGCGAGCCATTTCGAATGCCGCGCACGATGGCTCCGCTCGTCACAATCTCGCCCGGATCCATCTCGCCCCGCCGCGGTCGCGCCCAGCGAACGCGCCTTTTCGATCTTTTGGACAAGGGGATAAGCCT
>Ga0307513_10013511_pt1 | contig 10019 bp, 5 predicted proteins | sample 15_EM_MG_FD_202174 | JGI IMG/M metagenome (GOLD analysis project Ga0307513, IMG submission 202174) | Populus trichocarpa ectomycorrhiza microbial communities from riparian zone in the Pacific Northwest, United States - 15_EM | ecosystem: Host-associated > Plants > Roots > Unclassified | place...
AGAAGCAATGGAGGAGCACCGAGCAAGCTTCTTTACACTATCCCCTTGCCCTTCGTTGATGATTCTTAGCGCGTCGTAGCTGCTGTTCCTCTCCGCGCTCCCAAACCTATGAATATGCTCCACAGTTGGTGGTGCTGAGCAAGTACCGCAGCTAGCTACCCTTCCGGCTCGCGTTCCCCGCGATCGTATCGACCCGAAGACCTTGCTGTTAGAAGGCTGGGCCTCAACGTGAAGACGATCTTCCTCGTCAATCGAGAAACAAATTTGCGCTTTTCGGTGCGCCCGACCTTCGTTCCCGGGCCGTCTAATGTCGACGTAAATCCAAAACCCAAAACTCAAAACCCATGCTCGGCCTCGCAGGCTGCAAACAGAATGCGATTTGTATCTTTCAATCCCTCGTTGTTCCGCTTCCATCCATATTACCTGTTGTACAGCAGTTTCTGTCTTCTGCCTTGCCACATAGTCGGATCTCTCTCTCCTGTGTCCATTGATGACCGCCCTATACCCAATCGGCGCTGCTCTTCTTCGTAGGGCTCCTTTGATAATATGAACGCCCATGACGGACGCCACTGTACTTCTTGGTTGTATTTAGATGCTCCTACGCTTAGACCTGCACGACCATTGACCCCCGTTGTCCTCTCTATATTCGTACCTCATTTCTCTGGATCCTTGTGATCGTACTTCCACGGCTTGTGTAACTGCTAGGAGCAGCGAAGCACAATGATTCTTTATCGGGATTAGCCGAGCAGCCTGTGAGATGAAAGGAGATCACCTGATACTTGTTGAATACCAACCACGATTTTTTGCGGATCGGCATACGAAGCTGAATGTCAGCCTGAAGCCCCACGACTTCGAAGATGACCTGTCGACCTTCAAGAGACGATTTCTGGAGTCCATTAATGGGCTTCGAAATGTTTGTACATAATATACCGTGTATTAACTTTATCTCAGATCTTATCACAACGATATTATGGTCGAGGCGTCGGAAAGCTGTGATTGCTGCCCAGAGGACCCAAATGAGACGAAGGAGGCAACGTGACACGGTGACAGAAACACCTTGCAAAGGCTACAGTGAAGGCCAGTAGATGTTCTGGTGGTTCGTTGAGTGTGCACCTTGACCACAACTACGTTCATCGCCCTGCCGGAATGCCGCTGATTTCCACCAACCGAGGTCATATTGGTGGGTTTAACGCAGAAAGTCTATTGATTCTATCTGATGTCGCGAAGACGAGGACAGGGTTCGAACAATCCTGACCCGACTGCTCGGTGGGCTACTCTGTGACGTCGAACAGCACGCAAGGTTGATGTTCTTCCTCCAGAGTCCTTTGGGAATGAAAAGTCGATATGGGAATATTATAACGAAATGGCCGCATTGGACGACACCATCCGGGAGATCGAATGGCGAGATTTGGCAGATACCGTACTCGTCTTTGTATGTCTGGACACTCTCTACAGTACATGTCTGCTGACATGGTCCCAGGATGGTCTATTTGCGGCCTTCCTTTCCGCCTTCCTTGTCTTCTTGATTCCACAGCTCCAGCCTAACAGCGGGGACGTCGCAATGGACGTGCTCATTCACATTTCACAACAGCTCAGCAACTCGACTACTCCTGCATTTGAGCCCACCGGCTTTCAAGTCTCCTCCTACGCCGCCGCAGTGAACGTGCTCTTCTTCCTCAGCCTCGCATTCGTGTTGCTCGATGCATTCCTTGCGATGCTTGTCAAGGGCTGGCTGCAGGAGTTTGACCGTGGATGGAGGAAGTTCACTGTGGCGCATCTCCGTGCACAGGAACGCGAACGGCGGCTGCAGGAGCTGGAGCGCTGGAAGCTGCCTGAGCTCGTCGCTCTCCTCCCGATCCTGATTCAAGGGTCACTCCTACTCTTCTGTATTGGCCTGCTTGTTCTTATCTTTCCTCTCCATATGCCATCTGCCATTTTGTCCACACTCGCTTTTCTGTTCGGATTCGGCTTCTATGGGTTGACTACATATGTGTCGATTGTGAATAGTTATGCACCATTCTCCTCTCCTGTGTCTCGGCTTCTCGCGCGTGGCCCAGCGGTTCTGCAAAGCTGGAGTCTTGCCATTACTCGCAACGCCCGGCGCATCGCTTCTGCCATTATCACATTTTACAACCGCCCTCCGCTCCCCCCTCAAGATCAGCAGGCCGATGCAGATCCTTCCCATCAAAGCGTGCAGTCGTTACCTTTGAACAGCGAACTGGCTAAACCCCCAGAACTCCACCACGCCGGCGATGCTGAAAAGAGCAATACCCTACCCCGTTCTCGCTCTGATATTGATCCTCAGATGCATGTCCATGTCCTCGAACGGCTGGTTACGACGACTGCTGAGGCTGTGGAGAATATTCCGATCTTCCTGGAACTACTTGACCAGCCAGTGAAGGATCCTACACTACGTCCATTCAATGTGGACAAGTGGAGAGAATTGCTTCATATGACATTGGGGTTGCTTAGAGATCAATCCACTTTCCCTGCTTCTGCCGCCTGCACTCTTGCCCGCACTATGATGATTTGTTACAACCGCGAAACCCCTGATCGGCAGTTGTGCCTTACACTACAGCACTATTTAAGAAGCAGGGAAACTGATGATCGAAGACCACGTTTGCCACTCAATATTCTCTTCTCTTCCTATATACTTTTCTGGCTTGGTGATTCACCTCTATATGACATTTGCCGGACGATTGTACTTCTTGAGCCAAGTGATGCTGCTGATGCTGAACTCCTCTGGATGGTGAATACTTTCCACAGGACTGGCCAGGTTGAATCCTATGTCCTATTTTTTGGAGCTGTGCTCACATATGTTTCAAGCACAGAACAGAGTAGAAGGTCCCAAGTTCCACTCACTCTTGCAGTCATTTATGCGATGCACACCATCGCATCCGCACTTCAACGAGGTACTAACCCCATTGGTGGCCTCTGTATCCTGCCAGGGAATGTTTCCACTTCTGTGTCTGTCCCCATGACCTTCTCTCAGGTTGACGGCATTGACGCACTAGACCTATGGAGTGAAGATTGCATTCAATTTGTTAAGGACATTCTCCAACTGTATCTGGATGCAGAAGTGACTGGTCTCGCAACGTATAATGAATTTCAACTTTCCCTGATTGCCGCACTCTACATTGATAGCACCAAACGGGCTCATGCACGCGCTGCCTTTGCAGAGCTTCTAAAGCACACAAGCATCACAAACCAGGAATTTCTCTGGCTGGATGTCTATGATCAAGGCAAGCTTCCAGTCTACCAATATATGGCTTTCTCCAAGAAACCCCTTAACCAGGATCGTTACCCTCATACCACTCTTCGTGATGTCATTCGGAATACCATTCATGGGCTGTCTACATTACAGCTTTCTGGCCTGCATGTATTGGATATGGCCGTAAAGTCTGTCCATAAAACAGCACCCACTTCATCAAAGTGGCTCGCCAAAGGACCATCTGGGTTGTATATATGGGAACCTGATGGACAATTCGTTGCCGTCCTAAGCAGGGTTAATTATTGGGTTCTGCTCCATCTGGGCACTCTTCTTTCCCCACAACGCTATTTATTCCCAGAGGAGGTCAAGGAGTTAAAATGGTCTGATACTCCTGAGAAAGTGCACATTGCAAAGGCTCGGCTTGTTCTTTATGATTCTTTGGAGAAGGCAGAGCATGAAGAGGCCAACGGGCCGAAACTATATCCAGAGCTGCTCAGCGTGTTTCTCTGGTCCAAAGACCATGGGGTCTGTACACATGCATTTAAGTGGTGCCTTAACCTGGTTCCTATTAGCCAGCCTGGTACACTTGCAGATGCTGATAGCACCAGCATGTTCATCCCAGAAATAATGGGTTATGAATGGGTTGAACACTTTATCCATGTGCTTTGTAACGGTCACGTATGGGAGAGGGGTAGTTCATGGTCGCTTTTGATATCACATCTTGTTCCAAAATGGACAATCCTGACCTCTTCCTGGCGTCATCACTTCGCTTCAGCATTCCTGTTCTCCATTGTGCGTTCTGATGACATGCATTGGCTCCCTGCCTACCAGTGTCTTGTTGTAGACGCTGCAACCATGCCATTTGAGCGGCTATCAGCATTTATCCCTTTCCTTACAACCATGCTAGAGCTCATCAAGTCCACTTTGACTTGGGCCACACTCACTTCACTTGAAGATTGGTTGGCCAATCTCCCAGGAGCGTTTGAGAATCGGGATGCTCAAACTCAAATCGAACACATTCTGGCCACCATGAAGCCCCAGATTTTAGAGGAGACTCTTGCGTTCTTTACAGAGCTCCCAATGGCAGGTTCATGGAAGGATGATTGATCTTCAGTGAGGTGGGCTCTCTTGTATATATATCTGAATGGCAAGCTGAATAGAACAAATATGTCGTGCATTGGATCTGACAAACAACATTCAGTATTAGTGGTTGTAATAATATGACTATCTAAACTTTCCTAATTATGCGAGCGGCTTAAGTGAACGTGTAGCTTCCTTGATTTTTCTTGCATTTGCCGTTCTCGCACTTGTACGAGAAGCGCAATTGATGTGGTACTTGTTCCAATTGTTGTCACACTCCAAGTACCACGCGTTGACAAGCATGCATCGATCAAGGCTAGCGCGGAGTGAAGGGAGAAGAGCGCGTTCAGGGCCGCTAACGTCGCCCGAGAATGGTGAATTCGGCGGACGTGGCGTAGAAACCATGCGCAACATGGAATGGAGTGCAAACTCTTAGCGCTTGACTGCAGGTGAAACAAGGAACCGAGGCTCGGTTTGCTGCACAGGGCTGTGAATGGCCGCAAGGATTTAGGTATATAAGGACTCGTTTCGCTCGACATGTTTGTAGCGGGCCCCAACATGATTATTCTGTCGTGTTATCGGCTGGCGGAAACTTTGACATAACGCGCTGCACCTCGATTGATCCCTAATGGGACATGCACGATGGGCAGCCAGGGTCAACGTCGCTCATTCATGTCTACTTGTCAAGGTCTCTGGAAAAGTCTTGGAGACGTGAGTAGTGAGCCTTGCCAACGTCTACAATGTCAATGCAGACACGAGTCCACCTATGTTCATTAGTAGTGTGGCGGGTGCCACCTCGCCTATCGCATCTGGAATGATCCACTGAAAGAAGATCGTCCTCAAAACCTGTGAATTCCGGGGTATTATCACTCCCCACACCATTGGCCCCTCTGTGACCCTGTCTCGGTTTGTCCGTTCTTTGATTCTCAGCAAAAGCTTAAATCGACCTTCGCCTCGACCAGCACATTTGGTCGCACCTCGCCACGTTTCCAGGCCTCTATTGTGCGATTAAGTCGGCTGCTCTTATCCTTGGCGCTGGTGGTCGCGTTGAAGGGTCTGAGAAACCGATTTCCGGTTGCAGATTTCCCCGAAAGCAGCAGGACTCTGACCCCGCAAAGCACCTGTAGGCCATTGCTTTAAATCTAGTGCCGAATAGCTTTAATGTCGTTCTTGGGTCGCGTTCCAGGTGTTTGCTGGGCTGAAGCTGAGTGCTCGTGACGCGTAACGATGAGGGGAGCGGAGAATAGACCGGCCTGGAGCTATAATAAATTACATGGACCTGAGAGTGTATTAGGACAGATGGCATGAATACGAGCACGGTATCTACCAAATCTTTCCCATTCAGCTTGCAGCCATCTCGTTGTATTATTCGCCTATGAGTGTATCAAATACCCCACTGAAAGATGAGAGAGCGTGGTTCGGTGAGGAGAGCGGTGTGCAATCGTCCATGTGTACGATGCTTGCTTCTGACCCTGCCGGTCCTGCCGGTCCTGCCCGCTGTAATCAGCTTTGTTATCTCGGCTGAGTAACCCTTGTCAACGTTCGTCGTTGGACGTCTCATCTGTTGGGCAAAAAAAGAGTAACCACCAGTAGCTAGCGTAGTCGTTTATATATATACCAAATCGTTCGTCTAATGGTCCCGGTCCCGGGAGCGTGAGTAACACTTGGCCGGCATAAGGTGGATTGATGAGTAGCCGCATCGACTAGCATTTGTCCCATTCCCCATTCCCATTCCCCATTCCCTTGCAGAATGCACCTCGACTGAGGTTTGCAACAGTGGTCGAACACGACGCTACAAGTCACTCGCCTGTCGTCTCCCTTCGAGTCGATCTCGCCGGCAAAGAACAAGGATGGGCTCAGTACCTCGACGAACAGCTATGGAAGCGACAGCAGCTCTACTCGATCTGATAGTGTCAACGAATCAACGCCCCGCAAACTCCCCTGGTCAGGCTGTCCCCAGCCATCTCCGAGGAGCGCGAGCTCGCCGATGTTTCTTTTCCTGCACATTCTACCGATTTCGCCGTTCCAACTCCTTCCTTGACTGTGTCTGTCTTGGACTACGCGGATGATAATTGGTCAGTTACGATCTATGTCCCACCCTCTCTGGTCTGTGTGCCGTCGCTGTCGTGGCCCTTCCCGCCGTAACGAGTAGGGATCTGACAGTACGACTACGAGCAATGGTCTTGCGTCGATCACGCTCCTTTACGCCTTCCCTTTGCCCTTCATCGATGGTCCCGAAGCGCCGTCGCTCTCCATCGCAGAAATGCTGGTGGACGGGATCGGCGAGCCTTGCGGGCATCCCGCAGGCAAACCTCCAACCCGACAGTGCATTGTACCGGCTGTTTGACACCCGTCAATCGATTCAGGAGTTACTGTCACCTATGGCTGGTCGTCGATGCGGGGACGGTTCCAGCTGGAGGCATGTTGAAGGTCAACCACATATTCTTGGGAATTCGCATGCGAGGCTCAGCGTCACCCTGACGTTCCACGGCTTCCAAACAGCGAAAATCCAAAAGCGACCTTGTCGACATTCGCGGAAAAGAAAGTGACGGTCGCTGGATCACATGAATAGGCCGCGGGGCGTGTGTACATGATTTACTGTGTATTAAATGCATCTATGACCTTCTCACTATGGCCTAGTGGTGGGCCAATCGGAGGGCCGTGACTGCTGCTGAAAGCGCCGAGTGAAGCGAAGCCTGCGACGTGATAGGGCGACAGGATCGTCCTCAGGGGGTACTGTGAAGGCCGGTAAATGTTTTGGTGGTTCGGAATGGGTCCGCTTTCCAGCAGCTTGACTACGTTCACGTCCCAAGTCGGAATGCCGTTTTTCTCCAGCAACCGAGGTCATATTGGTGGGTCCAACACTGCATTTGACTGTCTTGTTCGCTGACTCTGGTGTTGTCAAGAGGAGAGGGTTCGAACAATCGTGACCCGACTGCTTAGTGAGCTGCTCTGTGGCATCGAATAACATGCACGCTTGATGTCCTTCCAGAGTCCCTTGGGAATGAAAAGTCGATATGGGATTATTATAATGAAATGGCCGCATTGGACGATACCATTCATTGGCTCCTGCGTGCAAGGCAGGCCGAGGTGGCCTCTAGTTACGACCACAGCAGAAGGTTGCATGCAATCATCCTCCCATAAATTTGGAGACTGACTTTCCTTTTTACAGTGGCCGATTCTTGACTTTGAATTATCAGCTCCTTGGAGAGCGTCGTGCGAACCATCCTCCTGAGGTAGCTGTGAACGAGGTAAAACATGGTGGCCATGTTAAAGGAAGTACTAGTCGTGGTTGGGCTAGGAGGTACTGTATGCTTGCCTAACGTGGACAAAGCCCATGTCAACCTAAACCCACCCCGAGGATTTGGAGGGCGGGATGGAATGTGATATTAGTTACAGACAGAGGACTATTAGGAGGCTTGATTTGAGGGTAGAGTAGCCCTCCGCCAGACTGCCTGCCAAATTTACGAGAATGGAATGCCTCGGCACAAGCGTAGTTCCCGCACCCGTGAAGAAGCGATCAGAGTCTAAGTAAATTCAGGAATCGTATCTATCTTGACATCGCTATATTCGTCGTGCCATCCATATGACTCCGGCTCAGGTGCGAGGGTCGGAAAATATCAGCATCGATACAGATTCTGTATGGTGAAACACGCCGAACACCTCATTCGCACAAGGACCGTATTTTTCCACCCACTCGGACCGTCTTCCCAAATCTCGATAAACGAAAAATATGAATTTGTCCTGTGCAGTTTGGTCGCAATGGCGTTTATGTCGTGATTTACTTCGCGACAAGAAAGATGAATGTGTGGGTGCGTGTGGCGCTCGAGGGAAGTGAGACCTTCGGCGATTTTGAGTAGTGACTGAGGGAGAATGAGTCGAGTTATGGAGCGAAAGGACCACATACATCATCAAGTACAGACAAGCACAGACTTTCGAAAGACAGAATAATCGTCACCATTTGCTCCACCATGCTTGTGTCGAGTATCGCAGTCTCGAGGGATAACTTTCGTACCGCGGCAGTGCGCTGTGCAACTTCTTCCCCGAACCTATCCTGATCATATCATTGAAAGGGGCCGAACGAGATCGCTTCTGCTGGTTACCCTTGTATGAGCTGCTCAACCAGCTTGGTTGAGGAGTCTAGTCTTAGATTGGCAAGGAGCCTGGCAGGAGTGAGCCGAATTTACCCCTCAAATACGACTTCCTGGCCGTCCTTTGCGCAGTAATGTGTGCAGCTGTGCTCACCCTGGAGACCCCGCTTTTCTGGGTTGTATAACAAGATGAGGTAATGTAAGAAGGGTAGGCCGATACCCGTGAGCTTCATAATTCCACCTCCGTTCGTCACGATACTGAGTTCTGTAAGTGTGGCTACAGATGCCCAAAGCATTGGTTGATAACAATGGATCGAAGGGTTGGCAGAACCAGAAGCGAGGTGGAGATCAGGTACGTGGAGGGAGTATTGGACCTATGCCAAGTGGCTATATATCCGTATATAGGGTGACAATAAGTGGCATCTTTGCTGCCATTTCTAGGAAGGCGTCCATAAACACCCTGCTGATGTTGACCCGATAAATGCACACCGCTCTCGATCTAACCGTCTTTGCAAGAAGCCCCTTGATACATGAAAGTTTCTCCTCTTCGCGCGAAGAGATTTTGCACTCGTACCTGTTGGAATGTGAATCCACCGTCACTTACCGACTGGGTAGCTTAGTGGTAAAGCGCCCTGCTAGTCATGGGGTAAACCCGGGTTCGAATCCTGGTCCGGTCATTTTATGTACCTCAACAGTACCTACGAAGCTCAAGGAAACGAATGGCGGCGCATATTCGTGGGTTAGCAAGTAAGTCGCCGATTGAACCTCGTAGCTCCTTTCCTAGATCCATTCGAAAGTTTTCGAAGAGCAAGGATTGGGCAATACTACGGAGGGAGCGAGAGGTAGCACTTTCAGTGCCTGGCTTGCCTCGACGAATTGAGCAATTGGGAGTTGTAGTTCTGGAGGGATACAAGTAAGCAAATGACTACCATCCTGCGAGTCAAAGCCGAAGTGGTTGTTGTGGTCGGGTGCAAAAGAGACTGACTGTTCCAAACGCAGGCAGTAATTTGCAACTCGTCCGCCTTCGCAATCTCGATAAACGAAAGTATACGGCAGGGCAACTATCCAGGGCTTAACAAGCTAGAGGCTCTTTATACGAGCCTTTGAGTACCAGCGGCGCATTCATCACACTTCGCCTCTGCAACCACCAGTGTCCAACCATCAACCTCGCACCCACCCATGTCGACTGGGACCAGCAATCATTGTCATAATCGACGCTGGAAGTCACACTTCCTCGCCTATCGCCTATCTGCAAGTCAGTCTCTCTGTGCTCAGCACAGAGCGAGTAGCTATGGAAGCGACAGCAACTCTATTCGGCTTAATGGTGTCGACGATCAACGCTCTGTAAGCACCTCTAACTCTCCGAAGAGCCCGCCGACGTTTTTTTCCTGCACCCCGTATCTCCCCCACCGATTTAGACGTGCGAAACACCCTCCCTGTCCGTGCCTATCGTGAAATACCAGGATGCTAATTGGTTCGTTGCGATTTATTTCAGCATTGTCCCACCTTCCCACCTCTGCATACCGCCTCCTATCACCGCACATCCTCCTGAGTAGTCAAGTTGGGCTCTGACATCCCGACCGCAAACAATGGTGGTGGGCTGATCAGGCTCCTTCACACCCTCCATTACCGTTGAC
>Ga0307513_10013513_pt1 | contig 10019 bp, 8 predicted proteins | sample 15_EM_MG_FD_202174 | JGI IMG/M metagenome (GOLD analysis project Ga0307513, IMG submission 202174) | Populus trichocarpa ectomycorrhiza microbial communities from riparian zone in the Pacific Northwest, United States - 15_EM | ecosystem: Host-associated > Plants > Roots > Unclassified | place...
ATCGAGCCGGGCGATGCGTTGTTGTTCAATCTCGGCTGGTGGCGCCACTGGCCGAAGCCGCTCTCCACCAGCGGCAGCCCGGCCCACGCCGGCGCGGAGTTGGTGGACTGGATGATCGCGCGCAAGCCATCGATGATCGGCTCGGACGCGAACATGGACGGGCCCGACGCGCTGGTGCATGCCGGCATGACCATGAAACACGGTATCTTCAATCTCGAGTTCATGAATTTCGCCGCGCTCGAGAAAGAGACGACTTACCGGTTCATGTTCGTGTTCACGCCGCTGCGGTTGAAAGGCGCGACCGGATCGCCCGGACGGCCCATCGCGGTCTTCTAGGGTTGGTGTCAGGTGGGACTTAGAGGAATTAGCGTCGAAGACGCGCTAATTCCTCTAAGTCCCACCTGACACCAACCTCATTTCTTTACGGCGCGGGTGCAGCAGTACTTCCATTCGCCCGTCTCGAGACGCCGGTGTGCTCGATGCCCCTTCACGCCGGACCAGTCGCGGAAGTCGGCCCGCAGCGGCTCGGGGAAACTCATGACGATCTGCTCGCGGCGCTCGCTGTCGAGCTCGAGCGCCTGGCGCACGTTGTCGGTGATGTCTTCGACATAGGCCAGTGAAAATCCGGCGGCTTCGATCAGCTTCGCCGGATCCTTGTCTTTCCAGGCGAGATCGACGTGGAAGAAAGTGCCGCCACTGTCGAGCACGCGCCACGCTTCGGAGAAAAACTTCAGCGGATCGTCATACAGATGTGACGCCTCGACGTTGATCAGTGCCTGGCAAGCGTTCGAGGGCAGCGGCAGAGCCTCGGCATTGCCCACTTCGAAGCGCAGCCCCGGAACGTCGCCAAATCGCTGCATCGCCAGCGCGACGTTCTTCTCGCTGATGTCGATACCCTTGTATTCGAGCGGCTTGTAAGTGCTCGCGACATGCGCGGCGCCGCCGCCGCGTCCGCAGCTCACCTCCACGACGCGTTTGCCGGCCAGGCTCGCGTCGCCCAACAGGTGGCGATAGAGCTGCAGGCAATAACGCTCGGGTTCGGCAGAGCCGGCCAGCTCCGCCGACAACGGCGCATAACCGTAGTTCATGAAGCTGAAGTCGGTGGTCGTGCTGGCGGCGGCGTTGTAGAACTGACGCGCCTGTTCGCTGCGAGAGGCTGATGCGTTCAAGTTTGAGCCCGATGATGGATCGTCATTCTGATTCCGTGGCGCGGATACATCGTGGTGCCGGGCGCGGGTTCTATCTTCTGCCCCGGTACCACTTCGAGTGTGTATCGCTGCGCGATGCGCGCGATCACCAGCTTCAGCTCGACCAGCGCCTGCGCGGCGCCAACACAGTTGCGATGCCCGGCGGCGAACGGGAAATAGGCGAAGCGCGAGCGTGCCGCGACCTGCGCCGGTTCGAAGCGCGAGGGATCGAACCGTTCCGGATCGGGCCAGTACTGCGGCAGGCGATGCGTGGCGTACATCGACATACACACCGTGGCGCCGGCGGGGATGTGATAACCGCCGACGGTGTCGTTTTCCATCGCCACGCGGGAGATCGAGTGGATCGGCGAATAGAGCCGCAACGATTCGTCGATCACCTGGCTGGTGAACTGCAGCTTGCGCAAATCGTCCGGCGTCGCCCGTTGCGTGCCCAGTACGTCGGACACTTCGAGCTGCATCGCCTTGCGCACCGCGCCGTGTTTGCAGAGCAGGTAGTGGATCCAGCACATCGCGGTCGCCGAAGTCTCGTGACCGGCGAAGAACAGCGTCGAGATCTGATCGCGCAGCGAGGTATCGGAGAACTCAGGCTGGCCGTCCTTGGCGGCAGCCACCAGGCGCGACAGGACGCCGCAATCCTTGAACCCGTCCTTGCGATGTTCGGTGATGTAGCCGTAGATGCAGGCATCGAGCTCGGCGATGGCGGCGTCGAAGGCCGCGAGCTTTTCTTTCGAGGGTTTCTTGAACAACGCGACCAGGCCGCGCGGCGCCAGCGGCCAGTGTTCCTTCGCCCCCGCCGCGGCCTTGCAGAACCGTTCCGAAATCGTATCGAACCCCGGGCCTAACAAATAGCGGCCGGCGAGCAATTGCGCGAGGCGCGCGAATTCCGGCTCGACGTCGATCGACTCCCCGCTGTCGGCGAGCGCGCGCCAGCGATCGAGGAACTGATCGGTGAGTTCCGTCATCCAGCCCACCTGGGCGTCGATGTGATCGGGTTTGAATTCCGGCTGCGTGATCAACCGCTGGCGGCGCCACTCGGCCGCCTCGCTCAGCAACATCCCTTGGCCGACCAGCGCCTGGATGTGCCGGTAGCGGATGTTCTTCATGTATTTTTCGCGGTTCGTGACGAGCAGCTCGCGCAGCAGATCGGGTTCGGACACGAGATACAGGTATTTGCCGCGGATCGGGATGCGCACGATGCCGCCGAACTGGCGGGCGGCCTTGGCCATCGTTTGCATTGGATTGCGCAGGATGGACAGCAGGCAGCCGATGACGGGCAAGCCACGTGGTCCTGGCGGATGACGAGGCAGCGCCACGGCACGCGTGGCTGATACGAGCGAGCTCAAAATATTTACCCCCCGGAGTTGCTCGCCGAGAACGGCGTTCGATCCTACACCGTCGCGCCCGGAGGGAAGCGCAAATGTCAGCGGGTCCGGGTTTCGTAAAATGCATATTGAATCCGGCGTCGATTACGCGGACAGGCTGATTTTCAGCAACGCGACGTCCGGCGCGAGTTTTTCGATGCTGGGCTGGCCAGAGCTTGTCGGCCGCCGGCCTACATACCTCGGAACCGATACTGAAAGGCGCTGCTCACCGGCAGGAATTCGGCATGACCTTTCAGGCTGAGCCGCAATTTCCCGTCCTCGCCTTTCTCGACCGCGCGAATTGCGCCGACCCGCACGATGGCGCTTCGATGCACCTGCCAGAACGATTCGGAATCGAGCGCCGCGATCAGTTCCTTGAGCGGCGTGCGGATGTGCCCTTCGCTGTCCGCGGTGACCACGCGCGTGTATTTCTCCTGCGCCTGGAAGAAGAGCACTTCGTCGATCGCGAACATCTTCATCGAGTTGCCGATGCTGGCGGTGATCCACTTGATGCCGGTTTTCCTCGGCGCGAGCTTCGCCTGCACCATGTCGAGCAACGCCGCCATGTCCACCGGGGTGCCGTTGTTGAGCCGGGCGCGGGTGCGCTCCAGCGCGCGGCTCAGGCGTTCGCGCGCCACGGGTTTCTGTAGATAGTCCACCGCGCCTTCGTCGAAGGCGCGCAGCGCGTATTCCTCATAGGCGGTGACGAAGATGACCTGGCATTGGGCACCCGCGGCGCGCGCGACCTCCAGGCCACTCACGCCCGGCATGCGGATGTCCAGGAACAACACCTGCGGCCGATGCTGTTCGAGCGCATCGAGCGCGGCCAATCCGTCGCCGCATTCGGCGACGACGTTCAGCTCCGGCCACAGTTCGGCCAGCATGGCCCGCAATTCCCGCCGTTGCGGCAATTCGTCTTCGGCGATCACGGCCGTGGGCCGTGTCATGGGCGCGGCGCCTCGAGCGGAATCGTCAGCCGGGCCAACACGCGGCCGGGCGCGCGTTGCGACAGGTCGAAAGAAGCGGACGAACCAAAACGCGCCAACAACTGCGCGCGGATGTTCGCAAGTCCCGTTCCTTCGCCCATGCCCATCGTCAGCCCGGCGCCATCGTCTTCGACGCTGACCTCCAGGCGTCGTTGACCGCCTTCATCGATTGCGCGCGCGGCCAGCGTCACGTCGACCACGCCGGGTTTCGGCTCGGCGCCGTGTTTGATGGCGTTCTCGACCAATGAGATGAGCAATAACGGCGGAAACGGCACCTCGCGCAGCTCCGGCGGCAGCTCGAGCTCGACGCGCAGCCGCTCGCCGAGCCTTATCTTCATCAATTCGAGGTAGCTCGCGCAGATGGCGAACTGTTCGCCGAGCGTCGATTGCGAAGTGCCGGTTTCGGCGCGCAGTTTCGGCAGCGTGGCGCGCAGGTGCTGGGCAAGGGCGTCGATGGTCTGCGCCGCGCGCTGCGGGTCGGACGTCACCAGCGAGCGTACCGAGGCCAGCGTATTGAATAGGAAGTGCGGTTCGACCTGCGCCTGCAACACCGTGAGTTTCAGATCCGATTCGCTTTTCTGCGCGCTGATCTTTTCGAGCTCGACGCGCCGCCGGTGTTCAGCCCAGCGTTTGCCCTCCGAGAAGTAGGCAGGCAGCGCCAACCCCCCACTGGCGATGAACAGCATCAACAGATCGCGGCTCGCGTCCAGCATGCGGCGCACGAACATGTGCACATCCGCCGTGGGCTGCATTTTGGACGATGAATGGTGTCCGTGGGCACCCATGAACTGATCGTGAACCTGCGTGGCCCAGTCACTCGAGATCACGCCCAGGACGATGCCGCAGATAACCGCACCGACGATCACGACGCGCTCCATGCGTCGCGGCCAGCTCCGATGACGGAAGAATGCGGCGAGCATCGGCCCCGCGCCGACCAGGACGATGTTGGCCGCCGAGCACGCCAGCGACACCACGATCGCTTCGCCGAGGTCGCGGACGAAAAGGCCGTGCGACGCGCCGAAAGATACGCCCGCCATGACGCCGAGGGAGCCGAACACCACGGTGCGCCGCCATGCCCACGGCCAGCTGAAGACCGTGTACTTCTGGTAGTACTGGATAAAAGCCGACTCGCCCGCCGCCACGTCGGGCGGCAGCGGGCGATCCAGCGGATACGACGGCTCGGCCATGCGATGCGATGTTACGCCTGAGCGTTGCGAAGTCAGCGGATGTCGTGGTCCAGCGCGGCCCGCTCCAGCGCTTCCTTCGGAATTAGCGGGCGAAGCGTGGGATAGAACTGCGCGAAGGTGCCGTCGAACGCGCCGTGATCGTTGTGACACTTCACGCAGGAATTGTTCGGCGGCAACGGTTTCCCCTGGGCGGAGTCGGCGTTGAACATGAAGAACTCGTGCCGCTCAGCACCTGCTTTCTTGCCGATCACATGGATCTCGTAGTTAGTGAGGTCGGCCTGGGTGAAGCCGTTCTGATTGATCGAGCGCGCCTGCTTGTCGGCATTGTAGAAGGCGAGCACGAACATCGACCCCGGCGCGTAACTGCCATGTTTCACGAAATGTTGATAGGCGGTGGGTTCCATCAGGACGACCTGGAACTGCCCCGGATTCGCCGCGTTGAACGACCCCGGGTTGTAACCCATGCCGAGCGATGCGCCGAGAAATACCCAGCTCGTGAGATCGGCGGGCTTCTGCAGATCGCCGGCGGGAGTGAAGCGGGCGACTTCGAGCGGCGCCGGCGCGGGTGGCGCCTGGGCGAGGGATTCGAAGGTGGCGGCGCAGAAGATCAGGGTTCCAGCCGCGAGCGAGCGAAGCGAAGGGTTCATCGGGGTGCCTCCCATACATTGGTATGGGAAGCACCTTAGGGCGCACGTTGAAGGGGTTTTGGGCCTTGCGATGAACGCCCGGTTTCAGGCGATGGAAGCCGGTTGGTGGCGGGCGAGCCGGCTAACGCTGTTCGTTGAACACCTCGCGCGCGACGTTCAGCGCGTTGATCGCCGCCGGGAAACCCGCGTACACCGCCATCTGCAGGATGACTTCGATGATCTCCTGCGGTTTGCAGCCCACGTTCAGCGCGCCGCTGATATGGACCTTGAGCTGCGGGGCGGCGTTGCCCAGCGCCGTCAATGCCGCGATGGTCGCGAATTGCCGCGAACGGCGATCGAGCCCCGGGCGCGACATCACATCGCCGTACGAAAAATCGACCACCCACTCGGCGAAGTCTGGCGCGATGTCGCGCAACGAATCGACTACGTCGGACCCCGAGACACCGGTGATTTCCTGAATCGCGCGCAGTCCGCGCGCATGCCGGTCATCGCTGAAACTAACTACCTCGGCGCGCGAGGCGGTGGTGGCCGATGGCGCGGCGCGGCCCGCGGCCGGCCAGCTCTGGGGGAGTTCGGGGATTCGTTCGGAGTGTGGTGTCTTCATATGGCGCGCAGCCTAAGGCGCGCGCCGCGTCGGCGCTGTCAGACTTTTGGAAATTCGTCGCAGCACCAGGCGCGAATGCCGGTTATCAAGGAGCCTTCCTTGTCGGACTCGCCGTAGGCGGCCCAAATCACACCAAAACAGGGCGCGACCTCGTGCCGCAATTCGTAACGAAGCCGTAATCCGGGCGTAAGGCCGGATATGCACGCACCGTCAGGCGGGCTGCGTCATCGCGCGTATATAGATTCAACCCGCCTCGGGCGGCGGTATCGGCCTGTGCGTCGGCCGCAGATCCGCGGTGGGTAGTTAGTCTGCCGGGCCGCAGACGCTTTCGCCGCGATACGCGGCACGCTTTGTGGCAGACTTACGCCCGAATCCAGCGAGGGAGCGAATGGTCACACGTCAAAACCTGCTGCGCACACGCCAGGGGCATACCCGCGTCACCTACGTCGAGTTGTTCTTCGACCTGGTGTTCGTGTTCGCCGTCACGCAGTTGTCGCACACGTTGCTCGAACACCTGACTCTGGTCGGCGCGTTGCAGACCGTGTTCCTGTTGTTGGCCGTGTGGTGGGTATGGATGTACACCTGCTGGTTCACCAACTGGATCGACCCCGAGAAACCCGCGGTGCGCATGATGATGTTCGCGCTGATGCTGGCGGGCTTGCTGCTGTCGGCGTCGATTCCGGATGCATTCGGGCACCAGGGGCTGTTGTTTGCCGGTGCGTATACCTTCATCCAGGTCGTACGCACGGCGTTCCTGCTGAACGCCGTGCACGGCCACGATCCGGTCAACTTCCAGAACATGCGTCGCATCCTCGCCTGGCTGATCTTCTCGGCGGTTTTCTGGATAACCGGTGGATGCGTGGAAGGGCAGGCCCGCGTGACGTTTTGGTTGGTCGCGCTCGGCATCGAATATCTCGGGCCGTTCGCCTTTTTCTATGTGCCCGGGCTCGGCAGATCGAGCACGGCCGATTGGAAAATCGACGGCGCGCACATGGCCGAGCGCTGCGCGTTGTTCGTCATCATCGCGCTGGGCGAATCCATTCTCGTGACGGGTGCGACGGCGGCGGCGCTGCCCGCAACTGCACCGACGAATTTCGCCTTCGCGGTGGCGTTCGTCGGCAGCGTCGCGATGTGGTGGATCTACTTCAACATCGGCGCCGAGCGCGGCAGCCGCGAATTCGCGGGCTCGGCGGACCCCGGGCGCATGGCGCGCAATGTGTACACCTATTTCCACATCCCGATCGTGGCCGGCATCGTGGTGTGCGCGGTCGCGGATGAGATCGCCATCGCGCATCCGGCCGGGCATCTGTCGCCCGGCGCGGCGGCGGCCTTGTTAGGCGGACCCGCGCTTTACCTGGCGGGGAACATCTATTTCAAACGTGCCAGCGCGAAGTATTACCCGTTGTCGCATCTGGTCGGGTTGGGGTTGCTGGCGATCGTTGCGATGATCTCGCCCTCGCTCGAGCATGTGACGCCGCTTGCGCTGGCCACCGCGACGTCGATTATTTTGGTTGTGGTCGCCGTGTGGGAGACGCGTTCGTTCCGGAACTGAGGGGAGAAGCCCCCAAGCCCTTGATGAGTCAAGGATTATCTTTGTTCGCGGGCCCGAAACGCGTTCTGCTATGATCGCGCCCCTTAAATTTGAGCCACGCGCCCGTAGCTCAGCTGGATAGAGTACCTGGCTACGAACCAGGTGGTCGGCGGTTCGAATCCGTCCGGGCGCGCCATTTTCTTCTCGGCGAAACTAGCATTTATCGCCGTCCCGCGATTCCCACATTCTTCCTTGATCAGGTGGTTGAGGGAGTGTTGACGCGCGGGAATCCGCCATCGGCAATTTCCCCATGTCCGAGGACTTGAACCTTCAGGATGTGGTTGTACGGGTCTCAGGGCAACGAGGCAGAAATCTGCCGCTGCGCACCGGTGTCGCGGCTCTCTCCGTCCAGGCAAGAGTGCCGTTGACGAAAACATGCACGATGCCCTCGGCGAGCTGCGCAGGGGCTTCATAAGTGGCGCAATCGATGATGGTTTCGGGATTGAAAACCGTGACGTCGGCTTTCATGCCCACAGCGATCAAACCGCGTTCGCCCAGGGAGAACGTTGCTGCGGACAGCCCGGTCATCTTGTGAACCGCCGCCTCCAGGCTGAGTGCTTTGTGGTCGCGGGCGTAGCGGCCCAGTACGCGCGGAAACGTACCCCACAGGCGCGGGTGCGGCAGGGAGTCATGCGGCAGACCGTCTGAGCCAATCATGCAGCAGTGATGCTGCATGATCTCGCGCATGTCCTGCTCGTGCATCTGAAAATAGCTGGCGCCGCCGGGCATCAGCCGCTCGGCAGCAATTGCTTCAGTCATGCCCCATGCTTCGGCGATGGACTTCAAAGAGCGGCCGGCCATTTCGGGATAGGGTGCGGACCAGTTGATCAGGATTTCGACCTCACCGTCGGCCAAGTCCGGGCGAATGACGGTGGAGCCGGCCGTATAGGGATAGCAGTCGAAATGCACGGGCTGCGACCTGCGCGCGTTGTCGATGACACCGAGGGTTTCTGCAGCCCGACCCCAGTTGCGCACGCCGGCGCATTTGAGGTGCGACAGGACCAGCGGCGTGCGGCCCGGCCTCGTGACCGCAAACGCTTCCTGCAAGGCTTCGACAATGCCCTCGCGCTCGTCGCGAATATGCGCGGTGCAAACCCCGCCGGCTTCGCCGACTGCATGTGCGAGGAGTGCCAACTCCGCGACGTCTGCAGCCTGCGCGGGAGCGTAGAACACACCGGAGCTCATGCCGACGGCGCCCTCGTCGAGAGCCTCCCGAAGAAGAACCTCCATCCGCACGCGTTCATCACTCGTGGCTGCTCGCTCGAGATCCTCGACACAACGCACACGCAGAGTTGAATGACCAACCAGCGCGGCAACGTTGGTACGCGGCGACACCGCCTCGATCGCCCGGCGATAGCTGGCAAAGCTGTCGTAGGCGAAGTCATCCTTCTGGCCGAGTAGATTGAAGGGTTCGCTGACGCTGTCGAGAAAACGCAGCGGAGCCGCGGAGATGCCGCAGTTGCCGACGATCAGCGTGGTGACGCCCTGACTGATCTTCGGTGTCATCTCCGGCTGCGTGATGCAAATCAAGTCGTCATGCGTGTGGACGTCGATGAATCCCGGTGCCACGACCAACCCGGTTACATCGATGATTCGATTCGCCGCGACGCCCGTCAGGTCGCCAACGGCGACGATCGTATCGCCGCGCAAAGCCACGTCGGCAGCGAAGCCGGGCTGACCGCTGCCGTCAATGACCACCCCGCCTTTGAGGACGACGTCGGTGCGAAAATTGCCTGCTTCCATCACGGTGAGATTCGAATGTTCTTCAGAAAAAAGTCTTGAGGCCGCCGATGACGGTGTAGTCGTCGTCGACCTCCATCAGCAGCGACCATTTGTCGAACGTGGTGCACGGATGCGAGATCGCAAATCCGAGCAGGTCGCCGACCGCGAGATCGGTGTGCGGTGGCACGGTCAGATAACAATGCTGGTCGTTGAGCTTGTCGACGACCAGACCGTCGATGAATGCAGGCGCAGCGTGGCGCCCTTCGCGAAACCACCAGCGCGCCATGGGCAGATCGATATCGTAAGAGACGTCGCGCTTGCCCATCAACACGATGGCCTGATCCGGTTGCGGCCGCGAAATGACCCGCGACCAGACTTCCAGCGCGGGAACGAGGTGCGGGGCCGGCCCGTCGGCAGCTCTCTCTCGGATGTGCGTCAGGAGTCTCTGGTAGAAGCCTTCGTCATGTGTCAGGTAACAGCCGCTGCGCAGGACCGGGACTACGCCGCGAAGTTTCTTCGCGATGACGCGCGCGACCAGGTCGTAATAAGCCGAACCGCCGGCGCTGACGACAATCTGATCAGGCGCTGCGAGCAGACTCTCCGCGGCCAGAGATTCGAGCAGTCGCAGCACGGCCTGTAGATAGTCCAAAACTGCGGCGGCATCGCGGCGGGGCTGGTCGCTGACGATCAGGCCTTCATAGCCCTCCACACCA
>Ga0307513_10013514_pt1 | contig 10018 bp, 10 predicted proteins | sample 15_EM_MG_FD_202174 | JGI IMG/M metagenome (GOLD analysis project Ga0307513, IMG submission 202174) | Populus trichocarpa ectomycorrhiza microbial communities from riparian zone in the Pacific Northwest, United States - 15_EM | ecosystem: Host-associated > Plants > Roots > Unclassified | place...
ACAGTGCAAGGAAAGTGGGCAATCAGTTATCTATTTGTAATAGGGTAGACAAAGGGTAGAGGCAATTACTTAGCCGCTTTGTGACTGCTGGTCATGTCCTTCAGACTGTAGATACCCCGCAATACATCTTTTGAATAGGGAATAATGGTCATTGAGAACTTTTAAAGGCAATTTATTTGAATGTTCAATTGTTTTTTCACCACCTTTGGCTGAACTAACTAACCGACCTCTGGTCCGGGATTCTCGGGCCGATACCCCCTTGGGTGGAATGGTCATTGAGCTCTACTGCCTTGTTCATGATATTTTAGTTAATAATTGCCTGCGAGAAGATTGTCGCTACACTTCGTCATTAACCACCTCTCAAAGGTACCTGTATAATTTTTTTATCTCCGTCAGTTACCTGTTTCTCTCACATAATTCTATCATCGTACCATCGGATTATTCAACTTTAACCTATATGGTACGGACTACTTGTGGAAGATCCTGTATAGAGCTGGTAAGCTGTACTGCCATATCCTGTAATATGTACGGTGCGAACTTGGAGCCCTATCCAAAATACTGTGTGAATTACTAGTATGTTTTTACGTCAATATTTGCAGTTTTTGACTCAAGTTTACATATCTAAGAAGCGTTTTCTGAAAGAATTGCATTTTTTTTTACCAGAGCATTGTCTCAGAAGTTCGTACTCTGCACTTGCTCTGCACACTCAAGACCGCCATTTCCAAACACCAGGAAAACTCAACCAAATAATAGATTTTTGGTAGGGTGCACATCTACTAGTACTTATCGTGAAGAATATAATGTACTGAAAATCATCTTTTTGTGACTACCGGATCCCAAGATACTGTACCATTTCGACCGATCGTTCACATCACGCATCACAAGGCCTCATGAACTGAACCAATTTGGCTTTCGTCACGCATCACAAGGACCTGTGAACATCCTCAAAATTGGGATTGCAGGTATAAATAAAAATTTAGGCGCTCCGCGCCAATTTTATGAACAATTTGGTCAAAAAATTCGTTCAGTCACGCATCACCACTGGTCGTGAACATCAGTGTCAGTGAACTATGTGCGTCACGCATCACAAGGTGTGAACGATCGGTCGAAATGGTACAGTAGTTCGTTCAGAACTTTGAGCTCGGAAGATAGCCGCCTGTGACACGGCAATGTGACCCGCCCGGGCCGCCAACTTGCTGCCAACCTTTTTTGAAAATTTGAATCTCGTACTCCTCTGGTGCCCGTGTTCTCCACTGTTGTGTTAGAATAAAATAAGCATACGGTTAGAATTGACAAGGTACTTTTCTAGATTTTCTTGCTCAAAAAGTCGGCCTGCGGCTTCCGTCATTAGATCTACCCTACAAATAGATAACTGATTGCCCACTTTCCTTGCACTGTCCTTGCAGTTTCCAATACTTATCCTAAGTCTTCAGTCTTGGCCTTTTTGAAGTTCCTTCGAATCGCATTGGGCAAATTTTAATTGAATACTTAAGTTCCCGCCTTGTGCCAGGATAAAAATTATCTAATACACTTGCCGTTGCTCGGCACGAACCAAACAGAGAGCAGTCCACTCTTGCCCTCCATACACATGAACATCTCTGCCGTCCGTGTAGAAGGCGCTACCCACACGTGAAAATCCTTTCTCGGCTCCATCATCGCCCCCGCTTTATCCACCGACAACGACTCCACGCTCGAGGACATCCTCCATACCACTCGACGTATTTCGTATGCCCCAAAAAGGACCGACATCTTTTCTTCGGTCGAGCCACACGTCGACCGGCCGCAACCTCGCTTCGCCCGGAGATGTTGACTTGGTGTTCAAAACGAGGGAGAGGGGGCGGTGGTACGTGAGTAGCGCCACCGAGGTGGGCAATAATGAAGGAAGTGCTGTACGTCTTTATCTCTCCTCTATTCTTTTTTCTTTTCTCAAATGGAACCAGAGCGCTTCTGTCCGCATAAGAGATGTCCTTGGTGGTGCAGAGACTTTCGAGGCCAATATCTCGCTTGGCACCAAAACTTGCCGTTCATTCCGTGCTTCCATCACTACGCCCCTCATTCCATCCATGAATACCTTTTCCGAGTTATCCGCCTATGGAATGGAGAAGGACACCACGTACGCGAGTTGTACCGAGGGCCTCAGAGGCCTCAGAACCATTGTTAGGGTGAGATAGGTCAGCGCTAAATGCTAGTGTCCTGCTTCGCCTAATTTCCCTTTCAGCATGGCATACCCAGCACCTATGGAGGCGCCCACAGGCTGGCATACGACGCTGATACGACATATCTCTGGTTTGACGCCCACTGCGTCCATCAGGTATCTTCACCCCTCCCCTTCGTCTGTTCACCAAGATAACACCACCACCACAGCATGCGAGAATCCGCCGGCGTCTCCCTCAAATCAGCACTCTCCCACTTTCCTCCTCGATACCCGGGACAACAAGATGGCCGCAACGCGTGGGGCGTATGGGAAAATATACCAGGAGATAGCGGGGCTTGCACTCAGTGGGATTGCCAGTTTTTGCAAGGCCGAGGCCGAGGGGCAGGTGTCGAGGGCCGTGGAATGGTGCGTTTGCTTTACTAATTTCCGATTAATGTCATTGACGTCGTCGGGCTTGCATAAAGTCAGTGTCCCAAGCAGCGCGCTCGGGCTTGCTATGGCTTTAGGACCGGGGAGGGCGAGGTTCTCCGATCGATTCCAGTTGGGTGGGGTGTGAGGATCGTTAGAGCTAATAGCACGGGGCCAAGAGATGGAGGTGGGTGCTTTGGGTTTGCTTGAGCCAGCGGGGTGTCGACGTCGTCTGATCTGACGCACGATGCTGCATTCAACCAGCAATGCGCTTTCACAGGCAAGGGTTGGCAGCTTTTGGGAGAATATATATCGGACATGACGCTGAACCCAGCTGAGTAGTACAGCTCGCCTCCGATAGAGTCGGCTGGATAAAAGATGCAATGAGCATTGGTTGTATATTGTCTGAGCGGTGAGAGGAAGACTGGACGGTATCGATCGTGGTATGACCTTCCGTCTCCTCTACTCATTCTTCAATTACTCATCATGGCACCCATAATAGCCGTTCCCCTCAAACAAACCGTCCTCGCCTCCCTATCCCGGCCCTCCCTCTCCGCTGGGGTAGGCATCATTTACCGCCTTGATCCAGTAAGAATCGAGTTAAATTCTGGGGTGCCGCTTGCTTGTAGTAGGAGTGATGGCGCAAGGCGGGGGATCCAGGTGGGAATGGGGCTGGAGTTCATGTAGGTTGGTGGGTGGGGGTTTGTTAGATTAGAATAAATGTGGATATCTAGAAGGATTCTAATACGGATCTAGAGAGTAAAACTTGACAGTAGCGGCAAAGAGAGGAACATGGTATTTCATCACCCTCGTTTCTTGGTTGGACCCATGGATATTCAAAAAAAGCGACCGTTTGAGTTTTAGCTTGGCAATTTTTTTCTTGGTATTGGTAGTATATGCATTATACAATGTATCAAACGTCCATATTTGTCCAAAATTGGCACTATGGAGGAAGCAAACGAAAGCAGGGTAGTTACATGTGGAGAGCATAGAACATCCAGGAGGTATCAAGGATAATTATTAACAGATCAGGCATTGAAAGGTTCAAATCACAGGTATACTATCATATGGGTTTCTGAGGAGTGGGTGGCCTTGACTAGTATCTCCATTCGCACTTGTCTCTGCGCCATTTGGGAGTTGAGCGGGGTCCAGTGGAGTCCAGGAGAGTTCAGTGGAGTCCAGTGGATTCCAGGAGAGTCCAATGGACTCCAGTGAATTCCTGCCGGAACAATGGGAGGACAGCAAATTCCTCGCAGATTGTGGAGTTGGCGGCTGAAGAAACGATCGGCTCATTGGTGTTCTTGGGGTTACTGCAGCAGCAAGTGGATTCCGGGAGAGTCTGCGCTTCGCTCCTGACAAGAAATCAAGAATCGATTGTCTCCTGTAAAACGGACTGGGAGGGATAGCAGCCGTTTCGTATCCGTCCTCGCCCTCCATTACGATTTTCATAGTCACTGGGTTGATCCGGAATTTCTTGTTCCGCAAAGTCTCTTCGATATCGCCCTCAGCATGGCGACTAGCGAGGACGTCGCCAACGCCCGTCTGAGCGCCAATGGAGACAGCGCAAGCAATGGTTCCTGGCTCGTGTCTGAGCTTGAGGTACTGACGGTCGGCGCGGTGGAATAGGTGAATGGTTGTGGCGAAGGATGCAAAGGTCAAAAGTGCCGCCGTGAGCAGGTGCGCTGCAAGACCGCTAAGTAAAATATCTCGTCAAATTGAAGTCCAAGGTACGAGCGTGAAGAATTTACTTCACGATTACCCGCTTCTGGAATGTCTTGATTTCAACATAGATTGGTTCGCTATCAGGCAGGAAATAGATTTGCTGTGCAACAAGTGCCAGGTACATGCCCTAAGGTGGAATGGGCGATGTTACTACCGAGCGTAGAGTAGCTCCACCAGAAGGTACCTACGTAGACCTGGTTTGACAATACGGAAAAATTCCCGTTGGTGAAAGTCCCGATGTATCCCCCTGGACTCCGAGTCGCTGCTTGATAAATGGCAGCAGGAAGTTGTAGCCGAGTTGCATTCTGCCGACCCAGAACAAATTGATCGGGATTAATGCCAGTGAGATTGAACTTGATCCCATTGTAGGCGCGTCCGTTAAGAGGGGGACCAGTAACATTAGCGGAAAACGAGGAAAAATTGGAGTATTGAGAGAATGGCCTTATTTCCGAAACCTTGGTCACATTTCCAGTTCTGATGTCAACCCCGGCGTTGACCTCCCAGATGGAAAATGAGGGATAGCAGAAAGTGGCAGACGCCATCGCTGAAGGTGTATATCTGGGGGATATTGAGTTGTCGATAGTATCCACCTTTGATTGGGAAAGATCTCACTTGAAAAACCAGAACACAACTGGGCTGAACTGTGGAGGTTTGTTGACATCACACACCGGAACATCAGCACCTGTGAACGGAGTCAGAAAAGGAGGAAATTACCAGCGATCAAGATGGGCTCACCAAATAGAATATCGGTGGTGTTAGAGACATTCCAAGTGATTAAACAACCATTGGAAGACGCAGAGTTATTCCATCCACCACTGTCATCGCCCCGTTGCACCATGTTAACCTGTACATTGAAGACGCCTTGAGTAGCCACCAGAAAGGCACAAAGGCTCACATACCGGTATTATCTGGCAGCCGGTCAAAGTCTTCACAGCAGTGGTATTTACAAAGGCAGTACCATTGTTTGCTGTTGTCGGCAGCTGCAACGCATGAATAATGGGTCCTTGGTAAATGAAAAAATATCTTGGAATAGCTACCTCGAATGGAGCTACTGTGTAGGGAACTGCGACGAACGGAGGTGGGGGAAGGCCATACAGGATGGATGCCCCGGCATACCCTGCTCCAGTGACAAATGCTACCCGCCAGGTTATAAATCGACGAAGAAGGCTTCAAAACAGGTTACCTACCAGTTAGATCGGTGAATTGTAAGTTTTGGTTCAGGCCAATGGCCCCAAGGTTTTTCATATTGACGCTCACTTTACCAACATGAGTGTATCAATTTTGAATATCTTATGTAACTGAACACACCAGGCTCTTGCAACCATGTAACCTTGACAATGAGGAGGGAAGAAGCGAGTGGCGTGAAACTGAGAGTAAGAACTACCATCAATGAGGTCGAAGCCACAAGGTAGTGGCGGTTGGATGCTGCTCGAATCCATACAAAAAAATTGCTACGAAAAGGATAGTCTCAGTGCACATTTTAATATCCAAGTCGCAAGGGATTTACCTGTATTGTGTATAGTCGAGAAGCAAGCTTCGATGAGGAGGCGAATCGCCATGGATTAAGTCAACATAGGGCTAGAAAACAAGTCTATGAGCATGGTTAATTCTTGGAAAGGGAATTGGGATCTCGCCTGAATCTTCTTTATTTCGATATCGGTCGATGCCCACAATGCCGTGACCTTCCAATAGAAGAAAATTAGCAAACGTAACAACATCATCTCCATAGCAGAGACGAACGATGGAGGCCACGATAACCGGAGGAATTACCTGATGACTATACAGTAAGTAGATGCGATCACCACGAGAAGATCATGCGGCATACGTAGGCGTAATGCAAAACCATTGATATGTTCAAGTCGTCAGTATCTCCAGCCGCCCAGCCTGCCAAAATCAGAATTTGAGGGGCCATCAAGTAAATGTAACTTATCAACCCACCTTGGTGCTTATTGCTGAGATACAAAGCGATCTCTAGGCCAATTGCAGCCCCAACCAAAATTACGATTAATGGAATCCAGAAGCGAAGTCGCAGAGGTAATGGGTCCCACGTTTTACTATGACGATTGAGTGCCAGTGGGCGGGGTGGTGGTCCTGCATATACGACTGTCAGCAAAGAAAATAGACAAATTGCACTTTTTGCGGGTACCTAGTCGCTGCCAGTGAGAAGCTCCTAAACGTTCCTGACGGTAGGTGGCAAATTGAACGTGGTTCTCAGATGTGGATCCTTGCTGTAAGTCGTTGTCGACAAGTTCTTCTGCTAGAGAGGCGGTGCTCATTCGGACATCCTCCCTAACCTGGAATAGAATTTTTCAGACATTTCGACAATTTGAAAGAGAATGGGTGACTTACGAGGGAGTAAGATGGTGTCGGTGCAGATAGAGAGGTTGTATTCACTGGGACGGAAGCGTTTTCCAAACCAGAACCACACGCCTGGCCTGATACCTTGAAGTCAGCTTCATACGCGCGTTCATCCGACCTGGAGACAGCAGTGCCATCGGACCACAGTAATGGGTAGTGCTCCTGGAGCTTCAATCCAGGAGCTTGCATACCAGTGGACATGGGACAAAAACTCAGCCTGAGGGTAGTCTCGACCCACCCTCTCTTGTATAAATATATTGGAGAGGAGATTCGGCTCTGAATCGCGATCCGTTTTGAGAAAACCCACCATCCGTCCTTCTAAGGGCATCCGTGAGTTGGAAACACCAGCGGTGATTGACGCCGTCAACACCGACGGCAAACACCGCAGCGCGCCAGCCTCCAGGAATACATGAGCTCCCCGTTACAGACCAGGTGACAGCGAGCAGGGGTTAAAGCCCTAGGGTCATTAAGTTGACAATTGGAATACTTGTATAAACAGATATATACCGATTGCATCTCACTCCCAATTATCAGGTTCTTAACGGCATGTCGGTCATCACAACTGCTTACTAGTAAAAGTTTTTAAGATACTGAAATAGTATCGCACCATGGCTATACATTACCATGTCCCTCAAATAGTCCCTGCCAAGTCTTTATGTGATGAATTTCATTTAAAAAAAGTAACTGAAGTCAGGGTTCAGAAGGAGCTGGTGAAGGAGGGAAGATTGAGATGGTGGAGAATCCGAGGTTTATGGCGGAACATCAAGTTGAAGTTGTGGTGAGAAAGAACACAGCACGTGCTCCATTTCGGATGTTGCCAGACGTGCAAGGCTTTTCCAAATCCCACATTCAACATTCGAGGTCATCTCGTTTAGTCCTCCGGACGGTCTGGTGACCAGGGTCAGTTCCTGTCATTATAAGCTGATACAATATTATTTCTTATTGTTCAAGTGACTCCTGGATTATAGATCATAGATGTCTGACATTTCCGATGGTCTGCTCAAATGGCTCTGGTGCCACATTATGTTTTTTATTCACTCAACACTGAGTCATGAGCCTTTTCTCTTTTTTATCTTGGGGAATGCATATTCAACTTATTAACGCGAAGGAAGCCTTATGTGTACTAATACTGTATTTGAATTTTGTACCCAAATAACATTTATTTGGTGCCATTTACAAGGTAGTGCCAGGCCGTGCCGACCGCGGTCGGCCTTATCGCGTTATATACAGTTATGTACATTGGTTTCATGCTATTGTTTTAGTATTGGTCTTTGTACCTTACTTAGTCTGAAATTAAGATCATCCATCAATGTCCAACTTGCAGAGGTAAGCTTTGGGTAAGCTTGTTTTTTCTTTCCTTACTAGATGATCCAAAGATGATCATGAGGGCTTGTGTACGGCAAGTTTGAGTTTGTTTCTTGGGTTTATTTGACGTGAGGTTGACAAGGGGCGCTAGGTAGGTACATGCTGATAAGGTGAACAATAAGCTGTTTGTAGGTTTTTCCTTTTTTCCCCCTTTATTGTTGTGCGTGCCCCCATCACCACACCATTGCGGTAAAGTCATCTGCGAACAAAAGAGAAAAGGCGTACAGTCATCAATGGACAGGTCGTTGGGGTGAGTTGTTCATGTGGGTGGGTGTGCACATGGTACCCGTGGGTCTGCTGCTGGGAGGACTGTCAATGGGCCAGGGCTAGGCTGCGTTTGAGACTGCGTGAATTTAAGGATTGATATCTTGTCCTGGAATTTTTTGGGGATCCGGACTCTGGCTTTATTGACCTTGGATTCCGATGTGTCCCCTCAGTTGGCTGTGTTAGATCTCTGCAGGTAGGCAGGAGCTGTGGTCGCGTTTCTGCTGGAGCAGCCGTTCATACGCACCGAATACGCACCGCGGCGGCTGCCAGATTCTCTCTGAATGGTACTTAGGCGATCGAGTCTAAGGTCATCGCAGGACGCAAATGTTTTCCAATGTTTCCGTTCGAAGGATATTGGAGCTAGTTGGCTGATGACCATATCTCTGCACAGCTGTGCGGGCGTGTGGGAGTTCTCTGGAGCTGGATGGTACTTAGGCGATCTGAGGTCGGTGGCAGGACGCAATTTTTTTTCTTGAATGTTCTTATTCAAAGCATTGGAGCAGTGAATACGAAAGTTCGGAGAATCGGAACCTTCTTTCGGCAGTCACGAGGGTCACGAGCAGACCGCCCCTCATGCTACTTCAAGCCTACTTGAACTAGCGGCCACAAGGTTTATTAGCATGGGCGTCTACTTTCCTCTTCTCCCACTACCTTCATATAAGTTAGGCTTTTCGCCTGAATTTTTAAACCTCAAGCTTCAATGCCCATGATCCCCACTTCCAACAAGCATCAGAAAAACTTGACAATGGTCTGATGCTGCCATACTCTTCCTTGATGGTCCGGTGAGCATGGTAATGAGGCAGCTGAGGCAGCTGAGGCAACTCCAAGTTAAGGAAGAGCTTGATTTATGGCCTTGGGATGAATTCATTACTACCCTTCATGACAAGTTATTCCGATTAATACCGCTGAGAGTATGTCTTAAATGGATATTTACAGTCGAACGAGGTGACCAGTCTCCGTGGCAGGATAATCATTATCTCATAGCGTATCTGGTCAGACAATCGCCCATCCGTGATTCAGAAATTACGTGAAGATCACCCCGTCGCAACAACTGTAGCTGGAACAACCCTAACCTTCCGAGGCGAAGTCCACTGTGATAGTTTCGGCAATTTCTGCGATGGTCATCGGACGCTTGGAAAAGGCCAACCACTGCAGAAACGTCATCGTATCGGCAAGGTATTTCGTGTCAGTTTCCAGCAAGGTTCGCTTGTAGGTGTCGTATAGACCCTTAGGAAGGTTCTTCAGTTTCTGCGTTATTTCATATATACTCGAACATCTTGCCAGATCGGCGAGCCGTAACGCGACCCATCGGAAACTTGGTACGTACAATATCAGCCACCATCCCACAATGGACTACATGGTGAAGATAAACGTACGATCCATCCGCATGTTCCCTCATTCTAGATTCTCTCGTCTCTCGAGTTTGTTCATCGTGCTTTTGGAAATCTTCCAATTCCATTTGACGCTTGATATAATTCATAATGTCCGGGTTTGCAGTGGTCTGGGCACCAACGTCAACCGAATGTGGATCGAGCCTCTCGAAAACCTTCTGAATGTCTGGCAACGGCCGACCGGTGACCACCATGTGAAGGTTTTTTGTTTTCCGATCCACGAGTTCATTGACCCAATTCAGCGTATTTTTGCGGTCCGTACACTCGTCGAGAGCATCAATGACAATATAAGCGCGAGGGAATCTATCGAGAATATCGCACAGGATATTCTGAAGCTGGTCGTCCGAAGGCT
>Ga0307513_10013515_pt1 | contig 10018 bp, 5 predicted proteins | sample 15_EM_MG_FD_202174 | JGI IMG/M metagenome (GOLD analysis project Ga0307513, IMG submission 202174) | Populus trichocarpa ectomycorrhiza microbial communities from riparian zone in the Pacific Northwest, United States - 15_EM | ecosystem: Host-associated > Plants > Roots > Unclassified | place...
CCCGGCTCCACGGCAAACACCCTAATTTACATGGTTTTTTGGCTGGTGGGGTTTGTCCCATATACATTGATCATGTATAGTGGGTATAATACCAGTATTGATATAGAAATCTAGCCTATAAGGCTGGCATAACTGTGCAGGTGTTGCTGCTGCTGCAGTGGTAGTGGCGGCGATGGATGGCACTGACCGGGTCGTGTTACAGTTGTCGATGTCGTTCCTCGTAATACTAAAAAATGAAGATTAGTTAATTAAGGACCGCCGGCAGCGGGGGGCTTGCTTCGCCTTCATCCTAGCTGGTGGACATTGCGCCATCCTTCCTGGTCATAGTTTTTATTTAAATAGAATGAGTAAATAGATGGAAAATGAAAATGCAAAAGCAAGATGGAAAATACTGGAGAACACGGGTTCCGGTTTGTTCTGGTGAAAAAAAGAGTATCCCAAAAGCAAGTTTAATGGTGCAGAGTCCTGAAAATTTTCGCAGAAATACATAAAGAATCATCTATTCTATCCATTTGTACATTCTGGGAGGTATTGAGCAAGAAATAACAGAAGTAAAGGGGATACACCATCGAGGCCCCCCTGTTTTTCGCTTTGCACTGGAAAGTTTGGCTTTGTTTGTTCCAGCCTTCAGCCCTTAGAGAATGATTGCTCGCTTCGCTCGCAACAAAGAAGAGTCAACATGAGCGATGGCCATACGTAGCTCTTCGCAGCACCCTGTGCTACTCGTCGCATTCCTATTTTGTCCGCCAATCGAGATCTTCAAGTATGAGATGGTGCCGCTCACCGCTGGGCCAGAAGTTCATGCAATCCGAATAAAATCACTTGAAAAAGTAAATTAGAACATGCAAATGATTTGCATTGAAAATGAAAGGTTTACGACAGTGGACATTTTACGAAAGAGGTTGAACCGATGCGATCACGCTGCATATTTGGTTCAACTCCCGATACTAACATTAGGGGACATCGGCCCAGGGGGATGCCATCACCATCGACCGTGACTAAGTACAACAAGGAGCATGAATGATGAAAATGAAAGAGAGTGGGCCAATGGACGTATTGTGTGATGGAGAATAAATCATTGAAGACGAAATTAAGTATTCCTTCAAGTTGGCATCAACTGAGGATCTAACTTCAGGGCTACGAACGATTGAACATGAAGCGATGTGAAAGTGAATATAAAATTCTGGTCCATGCCCACAAACTTACTTTGTTTCATGTAGCCTTACATTCGGTGTCCTTCAAGCTTTCTTGCCTTCTACCCTGTTTTGCCCCTTGAACGGTTGAACAAAGATGAGCGGCTTTTTAGAAGAACTCCCACCAATTCTTTCCAAGATTGGCCAAGCCTGTTACCAATGCTTCATGGGGAAAGTGAACTAAATCCTAACGACTGTGTTATAGCCCTTCAGAGATGTTCGGGTCATCAGACAGGCATATATGTAGATGTGTTCAGGGTGTGTAAGATGTATTTTGCGTGTGAACCCACGGAGTAAAGTAAGGGTCCGAGAGGCCCATTCCCATATCATGCCACATGCGCCACATGCGCCCAAGAACCAGAAGAACAGTGAAAGCGAAGAAGACTCTTCTATTCTCATGAGTTTCTTGATACTTGAGCGCACGGTCGTGGCGCTCATGGCAGTGTGATGAGAATAGTACTGGTATCATGACATAACTCATGATCATCCGGATTGAGTGCGGCCGGCGCTTGTCATAATACAAAGTGTGTGTATCAGTAACCACAACTACCTGGGCTGGTGGTGTGCATCCGGAACATCAAAAAAGATATGCTGGTTGGAGAACCCCAATATTTTTGCATTGGAGCGCAACAATAATCATCATGATACTATATCAGCCAAAGTATATGGGGATGTAGTCTCTCCTAGACAGACCATGATATAAGTGAATTTTCTATGTCCGTTTCTTAGGTAGAATGTTTAATGTGGAGTGAAAATATAATCATGCTCACTTAATCCAATGACGGGAGAGACTTTTAAAATATTTTGGAGAGGGGGGTTTTTAGAAAACAGGTCAAGGTGAAGCCAATAATCATGTGCGGTGCTTTTGCTGTCACACCCTCTGGAACGATAGCGGCTCGCAGAGTTGCTCCTCTCAGTATAATTTTGCTTAATTAGCGCTCTTTGACCTCAATTAATCCACTTTGTCTCCGAGAAATCAAGAAGCCCCCACATCGTCATGGCAATATGATGTTCAAGCTCCACATTAAGTTACATAAGGATTTTCTGACACGGTTCAGGGGAACGGGACTAACAGGGATAGGACTCACGGTGGCTGACATGCCACGGTGCGGGGCTCGAAGCACTTGTTTAATGGAAAGATGCAAGTACGCCATACCTAGTGCCATGGTATGCACAGGTGCCTTATAACAATGGGGGAGGTGGATGCTCCAGACTTCCAGTGTTGCCAGTGGTTTGGCGGAATTCTAGGGAAAGCAAACATTTGGCAGATACGCACCACAGTGGTAGATGAGAAAGAAAGTCAAGTTGATTGTTGTGTGATGGCCACAGGGTGAATTGATCACAATTAACCGGAACCATTCGTCCAGTTACGGGCCCGGCGCTTGTAGTAAGAAGTGATTTGGCGCCGGAGTTGTGACTTGAGAATTTTCCATTTGGGCATCTCCAGTACATAAAATTATCTTTTTCTCATAGCTACTAATGCAACGATAGGCTCATCAGACCTTTCAAAATTTCTGCGTTTATGGCGTGCTTGGCTGTAGCCTCTGGCACAAGCCCCTAGAGCACCACTAGGTTGCGTAATGTTCAACCCACATGGTCGTTTGTCCCATGAGTATCCAACAACTGAAGGACTTTTAACACTGAGCGCTGAGCCTCAATGCTATTGATGAACTGTATTTACGATAGCTACATTTACAGCCGTTGTCATGGTGAGTGTGTTTTCATCCTAATTGATGTATCTCTCTATCAGCTATTTGTATCCTCATGAAAAGGACGAAGGTTTCTTCTGGAGACAAATATCTTGATTGATGATGATAAGTTCCTGGCCCAATTCACACAAGTGCTCGCTCTGCAAACCATTCTGTTCTCACTGATATCTCCATCGTTCCCCTGCGCCATTGACAACCACTCTTAGGAAAATGCCCAGGCGATTAATTTATGTCGATGATACCAGTCCTCTGATATCCTACCAAGGACCGTGGGCTGGGGGAGATACGTATTCTGTGAACACAATGGGGGGGACCATTCAATAATACCCTCCATGCTTTAACTGGATCTGGGAGTTTTACCTTCAATGTCACAGGTAAATAAGAATTTAATGCTATGACCATTTATATAACTTCATCCTTTCCCTAGGTACTAGCAATGTGTCCATTATAGGTAGCTTTCTGGCCCCCACCCTGCCTTCCTGGACCTGTTTTATCGACGGAACCGCTTTAATCTCGAGCAATATGTCTCAGGTCGACCCAATATATGGCCTAAACAACGTTGAGATTTGCTCGTGGCACGGCATCGCACCCAAAGCTACACCCAGGAATTTGACTGTGGTAGCCTCAGGTATGACTGACAACCTCTTCCTGTTTGATCACATCCAATATGCACCGGATGCCAGCACTATCCTGGATAATGCCACTGTAGTGGTGGATGCATTCGATGATCAGATAGGATACTACTCTGGATGGAGCCCGTACGGTGATTTCGGCTTGTGGACATCAGTGCAAGGTGCCCTTTTGACTTTGGATTTCGTCGGTTCGTTCCGCTTGTAGCTTCAAATATTTCCTCTAACAATTTTAATATTGTGCAGGTATCCAACTAACATGGATGACAACAGTCAAATATAATTTGAACACCACTGTAGATGCTTCGGCCGAGTACAGCATCGATGGCGGAACACTCGTTCCATTTCATGTGGCTGCCCAGAGCTCTACGCTTCAACAATACAATCTGGAATCCTTCAAGACCCCGGTTTTGTCCCCTGGCTCACATCATCTGTTTGTCAAATACGGAGTCGACAACTTGAACCGTTCTGCGCCATTGTTTCTTGACTACTTTCTCATTCAGAATCTTACCATTCCGCCCTTCACTCCAAGCCCCTTAAATACTACAGGCACTACAAGTACTCAAAGCCCTACAGTCACTCAAAATTCTCACCGGGCAGGATTGTCACAAGGGACGATCGCCGGTATCATCATTGGTTCTGCAGTCGGTCTTGCATTCATCATATTCAGTCTCATTTGGACAATTCGGTTCACCAAAAGGGGAAAGGCAGCAACCTCCCTGAGGCAGCCCGTACCGTACACAGCTTACAGAGACATCAGGACACTGTGGACAGCAAGGGAGGCCAATAAGATTGCCCACAATGCAGTCATTTCGCGCGCAAGGTAGTCACATTAACTAGGCTAAGCGGATGCACGGTTTTGGTCAGTCGCAGCTAACTGCCTGAGGCGCAGTTATCTAATACCCTGTGAGGCAGTCATATATACCTAGATGTAGTCGATAAGTTAGGATCCTGGTAGTCGCATTGGATGTTCGCAAAGTAGTAGCATTTAGAATAGTAATCTAAGTACATCTCAGACCAGTGTATACGAACACCGGCCGAATCGGGTCAGCGATACGTTGGGTAAGAAAGCGGCGCATCGACTCGGACACATGTGTGTTCTCCTCTTTTCGGCGTGTCGACAATTGCAAATCACGATACATCTAAGCTGGGGGCAGTGCACCTTGGCTGTCCCTTTGGACAGTTACCTGTATGCATTCAGACTTGCTCGAGGTGTCACTTCCATCGTTTGCAGCAATATTCATCCTAGTGCCATTGAAGGGTGTCTTGCCTAAAAATATGAGTTAGTTCGCGAATGAACGGCCAATAAAATAAATGAAACCCACCACGTCAAAACTCGACATCGACACCCCGAGCTTCCATTGGAATGTGGGTTGGATAATGTTCAGCCTAGGTAGTCGTCCATCCGATGAACATCCAACAACTGAAGGATTTTAAAAACTCATCCTCAATGCCATCGACGAACTATATTTACGACAGCTATGCTTACGGCAGTTATCATCGTGAGAGGCAGACACGCGTGTCCTTTTACCCTAATTGGTGTGCTTCTCGGACAGCCATGTACATACCGTATTGATGGAAAGAATGAGGGCTTTTTCTGAAGACAAGTACACTCTCTGCAAACCATTTTGTTCTCACTGATATCTCCATCGTTCCTCAGCGCCATTGATAACTATTAACCACTTCTAGGAAAATGTCTACATGATTAATTTACGACGATGATACCAGTCCTCTGATATCCTACCAGGGACCATGGCCTAGGGGAGAGATGTTTTTGGGGGGCCATTGCTACGCATGGCAATACGAGTCTTCTCCCTTGGGTGCGCCAATCTCGGGCTGAAGGTATAAATAATCATGTAAGCAAACATGAAAAAATTGTCGACTTCAAGCTTACATCCCAGCCCCCGGGTACTCCACAGAGTTTCTACTGTACCTAAAATATAATTTTTACACATATTGTAATCTCAACAGTAGTTGAGAGGCTGCATGATGGTCGGCGCACCCCTGGAAGCAGTTAAAATGCCTCTTTGGTCGGTTCATTGACAAGTGAAAATCCACCTAAGACTCAGAGCAGTATCTGTGTACAGATACTCGAGTAGATCTAAATGGAGGTGTCTACCTCCCTCTTAAGATCCGTTCTCTTTACTGTCATTCTCAAAAGCGCTGATCTTCGACATAGTCGTGTCATCAGTTGATGTGTCTTTCGAAGAAAATAGGTGGTAAGTTAGTACTTTACCCTCCATTGTGATGGTTCATGTGCCTACCTTGATCAGCAGTTTCAGTGCCCGACATATTTGCTTTGCAAGTACGTAAGTTGTCTTTTTCCTCGTCAATGCAGGGTGGTACTGATTGATGTTCAACCCGATAGCTGTTGATTAGTGGAACACGTTCTCGATAGCCTTGATTAGATAGTTACTGACAGTCGCTCTGGATGACATCAACACCAAATTGCACACCAAAGACTTGCAGTGTGAGAGAGAACATTGTGGATAAGAGGATCTGTCGCCCTAGAGGCTTCGAATGCACAGCGGTAACATCGAGGGCCGCGCAGCATCATCCAGTTAACGAGGCCAAGCCGCCAGGGAAGCATTTGAGGAGTCAGGACTCGAGGAGCTGTGAGAGTTATTCTGTTTCTTGTTTGAGATTGGAAAGTCTGCAGGTGGTCTGTGGGACGATGGACCAATGTCGGTCGAGTTACAGATGCCACCACAAGGGGGATGGGCCTGGCAACCTTTGGAAGATGATTACCCGGTGATTGCGGACTTTGAAACATCGAGGGAATTAAACGTCAACTACACAGGCAGGGCCTCAAATGCGTCAATTTCAACCTACATTTACTGTGTTGAGTGGGTTTGAATTTGGGTTGAATCAGTAATGGGTGGGTTTCAACTTGAAGGCGGCAGGAGGATGCGCGGAGACAATAGTTAATGGAACAATGTATTATATAACGATCTTCCCAGGTGAACATTTTTTTTTGATGGCTCGAGAAGATGAGTGTAAAAACGAGCTTTTACAAATAAAAGACTCGTAACATTCTGTTAACACACTTGAACGGGGAGGACTGCTCAATAATACCCTCCATGCGTTATATGGATCTGGGAGCTTTACCTTCTTTTTCACAGGTAAGTAGGGATTTAATGTTATGACCGTTTATATGGCTTTGTCCTTTCCCTAGGTCATAGTGTGGCTGTGATGGGTAGCTTTCTGGCCCCCACCCGCCTTCCGTGACCTGTTATCTCAATGGAAATGTTTTCTCCTCAAATAATAATTCTCTCAGCCACCTAAACAATGTTAATTTTTGTGCGTTGAACAGCATCGTACCCAGCGCTACACCCAGTAATTTGACTGTGAAAGTCTCAGGTACGACCGGCAACCCCTTCCTGTTCGATCGCATCCAATATGAATGGGATGCTAGTGCCATCCTCGATGATGCGACTGTAGTGGTGGACGCATACGATAGTAAGATAGGATACTCTGGATGGAGCACACTCGATGGTGTCGCCTTGGGGACATCGGTACAAGGTTTTTATCTGATTTTTGATTTCATCGGTGCATTCCGCTTGTAGCTTCAATTATTTCCTCTAATAATTTTAATGCTGTACAGGTATCCAAATAGCATGGATGACAACAGTCCAATATAATTCTAACATCACTGTAGATACCTCTGCGAAGTATATCATCGATAACGGAACGCGCCACCCATTTCCTGTGGCTGCCCAGAGCTCTACGATTCAACAATATAATTTGGTCTCCTTCCAGAGTCCGGTTTTGTCCCCCGTCTCACATCGTCTGCTTGTCGAATACAGAGTCGACAACTTGAACGGTTCCGCTCCATTGGTCCTTGACTACTTTATCATTCGGAATCTTACCAGTCCACCTTTCACTACAAGCCCCCCAAACACCACAAGCCTTTCAAACACTACAAGCACTACAAGATTGTCAAAAGGGGCGATCGCCGGTGTCGTCATTGGTGCCTTGGTTGGCCTTGCACTAAACGGCTATCTACAGGGTCACGTGTGCGGATCTAATCTAATCCGAGTCGACTGCTTATGCCACGGTTCCAACATGACAAGGTTTCCGGAAAGGTAAGTGGAAGGAATTGTTGAGATCCAACCCTAGATAAGATCAAACGAGATAATACTCAGTCAATGTAGAATAGACTATATTCGGGAATATGTACCTAGATAAGATCAAACGAGATAATACTAGGTACGATTAGTTAAGTGGCAATGATAAACGTGGGAGTGGCTCACTTCAGTCAATGTAGAATAGACTGAGGTGAGCATACGCTATGGTATGGTATATATATGTATGTAGGATAAAGAGTCCATGAATAAAGAGAGAGAGAGAGAAAGAAAATAAAGACCTAGGGCGAGCGCCCTTTGTCACGGCGCATCAAGCAGATCGCAACAGGAATTTAGGTAGGTTGCCGGTGCAAGAAAGTGCAGCGTGAGTGCCACTGAGTCACGGGTGAGGGACAGAATGATATTGGGCTGGTTTTAGATATGCGAGGACAGGCACTAGCTGTACTTGGGTAATGTCGTTTGCGATGCACTTTCCTTCCACAGCATGTCCGCACAAACTACAGCAATTGGATGTCCGGATGTCAAACACACGAAGACTGATATATCACATATCACGTTATGCATTCAATCACAATCATCTTATGACGAAATAAACTGTACTCCTTACCCACCATGTCCCGCGCTTTCTGCACCCCAGCTCTCCTATTCATTCTCTTCGCGGCGCGCTCATCCTAGTCTTCGAATGAGCAATAACATAGGTTTTAGCTTTCCAGTTATTGGACTTCATGACATTTAACCAACATGCTATGCAAACCCGTGCCCTGTCATTCCATCAAGGGTTATGAGCCTTGAGGCAGCTTGAGGTGCGGGGGAGATAAGTCTTTTGGTTTGATTGTTCCTGATTTGATGGACTTAAGTACCCGCTATGGGCCGAATCCGTTGTCCCCTGCTCTCCAGCGCCATCGATAACCACCCGTAGGAGGAATGTCTACAGGGCCTTCACGATTAATTGTTGTCGATGATACTAGCCCTCTGATATCCTACCAGGGGCCATGGACCGAAGGAACTCCTACTACAGCGGAATTGGGGAGACCTTTCAATGATACCCTCCATGAGTTAATTGGATCTGGGAGTTTTACTCTCAATTTCACAGGCAAGTAGGGATTTTATTAGAGATATCTGGGGCCTTACCTCTCCCTAGGTTCTAGTGTGTCTGTAATAGGTAGCTTCATGAGCTCCACCCTACCTTCCTGGACCTGTTTTATCGATGGATTCGCTTTAATCTCGAACAACATTTCTCAGGCCAACCTACTAAATAATAATGTTGAGGTTTGCTCATTGCAAAATATAATAATGAAGCCTACCCCCAGTAATTTGACTGTGGTAGCCGAGGGTACTACCGGCGCCCCTTTTGTATTCGATTACATTGAATACGCACCGGATGCCAGCACTATCCTAGATAATGCAACCGTGGTGGTGGAGGCGTTCGATCCCCAGATACAATACGACTCTGGGTGGATCAAGGTAGGAAGCACAAGCATCATGCAGACGGCACTTGAAGGTTCTGCGATGACTTTTGATTTCGTCGGTGCGCTCCGCTTGTAGCTTCAAACATTTCCTTTAACGATTGTAATATTGTGCAGGTATCCAAATAACATGGATAACAACAGTCGCCTTCAATCCGAACGAGATTGTAAATTCCACAGCCCAGTATAGTATCGATAATGGGACTCTCTTCCCAATTCAGATCGCTGCCCATAATTCTACGGTTCAAAACTATGGTCTGGTGTCATTCCAGACTCCGACGCTGGCCTCTGGCCCACACCATCTGTATGTCCAGTACGGAGTTTCCCACGAGACCACTGCTCCATTAGTTCTCGACCACCTGGTCATTCAGAATCTCACCATTCCGACCCCGACCCCGACCCCTACAAGCTCTACAGGCTCTACAGGCTCTACAGGCGCTGCAAGTGATGCAAATACACAAGCCCCTACAGACACCCAAATGCATTCCCATGCACGATTGTCAAAAGGGGCGGTCGGTGGTATCGTCATCGGTTCCTTGATCGGCGCAATAATCCTTTTCATTTTGGTTATTAGATTCAATAAACGGAAAAAGGACTCCTCACGGCGACAGTATCCGGACTATGATTACGGCGACGGTCGAAGATAGTTATGGTAACACTTACAGTGACGATTCGGTTTTTATCCCATCGGCGGCAGGAGTCTCGCCCTCTTCCAAACCTGCCTCCTCCGTCCCATGTTTCATCATAGTTTTTGGGTGGTATTGTATTTTAGGTATTCAAAATAACCCCAATTCTCGGCAAGGGTTTTGTACAGACTTACTTATTACCCTAGAATTCGAGGGGCAAGCCGAGTCCCTAGATTCCGAGGATCAAGCGCTACCGATCAAAAAATGAGTACATATGTAGTGGATGTCAGAGACGCGTGGAGCTTACACG
>Ga0307513_10013516_pt1 | contig 10018 bp, 7 predicted proteins | sample 15_EM_MG_FD_202174 | JGI IMG/M metagenome (GOLD analysis project Ga0307513, IMG submission 202174) | Populus trichocarpa ectomycorrhiza microbial communities from riparian zone in the Pacific Northwest, United States - 15_EM | ecosystem: Host-associated > Plants > Roots > Unclassified | place...
TGCAAGTTGAAGCGGATGTCTGGTTATTAAGCCTCGAATAACGGCGACATGTTAAAGGCGGCTCAGGAGATAATTATGGTGTCGGATCGAGCGGGTTCTTCGTCATTTCTATCGCCAATTTTGTCAGATAGCATCCGTTCTGGCTAATACCGCAGAGATCGCAGTTGCCGCCGGTTTCCTTGCACAACTCGATGCAGCGCTCGTAGCCTTTATCGCACTCCTCAATGGTCGTGGAGTTGGGCTGTGCCAGCGTCTTCAATGTCTTAACGGAGCGAGCAAAATTAGCCGCGAGCGTTGCTTCGCGCGCGCTTGAGTTGTTATTGGCAATCGCCTTCAAGGCGGCGAGCGCGCGCGACGACGCATCGCGCAGCCGGGCATTTTTTACCCGTTTGAAGTCTCTCGTGCCGATGTTAGCCAGCGCGCGCTTCGCCTCGGCGGACGAGTTCAACTCCGCTTTGATGGTGGACGGCGCGGCCTGTGTTTGAGCGAGCGCGCCGACGTTGAGCGTCTGTCCGCCGACGAGCGCGATGAAGAGGATGATCGACGCCGGTTTGAAATGCTTCGCAAATTTGCTGATGCTTTTTGGCATTGCCTGTTCTCCTTAAATTATTGAGGCGTGTTTTGCCGCCGCAGTTATGACCAATCGCTAAGAGCTTCTCAACTACCTTCACTTAACTAAGGCGCAGAAATGCGTCGAATATTATCAAGCGCGGCAAAAATTTCTGTTTCTTTGTTTTGATCCGGAATTGCGGGAAAACAGACAAGAGTCAGGAACTCTCTCGCTCTCGCTAAAGCGGTCGGTGGGAGCGAAGGGATAAAGACATACAACCGGTGGAAACGCCGGAGGCCAAGATGCTATTGAGCTTTGCCCAAATATTCAGTTGAAATGAATAAAATGGTGCGCCCTTCACGGTCGGGCAATGCCTATCGTGTGCTGACGGAGTCCGGCACGTTCACGCTGGCGAGGAACTTTTTGGCTTCCTCGATCTCGACCCTGATGCTATCGGCCTGGCGGCACAGCACCACGAGCTTTCCGTAGTAAGTCTTTGCCCTCTTCCGATCTGCCGCGAGCTTGGCCGCACGCGCTGCGCCGTATAGCCCGTTGAAACGATTGGGCGCGTTGCGGAGTGAGGTTTCAAACTCCTGCAAGGCCGCTGCCGGTTGCTGTAGCTCAAGCAGTAGCTCGCCGAGTTGCTCGCGTGCAGGGAGCAGCGTGCCGGGCGTGACGGGGTGTTTTTCTGTCGCGTCATCCAACTCCGCCGCCGCGCGCATCAACCGGAGCGAATCTTCGTGCTTGCCCTCGGCGTAAGCCAGCCACGACGACGCAACCTGACGTTTGATCTCGACCTGTTTGCCCCAATCGTAATCGCCTTTGACTTCGACGAGCGACTGGCGGATGGCGGCTAATTCCTCGACCTCCTGACGCGCCGAGGCCGCATCGCCGGTGCGCGCGAGGCCAATCGCACGCGCGAAGCGGACTTGGGCTTCGGCCCAACGGAAACGCTGCCAGGGGAACGTCTCCATCGTGCCCGGATGCAATGGCAATTTGGCCGCTTCATTCCATTGCCGTCGTTCGAGTGCGTAGCGCGCGGGGATGGCCGTGAAGGCATAGGCCACTTTGAAATTCGGCGGATCAACTCTCCGAATCTTGTTCAACTCGTCGAGCAGCCCCTCGGCCTGCTTGTCCTGCGCGCCTTGCAGGTAGGCATAGGCGAGGTAGTCCATCGCGTGAAGCTGCTCATCCCACGCGCCGGGCATCCGGTTTCTGACGGCGTAAGTCTCCGCCGCCGCCTTAGCGTCGAGGTTTGAACGTATCGCTTCCTGCCACAAACCCATCCGCGTGAAGATGTGTGAAGGCATGTGCTGTGCGTGTGCCGACGCGGGCGCGATCTTCGCGTAACTACGCGCGGCGGGCAGCGCAAGGTGCGCCAACGCCGGATAGTCGTAACTGTGAATCAGGTAGTGCGAAACACCGGGGTGCTGCGGCTCGCGCGCCAGAACGCGGTTCAAAATTTGCGCGGCCTTCTTTTCGTTGAGGTAACTCTTGTCGCTCGCCATCATCCCTTTCGCAATGAGCGTCAGTGAGTAGAAGATGCCGGCTTCACGGTCTGACGGGTAACGTCGGTGGAGCTGCTCCATCGCGTCGCTGTAGGCGAGCACGCGCGTCCGATGGTCGAGCTTGTCAGAGTCTCTGTAAAAAAGCTCTATCGCCGCGATGTAATCTCGCTCGCGTTGCGTGCGCGCCCCGGCGGACCTGGCCTTTTCGATGGCTTCCCGCCCCTTCTTCAACTCCACCGCGCTCGGCGGCGCCCAGATGGGATGGTAGTTGCTCATCGCGATGCCCCAGTAACCCATGCCGCATCGCGGGTCGGTGACGGTAACTTCGGTGAAAACCTTTTCGGACTCTTCATACTCGAAAGAGTGGAGCCATGCGACTGCGCGAGTGAATTGCTGCCGGGCTTTGGCAGTACAGGAAACGGTAAAGTTGACCCGGCCAAGCTTTTCTGAATGTTCGTGACGATGCTGATGGGGCTGGTGCGCCTCTTGTGCTCTGGCCGAGGGAAGGTGACAGACAGAGGCCACCAGAAGGGATGCGGCAAAGCGTGCGGCGAACAGAAGAATGCGTTTCACAGATTCTCCTTTCAGGAGGCAAAAGAATGAGAAGGCGAGGCTATCAGAAACCGTACCGTAATAGCCACGCTTTTTTGCTAAAGCCATCGGTCATATAAATGGTAGTGTTGCAAACATTTCCATGTAGCACAATATATTGAGATAGATGAATCAACTCCTACGCTGCACATAGCGGCTAAAATATTTGTTGCAACACTACCTTGGAGATGACCGCTCATCGCGCCGCCTTCATTTGCAGGACGCCGAGCTTGCTCAGGTTAGCAGCGGCATCTCAATTCCAGCGTTAGATTGCTGTTGAATTCCAATGAACTAACATGTATCTGATTACCATTCGATCACGCATCAAACCCACGTCCAAAGCTGCTGAGCGATTTCCTGACATAGGCGGCGCTTACGTAAGTTGCTACATCCAGTTCAAAGATTATGACGCGGCCAAAAAGCTAGCCAAGTTGCTTATTCGGGAGCAGGGCTGGATACCCGAGAAGAGGACGGATGCGTGGGTGCTGCGCAAAAGCGAGCTGAAGACGAAGAAGGAGAAGCAGTACTATTCCGAAGCCTTGAAGTATGGGTACAGTCTCGTTTTCAACATGTGGCCGAAGGATGCTGATGATGCGGACGTTGATTATGAGGCTGAAGAGAAATGAGAGGTTTAATTCGAACGCAATCTAACAAAGGCATGCAGCGGACGCGCAAATAAGCTTATCACCCATTATCAAAGGCTCGTGCGCGCCGCTGATGCCGGGCGTTGGGATTGTTGTATGAGAGACATCAACACCGCGCTCAGCCATCATCTCCACCAAATCTCGATAGCTGAGTTTGTAAGTGACGTACCATCTGACACAGAGAATGATGATGGTGCGATCAGCGTGGCGACCATGAAACAGGGACGATGCGGGATGCGGCGGCGGTTGATTCATGCTACCGATGATCAACCCAATTTAGTGTTTGCACCAGAACCCGTTAGAGCACCTGCCTGAACCCGGTCTGCTCAAGATACTGGAACATGGGTGTGCCGGGGGGCAACCGGAAAACGTTCCTGAACGAAGTGTCGAACGCCCAGTTGCGTGAGGGTGCTCCGTAAATTTGCTGGTTGAGGTAAATCCAGGGGCCTAACGCCTGCGTCGAGCGGTAGAGGGGGCAGAAAGAGCCAACGAAGTTCCAACGGCGTTGCGGCGTTAACCAGTTCTCCAGAAAGCGTGGGAAGTTGTGCATGCCGCCGCTCAGACGCGAGTCCGCGCCGTTTCCGGCGTCCGGGTTGCCTGTGAGCGCAGATACGTTGTCGCCGGCGATAATACCGGCTCGAACGGAGGTTTCTTCGGTTGCACTGGCGACGTTCACGTCAGCAGTCCTCATGGTTGCGCCCGCATTGCCACCTTCGGGGTTGATCGCACTCATGCTGTCGCTCCACGTCTTCGACAGCGGGAAGAACGCGTCGGCGACGATGGAGGAAGGAACTTGCGCGCCTAGATACCCGCCGTCGTTGAGCGTCGCCGCACCGGCGGCGGGCGCGGCGGCAATGCCGGTCGCATTATAGCTGCCCCAGATGTAGACCATGTTCTCGGTCGCGACGGTGATCCCCTTGGTGGTCGAGAGCTTGTCGGCTGCGCCGGTGACCTGTAGATTGTCGCCGTCGAACAGGCGCACGGCGCGTCGGAAGTAGTTGTTAGGATTTCTCCAACTCAGAACCGTCTCCGCGCGTGTGCGTCTTTGGGCGACCGTCGCCGCCGTTCCCGTCCCTGTCAATGCAGCGGGATAAGGCAGTTCTGCCAGGTCGCGCGCGAGGATGCCGTTGTTGTCGGAGTCCTCACCGCGCTCGCAGCCATTTTGATCACGACTCACACTACACACCGTCCCGTCCGTCCCGTTTTGCCCGTAGATGTCCTCGTTATCCACCTTCCCGTTGCTCATCATATTGCCGCCCTCATTCTTGATGCGGTCGCCGCGACGATCTGAAACGTAGAGGATGTAGCCGTCGGTCCCGTTGATGTTCGCGCCGACGGCGGGGGTTCCGGCGAGCAGGTTGGTATCGTAGACCCCGTCCACCCAGCGCGCCAGATTCCTCATGTTGATCTCGACAACGCTCGTCATTCCCCGCTCGAAAACCTGATTCTCATTCAACGGCGAGGCGATCCAGCCCTCGCGCGGGTTGTAGACGCTGATGGGCACGATTTGATTCCAGCGGGTAGCACCCGCCGTGTCGAACCGGTCGTTGCGAATGAAACTGTTCGCGTCTCTGGGCATGAATGGTGCGAGCACGGTGTGCGGGTCGTCGTCTACGCTGACAGCCGCCGTGTTGTAGTAGCCCGCGTTGGCATCGGTCGAGAAGGTGGCCGGATCGATCTCACCATCAGCGATGCACCTCGAAGTTGCGTTAGTGGTCAGGAATGTGAGGTTCTCTCTGCCCCCGTCGCGGTCGCGACTGCCCTGCATGAAGGCCGCCCATAGGGGACGCTGGAGATAGACGATGCCGTTCGGCTCGCCCTCGGTCACGCCCATGCTCAAGATTTCTCTCGTAACGTCGCGCGTCGTGCCGTCCGGGGCAACGATCTGGATCAGAATCTTCGCATTGAGGCCAGACCCCGGCGGGATCACACCGCCCCCCGGAGACTTCGGCACGGCTGCGTAACCCGGATCGGCGGTCTTGGCATAGTTCGGGTTGACGCCCGCGGGCACGCTATAGCTGCGTATGCCGCGAACCGTCTCGGCGACGCGGCGGGGGACGGCGGCGGGGTCGCCTTGAATCCAGTTAACCGCACTCGTGTAAGCGCCGTTGTCGCTGACGGGAATCAGAGCCTTGCCGCCGTCCAATGGGCTGGGATTGAAGCCGCTCGCCGTGATCTGGATGCCCTGTCCGGCGGGGATGCCTGCTGCGTCCGCAGGCGCGCCCTCATCGTCGAGCAGGATGCGAATTTGCGCCTTGGCATGGTAGCGCGACTGGTTCAGGATCGGGTTCGACACCGCCTCGCCCGCGACGCTTCGTTTGATGAGTTCATAAGTCTGATTGCCGCCGGTTTGAAGGGGCAGCAGCAGCGGGGCTGCGCCCGTCAGGCGGGTTAGCAACTGGCCGCCGAAGCGATTCGACCTGCCTGCCTGCGCCGCTGCGATGGAGGTGGTCTTCCAATTCGTGTTATCGCTGCCGTCAGGCGAGCCGGGAAAGAAGCCGCGTTGACCGGCACTGGCCGAAGGGAAATTCGGCCCATCGGCGACGCTGCCCACGGTGAGCGGCACGGTGATCGAGTTGACCACCATGCGGACGTTAGCCCCGTCTCTCGTGCTGTTGTTGCGCAGCACGTCGTAGACGATTTCGTTGGCGACGGTGACCTTATCACGCAACGTCACGTCGCCGTTGATGTAGATGTTCCCGTTCGCGTGGATGCGACCGTTGAAGACGAAGGGCGGCCCCGGGTGGAGTTCGATGTCCCGGTCGCTGAACATGCCGAACTGGAAGAGCGGGATCAGGTAGTTGTTCATCTCCCGTTCGAGACGCACCTGCGCGCCGGTGGAGTTCTGCGTCACCGTAGACGTTGCCTTGTACGGTGCAATGGAGGCGAGCAGACCGGCGAAAGGGCCTGTGGGAATGGTCACTGTCGGGTATCCGCCGTTAGTGATGCCTTGCGCTGCGCGCATGTCGGCAAGCGTCGCGTCATCGGGCACGAGCGTCTGGAAGAAAGAGAAGCCTTCGTCGATCAGTTCCGTCGGGTAGGCGGCGGCGACGGCGTTGAGTTGATTCTGCGTGGGTCGCGCCGTGCGTGTGAAGAGCGCGCTAAAGTCGCTAGCCATCTTTTCCACGCCCGACGCCGCCGCGTAGAACGACTGCGTGCGCTGCAAATCGCTACCCGCGATGCGGACTTCGTTCGAGACTGTAGCCAGCACACACATGGAGATGCCAGCGATCAGCACCAAGACCAGCAACGCCGTTAGCAGGGCGGCTCCACGCTCCCCGCGTTTCTTTTTCACAGTGGTTATCAAAGCCGTTGGATGTTGATTGGAGAGCATATTTAACGCCTCTACTTGTCGGACGGGATGAACTATTGCCGTGAAGAGTTATGGTTGCAACGCTTCGAGGAATTGCAAGTTACGCACGCTCGTCGTGGTCGTCATGGTGACGGGTTGAGTCTTGCCTTTATTCACCGCATGGACTGTTTCCACCGTGACCGACACCTCCACCTGGCGGACGGCCTCTTGCTGATCCACGGTGAGTTGGGCGACGGGTTGCTGGTTATTGCCGTCCTCGTCAGCGCCCAAGACATAGCGAATCTGGAGATTCGTGATGTGGTCGGCGATGATGCTGTCGGAGTAGCCGACGCCGCCGGAGATGCCGAAGGTGCGCCTCGTGAGCAGTCCGTTCTGATCCACGAAGTAGTTAATAATGCGCATCCTTCTGATGGAGATGGGAAGCGTCCCACCGGCGGAGACGAGATTAATCGGTCCGCCGTTGCCGGGAGCGTTCAGGCCGAGCGCATCACTGGCGGCGAAGATAATGTTTCCGCCGGCCTTGTTGGTAACCGTGCCGAAGGTTGCGCCGGTCGAAGACAAGATGAAATAAATCTCGCCGGGCGCGAACTTACTCAAGTCCGAGGCGGCCACGCTGATGTTTGCGCCCGATGGTGTGACCGCCGTCGGCGTAACCGGCGTGAAAGTGGAGTCAAGCTGGAGGAGCGTGAGCCTGTCGGTCGCCGTTGGGGTGGAGCGGACGCTGACTGTGGGGGCTATCCCTAACACAGTGGTGCCAGCCGGCACGTTATTATCTGAGTGAACAAGCGGCAGATTGACGAGACCGGCGCCGCACGGATTATTCGCTGGATTCTTCGTCAGGTAATTGCTGACGAAATTCGCAGCCAGGCAGATATTGTTAATGTTTTTCATCCCGTCGCCCGCCGTCAGCAGATCGCGGGAGATGTACTCATGCGCCGTCCGCACGCTCTCCTGTGCGTCCGTCAGTTCATAAGCTGTGAAGCTGACCTTGAAGGCGTCCTTAGCGAGTGTGAGCACGGAAGCGGTGACTATGAGCATGATGCCCATAGAAACCACCATTTCCAACAACGAAAAGCCGGCTTGAGTGCGTCTGTCAACCGATGAACTCATCAATGATCTCCTGTAACCGTGGGCGAGAGCGCGGTGTCGCGCGCGTATGTCTCAGGGCAGGAAGTTGCTGTTCGCATCGTTATTCAAGTAGCTCACGCCTTTACTTTCATCGGTCGCCCCTCGCACCCCTGAGGCACGCAGCGTCACCTGAATCTTTTTCAGGCTGCCGCTCAGGGGTGTGATGAGAATCTGGCGCGATAATCCGGGGCGAGCTAACGAAGGATTACTGAAATCGTCCGCCGTGCCGTAGATGCCGTCCGCACCTGCGTCGATCAGGTCATCGCCCGTACCGTAAATCCCGTCAGGGCCCGGGTTCACGGAAACCGGCTGGAAGGTGTTGGGGAAACCTGCGAAATTCGGAGACGCCGAGTTGCTGATCTCTTCGAAAGACAACTGCCTGGTGTTGCGCAGGGTTTCCATCTGCTCAAGGATCGAGACAACCAGCAGTTTCGAGTTGGTCACGTTGCGCCCCTTGTTAGTCACCGTCAGCGCGAATCCGATGGTCGCGGCCAGAGCCAGCAGTCCGACCATCATGATGACCATCGCTACTACCATTTCAAGCAGCGTGAAGCCTGCTTCAGACTTGCGAGGTAGCGGCAGTTCGTCTTTTCGCGAGCGGTCATTCCACGAATTTACTTGCACTGCTGTCGTACCTCCAGATTTTCATCCGTCCAGCGCTACCGAGGACGGAGATAGCCCTTCCCGTAGACGCAGGGTCTTTTGAATTGTAGAAGAAGAGCGCGAAGCTAGTTGGCTGTCCGGCACTGTTGACGATGGAGCCGTCAGGCTGAAACGTGATGTTGATCTGCTTCGCAGCCGTCAACGCTGTCAGCGAAGTCCCGTCGCTCAGACTGGATATCCCGCCCGTCGGCACTCCGTAAGAGATGTCTGCGGCTCCGAAACCGTCCCCGAGCAAAGAGAGTTTCCCGCTCTGTACGCTACCGCTCATGTTCGGGTAACCCGGAGTGCTCAAGATAGCCACACCCGCCGACGGCTGGACGATGATCGACACCTGTTTTAATTGGTCGTCATACTGAAACGTGACCGCACGCCGTTGCGACATGGCCTTCTGTCGTGCAAGTCGTAACTGGCTCTTGATCATGATCGGCGTGACCGACGCCCGCTGAAGCCTGCGCATCCCGGCGAATTTCGGTAGCGCAAAAGCACTAATCACTCCGATGATAGCGACGACGACCAACAGCTCAATGAGGGAGAATCCCCCCTCCAAGCGCCGCCGGCTCGCTCCAAATTGAATAGTCATAATCTGTTCCAGGGATTGACCTGTTGATAGGGGCTTGGTTATCGAAATCGCCTTGTGAAACAGCGAATTTGGTGGGGTGAAGCCTTCCAGTACATCCTTGAGTGGCCGCAAAATAACTTCTTAACGTCTTGTATCCCAAGCTCTTACGACATTATCATAGCAGGATAAGTCGCTGCCTCATGTTAAATATAGCAAGATAATCATATAAACACAACAATGTTTTACAAGTTTTATAGACTGATGAATGCTGATATCGCTCAATGGTTGCGTTGCGAAAATTTGATTTTTATGAAATGAAACCCGGCGCAACCATCTCGTTCCGTGGAAAGCAACCGGTCAAAGCAAAATAAACTCGACGGATGAATCCATGCAGCAGCACGCTTGAGTGGCGAGCTTGAAGATAAATTTTGAGGATACAATTATGAACACGCCCAAACATTTTCGAACTCATCTCTTATCGTGCATTCTGCTCGCCGCCCTGCAACCCCTTCAGGGGATCGCTCAGCAGAGTTCTGACAAATCGAGAACAAGCCCTCAGCCCGTCGCCTCGAAACGGGACGGACAACGCGACTTCGACTTCGAGATTGGTACCTGGAAAACACGCCTGTCGCGTCGCCTGCGTCCCTTGACCGGCTCTACTACCTGGGTCGAATACGAGGGTACTACCATCGTGCGAAAGGTTTGGAATGGTCGCGCCAATCTGGTTGAACTCGACGTAGACGGTCCGGCAGGTCGCATCGAAGGTCTGTCGCTGCGTCTATATAATCCTGAATCCCGCCAGTGGAGCCTCAATTTTTCCAACCGCGCGGGCGGAACGCTGAGCGAACCCGTGTTCGGTGAGTTCCAAAACGGACGCGGCGAGTTCTACGGCCAGGAATCGCTTAACGGTCGAGCGATTATGGTTCGATTTATTATTTCGGACATTACTCCTAATTCATGCCGTTTTGAACAGGCGTTCTCGGATGATGGAGGCAAGACGTGGGAAGTGAACTGGGTGGCGATAGATACGCGGGTGAAAGACGAACCTGCTAAAGTGCGTTA
>Ga0307513_10013517_pt1 | contig 10016 bp, 9 predicted proteins | sample 15_EM_MG_FD_202174 | JGI IMG/M metagenome (GOLD analysis project Ga0307513, IMG submission 202174) | Populus trichocarpa ectomycorrhiza microbial communities from riparian zone in the Pacific Northwest, United States - 15_EM | ecosystem: Host-associated > Plants > Roots > Unclassified | place...
CTACTGCATGGTGCTCGGGATTTCGCTACAGGCTCTTTGATCTTGATTTCACCGGCCGAAGGGGAGCGAAGTGCCGCTCGCTGGGGTTTGGGTTGGGGGACGAGGTCGGGTGGGGGGTGAGATGGGGTGAGGTCGGGTGGGGGTGGGTGAGGGCGATCAGGGGGTGCTGCGGGTGAATCCGTCCGTCAGCTTGCGCAGCCGCTCCTGGTAGATCCGGTCGCAGGTGTCCTTGGCCTTCAGCGTGTTCGCCCCGGACAGGCAGCGTTCTTGATCCACGGTGATCGGATAGACGATCGCCTGCCCGATCAGTAACACCGTCAGCAATCCGGCCAGGGCAAGTCCGATGATCACCGAGGGCCAGCCCCGGACCGTGGCCCCGGACCGGCTCAGCGCCGACATCCCGATCAGCAGCGAGATCCCGACCCAGCCGATGCCCAGCGCGAGCACAAAACCGCCCAATCGGAACGGCAACGGGAGCTGGCTGACGATGATCAGGCCGAGCAGCAGGATCAGGAACAGCCGCAACTGCTCGCGCACCCGCTCGGCGGACGGAGCGCTGGCACCCGCGCCGCCGCGGGTCGGCCACGGCTTCGGGGGCTGCGAGTTCTGCGGGTTCGGGGTGGTCGGCACTGGTCCTCGATCGGGTGCTGCGGGCTCCCGATCAACGATCGGGATCAAGCTCGGATGCCGGACTGGGCCGGTTAACTGACTATCGTCTCCGATCGTGACGCAGGAACCCACCCCGACCCCCCAGGGAGCAGGCGGGACGCCGCGGATCGCGGTGCTCGTCTCCGGCAGCGGGACACTTTTGCAGGCCCTGCTGGACCACGGCACCGGATTCACCGTCAGCGCGGTGCTGTCCGACCGCGGCGACGCCCCCGGCCTGGATCGGGCGCGAGCGGCAGGGGTGCCGACCGCGGTGGTGGAAATCGCGGACTTCCCGGACCGGAAGAGCTGGGACGAGGCGCTGCTCCGGGCGATGGACGCCTTCCACCCGGACATCGTCGTCCTGGCCGGATTCATGCGGATCATCGGCGAGCCGTTGCTGCTGCGCTACGGGGGCAGGATCGTCAACACCCACCCGGCATTGCTGCCGGCCTTTCCGGGGGCGCACGGCGTCCGGGACGCGCTGGCGCACGGGGTCAAGGTCACCGGTTGCTCGGTGATCCTGGTGGACGCCGGCACGGACACCGGGCCGATCATCGCCCAGCGGGCGGTTGACGTCCTGGACGATGACGACGAGAGCACCCTGCACGAGCGGATCAAGGTGGTCGAGCGCGCGTTGCTGGTCGAAGTGGTCGGTCGGATGGCCGTCAAGGGTTGGCAGGTAGACGGCAGGAAGGTCACGCTGCGCTGAGTGCTCGTGAGAGCTCGGGCGGCGGGAACCGTGGACGGCAGCTGACGAGGGGGCTGACGGGCGATGGACGAGCAGACACCGGAAGAGCGGCTTGCCTTCCACGGTGACGCCGCCCTTCGCCGTCTGGGCATCCGGGTGGCCTGGATGTACCTGGGGTCGGGAGCGCTCGCGCTGGTGGTCGAGGCGGTCGCTGGTCCACCGCCGACCCTGGCCCGATGGCTAGGCCTACTCGCCTTGCTCGGTCTCTTCGCGGTCACCGGTTGGGCGGTGCTGGTCGCCTGCCGTCAGCCCGGATCATGGCTGTCGGCGGCCATCGCGATGGTGCTGAACACCGCCTCGGGAGTGGGCGTGGTGGTCCAGGTCGCGGGGGATCCGGGTTGGGTCTCGGCGGCGCTCTTGGGGACGACGGTCGCCACCAGCGGCGCGGTCGGGCTGGCCCTGGGCCTGAGTCCGCGGTCCGGCCTGGTCGCCGCCGGTCTGGCCACGGTCGCGATGGCGGTGGCGGCCAGCCGGGTCGGAGCGCCGATCTCGCCGCTGGAACTACTCGGACTGCCGACCTCGGCGATCGTCGCGGCGTGCATCGCGATGCTGACCGGACGTGGCTTCGCCGAGACCGAGACGGCGCTGCGTGGAGTGGACGAGGCGCTGGCGATGGAGCGGATCGCCGCGGCTCGCTGGCAGGCCGGCCGGCGGGCCGACCGGGATCTGCACGACACCGTGCTCACCACGCTGACCGTGCTCGCCCACGATCAGTACGGGTTCGACCCGGAACCGGTGCGCGAGCTGTGCCGGCGCGACCTCGCCTTCGTCTCCCGGGACTCCTGGCGGGTGACCACCGCGGTGCCGAAAGCGGAGTCGCTGCTGCCGCCCGAGGCGTTTGAGCACTGGTCGGCTGCCGGGCTCGAGGTACACCGGTTCGAACCGGCCCAGCCCGTGCTCGCTGCCGGTCTCGGGGTAGAGGCGGTGTCGGCCGTGCTGGCGGCGGTGGAGGAGTGCCTGTCGAACGTGGCCCGGCACGCCGGGGTGGACGTCGCCGAGGTGGTGATCAACCGGCAGGCCGATGACCTGGTGGCGCTGGTCGTGGATCACGGCTGCGGGTTCGATCCGGACCAGGTGCCGGACGACCGGCTGGGGCTGGCCGAGTCCGTCCGCGGGCGGATCCAGGACCTCGGCGGCAGCGTCACCCTGTGGTCGCGGCCGGGGGCGGGAACGACCGTGATGCTCACGGTCCCGGTCGGGTCGCGATGAACGAGCCGAAGCGGGTGCGCCGAGCCGGCCGGCTCGGCTGGTTGGGCGGGCTGGCCAGGGTGGACTGGCTGGGCGGGGTGAGCCTGCTGGCCTCTGCGATCGCCCGGGGCTGGAGCGGATCCCGGCCGCCGCAGGTCGCCGGCAGCCGCCGCGCGCTGCTGACGGTCGGCGTGATCGGCCAGCTGTTTGCGCTTTCGTTGCTGATCAGCTCGTGGCAGCTGTACCGGCAGCCGGTGGTCGTGCTCGCCGTCTGGGTGGCGATGTCGACGGCGCTGCCGCTGGTCACGCTGCTCGCTGCGCGCTCCGGCGGGCTCAGCGGGCGGGCAGTGATCCCGATGATCGGGCTGCTGGCGGTGGCCGACATCGTGGTGCCGGCCGAGGCCATGGAGCAGCGGATCGGCCCGGCCGGCTGGAACTGGGGAGCGGTCGCGATCTCGCTGCTGGCGCTCGCGGTGTACCGGCCGGTGCCGGAGGTGATTGCCTGCGGATTGCTGCACGCTGCAGCGGTTTTCGCCTGGGCGCTGGTCGAAGTGCAGCCGCTCGAACCGGGAACCGTGGTGTTGGTCGCCGCAGGGGCGATCATCCCGCCGCTGGGGGCGGCCCAGTTCGTGAACTTCTACGTCGGCGTGCTCAACGAACGCGAGCAGGCCGGACGCCAGTCGGCTCAGATCATCGCCCGGGAGGCCAGCGAGGCGGCCGTAGAGCAGGATGGTCGGCGCCGGTTGGCCCGGATCCGGGCCGAGGTCGCGCCGGTCCTCGGGCACGTCGTCGCCGGGGCGCCGCTGCCGCTGGACAGCGAGCATTCGGCCGGCGCCGGTCGAGCCGCGAACCGGTTGCGGGCGCAGCTGCTGGCCGGCCGGGACCTGGACTGGTTGCTCCGGTCGTCCGGTTCCGATGACGAGGCGTTCGACGTCCAGGTACTCACCGATCCGGTGGCGAGACGACGGTTGGACGACGAAACCCGCTCGGCGGTCGGGTCGCTGGTCGGCCTGCTGCGCCGGCATCGGCCCTGGGACCAGATGGCGGTCACGATCACCGCCCGGCAGGAGCACGAGGTCGCCGTCACCGTGGTGGCTACCGGTGACCGGGCCGGGGCGGCTGGTTCCGATCCGGCGGTACATACTGCCGCCCACCGGCTGGGTGGTGACGTCACCGTGCTCGACGAGCAGAGCCTGGTGATCGAGGGAGCGGTCCGGGTGCAGGCCGATACGAGCTGACCTGCCCGGCCGTCCGCCGTGCGTGGCCGGAGCGGATATCGTCGAGACCGTGAGCTCAGACGCGACCATCAGCACCGACGCGAACGTCAAGGACGCCGTCAACCCCCCGGACGTCGTCAATCCCGTCAACCCGGCACAGGACGCCGCCGGTTCCTCGACGGATGAGGGTCGGATCGCCGTTCGCCGGGCGTTGATCTCGGTGTACGACAAGACCGGGTTGGAGGAACTGGCTCGCGGGCTGCACGCGGCCGGGGTTGCGCTGGTCTCCACCGGTTCGACGGCTGCTCGGATCGCGGCGGCCGGTGTTCCGGTCACTCCGGTCGAGGAGCTCACCGGCTTTCCGGAATGCCTGGACGGCCGGGTGAAGACGCTGCACCCGAGAGTGCACGCGGGGGTGCTGGCCGATCGGCGGCTGCCCGATCACGTTCAGCAGTTGGAAAAGCTCGGGATCGAGCCGTTCGAGCTGGTGATCGTCAACCTCTATCCGTTCGAGGACACGGTCGCCTCCGGCGCCAGCCCGGAGGAGTGCATCGAGCAGATCGACATCGGTGGCCCGACGATGGTCCGGGCCGCCGCCAAGAACCACCCGAGCGTGGCCGTGGTGATCGACCCGCTGCGCTACCACGAGGTGCTGGACGCCGTGGCTGCCGGTGGTTTCACCCTGCAGCAGCGTCGTCGGCTGGCCGTCGCCGCGTTTACGCACACCGCTGGTTACGACGTCGCGGTCGCCTCCTACCTGGGCAGCGTGGTCGCGCCGCCGGAGGACGGCACGGTCTTCCCGACCTGGATCGGCGCCAGCTGGGAGCGGTCCGCGGTGCTGCGCTACGGCGAGAACCCGCACCAGCGGGCGGCGCTGTACCACAGCCGTCGCCCCGGCCTGGCGCATGCGGAACAGCTGCACGGCAAGGAGATGTCGTACAACAACTACATCGATACGGACGCCGCCTGGCGGGCCGCGTTCGACCACGCCGGGCCGACCGTCGCGATCATCAAGCACAACAACCCGTGCGGGATCGCCGTCGGTTCCGGTCCGGATCCGATCGCCGATGCGCATCGCAAGGCGCACGCCTGCGACCCGGTCTCGGCCTACGGCGGTGTCGTCGCGAGCAACCGCACGGTGACCGAGTTGATGGCCGAACAGCTCGCGGAGATCTTCACCGAGGTGATCGCCGCCCCGGACTTCGAGCCGGCCGCGTTTGAGGTGCTGACCCGGAAGAAGAACGTCCGATTGCTGAAGGTGCCGGTCACCCCGTTCCCGATCGGCGTGGAGTTCCGGCCGATCAGCGGCGGCGTGCTGCTGCAGACCGTGGACCGGATCGACGCCGTTGTCGGCTCGGAGCCGGTCGCCGGTGGAGACTCGCCGTCGGCCTGGCGACTGGTGGCCGGTCAGCCCGCCGACGACGCCACGCTGGCCGACCTGGAGTTCGCCTGGCGTTCGGTGCGGGCGGTCAAGTCGAACGCGATCCTGCTGGCCAACGGCGGTGCCAGCGTCGGGATCGGAATGGGCCAGGTGAACCGGGTCGACTCCTGCCGGCTGGCGGTGGAGCGCGCCGGTACCGACCGGGCCAAGGGCGCGGTCGCATCGTCCGATGCGTTCTTCCCGTTCGCCGACGGGCTGCAGGTGCTGATCGATGCCGGGGTGCGGGCCGTCGTTCATCCGGGCGGTTCGATTCGGGACGACGAAGTGATCGCTGCGGCCGAGGCAGCCGGGGTGACCATGTACCTCACCGGCACCCGGCACTTCGCGCACTGACGGATGGAGTCGAATCGTGGCGAATCGGTGAGCGGATGCTGACCGGGACGGGGACCGGGACCGTGCCGTCGACGTGGGAGACTCGCGCCGTGGAGGGTCCATCGCTTCCGACCCGCAGGGCGGCGTTCACCGTCGTCCTGTTTTTGGTGGCCTGTTCCCTGCCGGCCACCCTGCTCATCGACTTCCGGGTCGGCGGCTGTGTGCTGGCGCTCGCGGCCCTGGTCGGCGGGACCGCTCGGGCGTTGCTCCCGGACTACCTGTGCCTGGGATTGCTGGTCCGTTCCCGGCAACAGGACGTCGTCACCCTGTATGCGCTCGGGATAGCGGTAGCGGTCGCGTCGCTCAACGTTCCTGGCGGTTGATCCGTTCTTCGCCCTAGTGGTCTGTCTGGGATATGACCAGGCGGCGTCTGTGGCGCCCAGGCACGCACCTCACCACCACAGCCACCACCGCATATCCCAGACAGACCACTAGCCGTCTAGGCTGGCTGGGTCCAGGATTTGACGACAGCTTGACGCCGAAAGGGATCCGATGAGCGAGCCCACCAGTGCAGCCCCCGGTGCTGCCGCCGCCCGACCGGCACCCCTGCAGCCCCCGTCGTCATCGCCGTTGACGCTGACCGCGCCCGAACCGCCGCAGGCGGTCGCGGAGACACAGGCGCCGGCCCTGGCCCCGGCGGTGGATGCCGCCGCGCTGCCCGGCCTGGACAGCAAGGTTGACGACTACATCACCTCGCTGATGGCCGCCGACACCAAATCGCCCGAGTTCGCGGCGAAGAGTGACGACGTTCGGACGATGGGCGACGCCGACATCCGGAAGGCGGCCGACACCTCGAACCGGCTGCTGCAGATCCCGGTCAAGGCACTGAACGAGGGCGGCCTATCGCAGGGCTCGAAGGTTGGCGCGACCCTGCTGGAGCTGCGCCGCACGGTTGAGGACCTGGACCCGAAGGGCGCCACCGGCACCCGGAAGCTGCTCGGCATGATCCCGTTCGGGAACAAGCTGCGGGACTACTTCGACCGGTACCAGAGCGCCCAGTCCCAGCTGAACGCGATCATCCAAGCGCTCTACAACGGCCAGGACGAACTGCGTCGGGACAATGCCTCGCTGAACCAGGAGAAGCAGCACCTCTGGGCCACGATGGCGCAGCTGAACCAGTACATCTACGTGGCCGAGCGGCTGGACTCGCGGTTGTCCACGACGATCGCCGAACTGGAGGCGTCGGACCCGAGCCGGGCCAAGGCGCTGCGCGAGGACGTGCTGTTCTACGTCCGGCAGAAGCACCAGGACCTGCTCACCCAGCTGGCCGTATCGATCCAGGGCTATCTGGCGATGGACATCGTGATCAAGAACAACCTCGAGCTGATCAAGGGCGTCGACCGGGCCACCACGACCACCGTCTCCGCGCTGCGGACCGCGGTGATCGTGGCCCAGGCGCTGGCCAACCAGCAGCTGGTGCTGGACCAGATCACCGCGCTGAACACCACGACGTCCCGGATGATCGAGAGCACCTCGGAGATGCTGAAGGAGAACTCGATCCGGATCCAGGCCGGTGCGGCGGCGTCCGCGGTCGGGCTGCCCGAGTTGCAGCGGGCCTTCGCGAACATCTACGCGACGATGGACGCGATCGACACCTACAAGGTGGCGGCGCTGGACTCGATGGCCGCGACGATCGGCACCCTGGAGACCGAGACGGTCAAGGCCCGGACCTACCTCGACCGGGTGCACGACCAGGACACTCGCACCTCGACCGGGGCCGGGTCGGGCTCGCTCGACCTCGGACTCGGCCGCTGACCGACGTCCACCCGCGATCTGCCGATGACCAGCCGATGACCCTGACAGCGCCGCCGATCCGTTCCGCACCGACGGTGGGATGTCATGTCGCTGCGTGACTTCGCCGACCGGCTGCTCGGACGTCAGCCCGAGCCGCCGCGGTTGGTGCTGCCGCCGGTCAAGTCCAGCGCCGAGTTGGTCGAGGAGCTGGACGCGTTTGAGGCCGGGCTCGATCAGCGGGTGCCGCCGGCGGTCGCATCCCGAGTGGCGCGGGTGACCAGCATCGTTCGGGACACCATTCCGCGCCTGGACCAGCTCGGGGCCGGCAGTTACCAGGCGCACAGCGTGATCGCGACCGCCACCAGCTACCTGCCGGAGGCGGTCGGCGGATATCTGCGGCTGCCCCGCAAGTTCGCCGACAGCCGGCCGATCGAGGAAGGCAAGACCGCGTTGATGCTGCTCTGCGACCAGCTCGACCTGCTTGGCTACAAGATGGACCAGGTCTTCGACGCGGTCTGCCGGGCGGACGCCGCCGCGCTGGTCGCGCACGGCGCCTTCCTGGCCGAGAAGTTCGGCACCGGAGGCGGCCTCGACCTCGGCCAGGGTGCGCCCCCGGCCGCGCCGCCCTCCGGATCACCGTCGGACGGTCGTCTGCAACCACCAGGAGTTTCATGACGCAGGGCAGTGGTGAGCTGGTCGAGGCGCTGGACCAGCTCGCGGTCCAGGCCTCCGCCGCGGACGTTGACCTGGACCTGGTCCGGCGCGAGGGTGCGGCCTTCGCCGCCGCGATCGCCGAGTCCGCACCCGGCGCGGCGCAGGACTGGGCCGACCAGCTCGGCCTGACCGTGGCAGCGTTCTTCGACGCGGCGATCAGCGCGCGACGCTGGCGGGCCGCGCCGACCGCGACCCTGGCCGGTCTGGTCGAGGCGGGCAGCGCGGCAGCCGCAGGTTACGCCCGAGCCCTGACCGAGATCGCGGCCGCCGCCTGCTCGCTGGGCGAACCGACGATGCGGGTGGTGGCGAACGCCTCCGCTGCCGCCTCCGCGCAGCTGTCCGCCGCCGGCGTCCCGTCGTCCTCAACCGGCCGACTTCCGTCGTCCCCCAGTCCTTTCCCGACGCCGAGCGGCCCGCTCCCGTCGTCCCCACGGCCGTTCCCGACGCCGATCAGCCCGCTCCCGTCGTCCTCAGGGTCGCTCCCGCAGCTGCCCGGGATGGACCGCTTCCCGCCCGGCACCTTCGGCCCCCCTGGCAGCATCCCTCAACCTCCCGGTGATCCAGCACGCTCGCTCGCCCCTGCCCCCGCTCCGGGCGCTGCGCCCGCCGCGGCAGAGCCGGAGAAGCCGCCGGAGAAGACCCTTGAGGAGCTGCTCGCCGAGCTCGACGCGCTGACCGGCCTGGACTCGGTCAAGGGCGAGATCCGCCGGCAGGCCCAGCTGCTGCGGGTGGAGAAGCTGCGAGCCCAAGCCGGACTGCGCAGCGCCACGATCACCCGGCACCTGGTGTTCAACGGCAACCCGGGGACGGGGAAGACCACGGTCGCCCGGCTGGTGGCCGGGATCTACCGGGCGCTCGGGCTGCTCAGCAAGGGACACCTGGTCGAGGTCGACCGTTCCGAGCTGGTGGCCGGCTACCTGGGCCAGACCGCCACCAAGACCGCCGAGGTGGTCGCCAGCGCGATCGGCGGCGTGCTGTTCATCGACGAGGCCTACTCCCTGGCGGGTGACCAGTACGGCACCGAGGCGATCGACACCCTGGTCAAGGAGATGGAGGACCACCGCGACGACCTGGTGGTGATCGTTGCCGGCTATCCCGGGCCGATGGCCGGTTTCATCGCGGCGAACCCCGGACTGTCCAGTCGGTTCCGGACCACCATCGGGTTCGCCGACTACACCGACGACGAGCTGGCGCAGATCTTCGCCCGGCTGGCCAAGGACGCGGATTACGCGCCGTCCGATGCGGCGCTGGCCAAGTTCCGCGACCTGCTGCCGACCCATCCGCGCGGGGAGGGCTTCGGCAATGGCCGGTTCTCCCGGAACACGCTGGAGGCCGCGATCGGGCATCAGGCCTGGCGGCTGCGGGACGTCGCCGAGCCGACCGTTGATCAGCTGCGTGAGCTGCTGCCCGAGGACCTGGTCGATGAACGGCCCGATCGCGACGCCGAAGCCCAGCTCGGCGTCCCGGTGCTGGCCGAACCGGTGGAGATCGACCCGTTCCCGGCAGCCGACGATCCGAACCTCAAAGACACCCCAACAGAGACGAACAACGACGTAGATCAGAGCAATACTGCCGAGGAGAGCAACAACCAGGGCTCGGCTGACGTCTTGCCGAGTACGGATCCAGACAGTCAAGGGACGGAGCACGCGCGATGAGCCAGACCATCGTTCCCCCCGCCCCGGCCGGAGGGCCATCGCAGACCGCGCTGTCCGGTTCCGCCGGGCCCGGCGGAACGCCCGCTGTTGGGACGTTGGGACACCGGATCGCGTCCGCCTCGGCGACGATCCGGCACTATCTCGCCGGTTCACCCGGTCGACTGCGGATCGTCTCCGCCGTCGCCGTGCTCGCCGCCGTGCTGGTCGCGCTGGGTGGTGGCGCCGCGCTGCGCGAGCGTTCCAACGCGCTGGACGAGGCCAAGCGCTCGGCCGCCCACCTGGTCCTGGTGCAGGGCGTG
>Ga0307513_10013518_pt1 | contig 10016 bp, 10 predicted proteins | sample 15_EM_MG_FD_202174 | JGI IMG/M metagenome (GOLD analysis project Ga0307513, IMG submission 202174) | Populus trichocarpa ectomycorrhiza microbial communities from riparian zone in the Pacific Northwest, United States - 15_EM | ecosystem: Host-associated > Plants > Roots > Unclassified | place...
CCGCGCTTGACCGACAGGTCGATGCCCTTGAGCACCTCGTTCGTGCCGAAGCGCTTCTTCAGGCCCTGGATCTCGACGATTCCGGTCGGCACGGATGCTTCAACGGCCACGATGCAGTTTCCTCTCCAATGACTTGCTCCAGGCGGAGATCGGGTAACACAGCGCGAAGTACATCAGCGCCAGACACGCATAGACCGTGAACGGACGGAAGGTCGCGTTCGTGATCATCGTGCCGGCCTTGGTCAGCTCGACGAAGCCGATCACCGACGCCAGCGCCGTGCCCTTGATCACCTGCACCAGAAAGCCCACCGTCGGCGGCACCGCGACGCGCAGCGCCTGCGGGCCGATCACATGGCGCAGCTGCTCGCGCAGGCTCAGCGCGAGCGCGGCCGAGGCTTCCCACTGGCCCTTGGGCACGGCGGCGACGCAGCCGCGCCAGATCTCGGTCAGGAACGCGCTGGTGTACAGCGTCAGCGCGAGCGCGGCCGCGACCCAGGGCGAGACGTTGATGCCGAACAGCCCGAGCCCGAAGTACGCGAGAAACAGCTGCATCAGCAGCGGTGTGCCCTGGAACAGCTGCACGTAGGCGCCGACCAGCGGCTCGGCGCCGCGCAGCTTCGCGATCCGCGCGACCAGCAGCGCCAGCCCGACGAGCCCGCCGCCGACGAACGCGATCAGCGACAGCAGCACGGTCCAGCGCGCCGCCAGCAGCAGGTTGCGGAAGATGTCCCAGATCGAGAAGTCGACCACGTGGCTACTGCCCGAAGACGAAGCGAGGGCCGGCCCAGTTCAGCAGCCGGCGCAGCGCCATCGCCAGCGCGAGGTAGATCAGCGTGCCGATCAGGTAGGACTCGAACGCGCGGAAGTTGCGCGACTGGATCAGGTTCACCGCGTACTGCAGCTCGGGTGTCGAGATCTGCCCGCACACCGCCGATCCCAGCATCACGATGATGATCTGGCTCACCAGCGCCGGCCAGACGCGCTTCAGCGACGGCGGCAGCACGACGCGCGTGAACACCTGCAGCTCGCTCAGCGCCAGGCTCTGCGCGGCCTCGATCTGGCCCTTCGGCGTGGTCGCGATGCCGGCGCGCACGATCTCGGCCGAGTACGCGCCCAGGTTCACGATCATCGCCAGCACCGAGGCGACTTCGGGCGAGAGCTTCACGCCGATGCCCGGCAACCCGAAGAAGATGAAGAACAGCTGGACGATGAACGGCGTGTTGCGGATCAGCTCGACATACGCGCCGGCGATGGCCCGCAGCCACCCCGGCCCGTGCAGCCGCGCCCAGGCGCAGGCCACGCCGAGCGCAACGCCGACCGTGGCCGAGATCGCGGTCAGCACCAGCGTGGCGCCCACGCCCCTGGCCAGAAGCGGCCACTCGGCCAGAACCGCCGGGAAGTCGAGGGAGATCACGAACGCGTCGGCCGCGGCGTCTTGCGCTCAGGACGGCAGATCGCCGAGCGGCCGGCCGAGCCACTTCAGTGCCAGCTTGTTCAGCTCGCCGGAGGCCTTCGCGGCGCTGATGATCTCGTTGACCTTCAGGCGCAGCTTGTCTTCGCCCTTGGCCACGCCGATGAAGTTCGGCGAGTCCTTCAGCAGCAGCTTGTACTCGGTGCTGACCTGCGGGTTCTTGGCCATGAAGTTGCCGGCCACCGACGCGCCCACGCCCATCAGCTGCACCTGGCCGGCGGCGTAGGCCGAGACCGTGCCGTTCATGTCCTCGAAGCGCTTGATGTCGGCGCTGGGCGGGGCGATCTTGCCGACCTCCTGGTCTTCCATCGCGCCGCGGGTCACGCCGATGCTCTTGCCCGCGAGATCGGCCGGCGTCTTCACGACCAGCGCCTTCGGGCCGAAGATGGCCTGGAAGAACGGCGAGTACGCGATCGTGAAGTCGATGACCTTCTCGCGCTCGGCGTTCTTGCCCAGCGTCGAGATCACCAGATCGGCCTTCTTGGTCTGCAGGTAGGGAATGCGGTTCGCGCTCGTCACCGGCACGAGCTCGACCTGGACGCCGAGCTTGGCGGCGATCAGCTCCGCGGTGTCGACATCGAGGCCCTGCGGCTTCAGGTCGGTGCTGACGAAGCCGTACGGCGCCGAATCGGTCGGGACCGCGATCCGGATCAGCTTCTTCGCCATCACGTCGTCGAGCGCGGTCTGCGCGAAGGCGCTGGTCACGAGGGCGGGCGCCAGTGCGGTCGAGAGCGCGAGCGCGCGCGCGGCTTTCAGGAACGAACGGTGTTGCATCACGGGTCTCCACAGGGAACGGAAGGGGCGACGAGGGCGCCTGCGCGGCGCTCTTGCTCGTGGCGAGCGAGGTAGCAAGGCCCGTGCCGGCGGCGGCGCCGGCCGCCCGTCAGGTCAGGCCCGGCGTGCGCGCCGGCAGCGGCGCGCGCAGCCGGATCAGCGTGTGCTGCAGGATCTTCGCGTCGGAGCTGGCACGGTGGCGCTGCAGCCGCATCTCGGTCGTGACCTGCTTCTTCACGATGGCCCAGAACGCGGCCTCGCGATCGCTCAGCAGCACGCGCAGGTTGTCGAGCTTGAACGATGGGTTCAGGCCCGCCGCCTCGAACAGCACGCCGAGCCAGGCGTAGTCGTGGGCCCAGCCGTCGCAATAGACCGTCAGGCCGGCGAGGCGCAGGTTGAGCTGGGTCGCGACCTCGACCACGTCGCGGCCGTGGCGGATCACGGTCGCCCGCGGAATGTGGTGCACGCGCTCTGCGCCCGGGTCCCAGTGCGTCCAGGTCGGGGCCGGGCGAATCAGGCTGCAATAACTCTGGCCGTCGGGCAGCACGAAGCCGACCTCGACCGGGTAGCTGTCGCGACCGAAGCCCGAGGCTTCGATGTCGAGCATCGCCGGTGCGGGCTCGGGGGCGGGCGTGGCGCTGAGCATGGCCACAGCATAGGCGCGGGCCGACCCGCGCGCCGCGTGAACCACCACCAGCTTTGGGGGGCTCTTCGGTGGATGCTCGACGCGCGCGTCGAGCCTGGGGCGTCGATCATCGGGTTCACGCCGTAGGAGCCGATGCGCGGCTGCGCTATACCTGCGGCTTCGCCCGCCCCGTGGAGACACCGTGAACCCGAACGCCGCAGTACCCGCCGCCGACCGCCCGCACCACAAGATCTGGCCGAAGCGGCTGCCGCGGCGACTGGCGATTCCGCAGACCACGCTGTGGTTCAACCTCGAGGTCGCGGCGGCGCGGTTCCCGGACAAGCCGGCCTACCTGTTCTTCGGCCGGCCGCTGAGCTTCGGCGAGCTGAAGGCGCAGGCCGAGGCCATCGCCGGCTGGCTGCAGAGCGTCGGCGTCAAGACCGGCGAGCGCGTCGCGATCTTCATGCAGAACTGCCCGCAGTACGCGGCCGCGTACTACGGCATCCTGCGCGCCAACGCGGTCGTCGTGCCGGTGAACCCGATGAATCGCACGGAGGAGTTCAAGCACTTCATCACCGACCCGCAGACCCGGGTCGTGATCTGCACCGCGGATCTGGCCGGCATCGTCGCGAGCGCGAACGCGGCCGTGCCGGAAGGCCAGCGTATCGCGCAGGTGCTGGTCACGCGCTTCACCGACGCGATGCCCACCAGCGCGGTCGATCCCGACGACGCGCCGCCGCCGGCGATGGATGCGTGGCTGCGCAGCGACCCCGAGCTGCCGGCCGGCTGCGCGCGCTGGACCGAGGTGCTCGCGCGCGAACTCGTGCCGGGCCCGCTCACCGCGCAGCCCGACGACCTCGCGCTGTTGCCCTACACCTCGGGCACGACCGGGCTGCCCAAGGGCTGCATGCACACCCACCGCTCGCTGATGGCGAACTCGGTCGGCGGCGGGCAATGGAGCCACGCCAGCCCCGAGACCGTGAGCCTCGCGGTGGTGCCGATGTTCCACATCACCGGGATGATGTACGGCGTGGTCGGCAACGTCTACGTCGGCAGCACCAGCGTGCTGCTGCCGCGCTGGGACCGCGAGCTCGCCGGCCGCCTGATCTCGAAGTACAAGGTCACGCACTGGACCTGCATCCCGACGATGATCATCGACCTGTTCGGCAGCCCGAACTACAAGTCCTTCGACCTCACCAGCCTGAGCTACCTCAGCGGCGGCGGCGCGGCGATGCCGCAGGCGGTGGCGCAGCGCCTGCTCGACGAATTCGGCCTGACCTTCGCCGAGGGCTACGGCCTGACCGAGACCGCCGCGCCGACGCACGCGAACCCGCCCGAGCGTGCGAAGCTGCAGTGCCTGGGCATCCCGATCTTCGGCGTCGATTCGCGCGTCATCGATCCGCTCACCTTGCAGGAGCTGGCGCCCGGCGAGGTCGGCGAGATCATCAGCCGCGGGCCGATGCTGTTCAAGGGCTACTGGGGCCACCCCGAAGCGACGAAGGACGCGTTCATCGAGTTCGACGGTCACACCTTCTTCCGCACCGGCGACCTCGGCCGCATGGACGAGGAAGGCTACTTCTTCATGACCGACCGCCTGAAACGCATGATCAACGCGAGCGGCTACAAGATCTGGCCGGCCGAGGTCGAGATGCTGCTGTACAAGCACCCGGCGGTGCAGGAGGCCTGCATCATCGCGGCGCGCGATGCCTACCGTGGCGAGACCGTCAAGGCCGTGGTCGTGCTGCGCGCCGAGGCCAAGGGCAAGACCACGGCCGAGGACATCACGGCCTGGGCGCGCGAGAACATGGCCGCCTACAAGGTGCCCAAGCTCGTGCAGTTCGTCGATGCGCTGCCCAAGTCGGGCTCGGGCAAGGTGATGTGGCGGCTGCTGCAGGACCAGGAAGGCGCCGCATGAAGAGCTTCGTGCGCAGCGGCTCGGCCGAACTGTGCGTCGAGGACACCGGCGGCGCCGCGGCGCCGATCGTGTGCCTGCACGCGGGCGTCACCGACCGGCGGCTGTGGACGCCGCAGATCGAGGCGCTGCGCGCGACCCAGCGCGTGATCGCCTACGACCGGCGCGGCTTCGGCGAGACGCGGCTGCCGCCGGCCGGGGCGCGCGAGGCGTATTCGCAGGTCGCCGATCTGCTGGCCGTGCTCGACACGCTGCTCGTCGATCGGGCCGTGCTGATGGGCTGCTCGCAGGGCGGCCGGATCGCGATCGACATGGCGCTCGCGCACCCCGAGCGTGTGCGCGCGTTGGTGCTGGTGGCGTGTGCGGTGAGCGGCGCGCCCGAGGTCGACGACCCGTATTCGCCGCTGATTCAGGCGCGTGTCGAGGCCTACGAAGCGGCCGAGCAACGCGGCGATCAGGCCGCGCTGAACGAACTCGACGCGCAGTTCTGGCTCGATGGCCCCGAGCAGCCGACCGGGCGTGTCGCCGGCGCGTTGCGCGAGCTGTTCCTGGCGATGAATGCGGTCCCGCTGGCGAGCGGCTCGCCGGGCGACGAGATCGATCCGCCGTCGGCCTGGGAGCGGCTCGAAGAGATCGCCGTGCCGACCTTGGTCGTGTGGGGCACGCTCGACTTCGCGCCGCTGGGCGCGCGCATGCGCGAGATCGTGCGGCGCATTCCGCAGGTCGCCGCGGTCGTGATGGACGGCGTCGCGCACCTGCCGGGGCTGGAGAAGCCGGCCGAGTTCAACCGCGCGCTGCAGGCGTTTCTCGAATCGCTGCCACCCGAGGGGGCCGCCCCGTGAGCGACACGTTGCCCGCGCTGCCGCTCGCGCCGGGGATCCGATCGCGTGTCGTCGACAACCACAACGGCCTGCGCATGCACGTGCTCGAGGCCGGCTTCGAAGCGCCCGGCCGGCCGTGCGTGCTGCTGCTGCACGGTTTCCCCGAGCTCGCCTACAGCTGGCGCAAGCTCATGCTGCCGCTCGCGCAGGCCGGCTTCCACGTGATCGCGCCCGACCAGCGCGGCTACGGCCGCACGACCGGCTGGGACGCCGACTACGACGGCGATCTCGCGTCGTTCCGGATCCTCAATCTCGCGACCGACGCGCTCGGCCTGGTGGCCGCGCTCGGCCGGCGCGAGGTCGCCGCGGTCGTCGGCCACGACTTCGGTTCGCCGGTGGCGGCCTGCTGCGCGCTCGCGCGACCGGATGTGTTCCGCTCGGTCGTGCTGATGAGCGCGCCGTTCGCCGGCGTGCCCGTGTTCCCCTTCGACACCGCGAACGCGGCGGGCGACCGGGCCGTCGAGCCCGGCGCGCCGGTCGCCGATCTGCATGCCGAGCTGGCCCGGCTGCCGCGCCCGCGCAAGCACTACCAGCGCTACTACTCGGAGCGCGGCGCCGCCACCGAGATGCGCGACTGCGCGCAGGGACTGCACGCCTTTCTGCGCGCCTACTACCACCACAAGAGCGCGGACTGGGGCGGCGACCAGCCGTTTGCGCTGAGCGCGCGCACCGCGGCCGAGTTCGCGAAGCTGCCCGACTACTACGTGATGGACCTGCACAAGGGCATGAGCGACACGGTCGCGCCGCAGATGCCGACGCCGGCCCAGATCGCGGCCTGCCGCTGGCTGCCCGACGCCGAACTCGCGGTCTACGCGGCCGAGTTCGCGCGCACCGGCTTCCAGGGCGCTCTGCAGTGGTATCGCTGCCTGACCGACGGCAAGTCCAGCGCCGACTTGCGGCTCTTCGCCGGGCGCCGCATCGAGCCGCCCGCGTGCTTCATCGCCGGCCGCAGCGACTGGGGGCCGTGGCAATCGCCGGGCGCGTTGCAGGGCATGGAAACCGATGCCTGCACACGGATGCTCGGCTGCCACTGGGTCGCGGCGGCCGGGCACTGGGTGCAGCAGGAGCAGCCCGCGGAAGTCGCGCGCCTGCTGCTGCAGTTTCTGCGACCGGCCTGAGCCGGGGTTCCGAAGCTCAGGCCGGCTGCGCGCTGCAGGCCTCAGGCCGGCCGCGCGCTGCAAACCTCAGGCCGGCTGCGCGCTGCGCAGGGCGCCCAGCACCGAGGCCAGCGCGTCGCGCGCGGCGTCGGCGTCGGGTTCGGCCAGGCGGCCGAACAGGTCCTTCGGGTTCGCTCCGGGTGGCACCAGCGCGACGTCGTCGCCAATGCCGCGCGCCAGCGCGAGCGCGTAGACATACCGCAGGGCAGAGTAGTCCTCGAGCGCGAAGCCGACCGAATCGAACACCGTCACTTGATCGACGTGCTCGCGGCCCGCGGCCGCGCCCGACAGCACGCGCCACAGTTCGGTGACCGGAAAGTCGGCCGGCAGCTGCTGGATGTCGCCCTCGATGCGCGTTTGCGCTTCGTACTCGACGATCACACGCGCGCGCCGCAGCACCTCGGCGTGCAGCTCGGTCTTGCCCGGGCAATCGCCGCCGACCGCGTTGATGTGCATGCCGGGTTCGATCATCTCCGGCGTCAGGATCGTCGCGAGCGCCTTGTCGGCGGTGACCGTCGTGACGATCTGCGCGCCGCGCACCGCATCCGCCGTCGAGGCGGCGCGAACCACGCGCAGCCCGGGCGTGCTCGCCAGGTTGCGCACCAGCTTGTCGGTCGCGGCCGGATCGACATCGAACACGCGGATCTCGTCGACGCCGAGCAGCGTGTGGAAGGCCAGCGCCTGGAACTCGCTCTGCGCGCCGTTGCCGATCAGCGCCATGCGCCGGCTGCCGGGATTGGCCAGCGCGCGTGCGACCAGCGCCGAGGTCGCCGCGGTGCGCAGCGCGGTCGTCAGCGTGAGTTCGGAGAGCAGCAGCGGGTAGCCGGTGTCGACCTCGGCGAGCACGCCGAAGGCCATCACGGTGAACAGGCCGCGGCCGGTGTTGCTGGGGTGGCCGTTGACGTACTTGAACGCGAAGCGCTGCGCGTCGGCGACCGGCATCAGCTCGATCACGCCGACCGGCGAGTGGCAGGCCAGGCGCGCGGACTTGTCGAACTCGTTCCAGCGCAGGTAGTCGGCGCGGATCGCCTGCGCGAGCTCGGTCAGGAAGCGTGCCACGCCGACCTCGCGCACCAGGCGCGTCATCGCGGGGACATCGAGAAAGCGGGTCATGAACGTCTCCGGTATCGCAAGCATCTTCCGGCACTTCGCAGCCAACGAAAAGACAGCAGACTGTTCGATATGATCGGAGCCTGAGTCAATTTGTTCAGGGGCGGTGAGCAATATGAACAATCTCGACGACACCGACCGCGAGCTGCTCGCGCTGCTGCGCCACGACGCGCGCCTGCCGGTGGCCACGCTCGCCACCAAGCTGAAGGTCGCGCGCGGCACGGTGCAGAACCGCATGAAGCGGCTCGAGCGCGATGGCGTGATCGTCGGCTACACGGTGCGCGTGAAGCCGCAGGCCGAGGCACACCGCATCCGCGCGCTGATGACGATCGTGGTCGAAGGCAACCGCGGCGCCGAGGTGCTGAAGGCGCTGCGCGGCCACCCGAACGTGACCAGCCTGCACAGCACCAACGGCCGCTGGGACCTGATCGCCGAGCTGCGCGCCGATTCGCTCGAGGCCTTCGACCGCGCGCTCGGCAGCATCCGCCTGATCGCGGGGATCGCGAGCACCGAGACCAGCCTGCTGCTGTCGACCCACAAGGTCTAGGAGGCATCGCGCGCTCCCGGTGCGATAGCATGCGACCCGTCGCTGCGTGCCGGCCGCGAGGAGGAAAGCGAAATCGACGCGAATCTGCTGAACGAACTGCGCATCGAGGGCCAGCATCGCGAGCGCGATGGCGGCGGGCCACCGCGCTGGGTCTGGTCGGCGTTGAGCGTTGTCGTGATCCTCGCGCTTCTCGCCGGCGCCGCCTGGTGGTTCTTCGCGGCGCGGCCGATCGCGGTGCAGACGGCCACGGCGCTGCCGCCCGGCGCCGGCGGCGCCGCCGGTGCGCTGCTGCAAGCCACCGGCTACATCACCGCGCGCCGCCAGGCCACGGTGTCGACGCAGATCACCGGCACGCTGACCCAGGTCCTGATCGAAGAAGGCGACCGGGTCCAGAAGGGCCAGGTCATCGCGCGCCTCGAAGACAGCGCGCTGCGCGCCGGCCTGAACCTGGCGCGGGCCAACATCCTGTCGGGGCAGGCCCAGGTGGCGCAGGCGCAGGCGCAACTTGCGCAGGCCTCGGCCGACTCGCGCCGGCAGGACGAGCTCGCCGCCAGCGGCATGCTCTCGAAGCAGGCCGCCGAGCAGGCGCGCACCGCGGTGGCCACCTTCAGCGCTCAGCTCGACGCGCGGCGCCGCGAGGTCGATTCGGCGCGTGCCCAGCTCGCCCAGGCCCAGGTGAATTTCGACTACACGACCGTGCGCGCGCCGTTCTCCGGCGTCGTCACGGTGAAGGCCGCGCAGGTCGGCGAGATCGTCTCGCCGCTGTCGGCCGGTGGCGGCTTCACGCGCACCGGCGTCGGCACGATCGTCGACATGGAGTCGCTCGAAGTCGACGTCGACGTGAGCGAGGCCTACATCGGCCAGGTCAAGCCCGACATGCCCTGCGAAGCGGTGCTCGACGCCTATCCGGACTGGAAGGTGCCCGCGCACGTGATCGCGATCGTGCCGTCGGCCGACCGCGGCAAGGCGACGGTGAAGGTGCGTGTCGGCTTCGAGCAGAGGGACGCGCGCATGGTGCCCGACATGGGGGTGCGCGTCTCGTTCCTCGGCGCGAAGCCGAGCGCCGCGTCGACGCAGGTGCAAAAGGGCGTGCTGGTGCCGGCGCAGGCCGTGGCGCAGCGCGACGGGCGCAGCGTGGTCTTCGTCGTGACCGATGGCAGGGTCCAGCAGCGCGTGGTCAAACCGGCCGCGAAGGATGTCGGTTCGATGAAACTGCTGCCCGACGCGGTGAACGTGGGCGAACGCGTGGTGCTGTCGCCACCGGCAACGCTGCGCGACGGCGCCGAGGTCAGAATCGAAACCGAGACGAAATGAGATCGCGCTGACACCGGCGCGGCAAACAACGAGGACGAGGCATGGCCAAGCTGATCGAGATCCGCGACCTGGCGAAGGTGTACGAACGGGGCAAGCAGAAGGTCGAGGTGCTGCACCACATCGACCTCGACGTCGAGCAAGGTGACTTCCTGGCATTGATGGGCCCGTCGGGCTCCGGCAAGACCACGCTGCTCAACCTGATCGGCGGGCTCGACCTGCCCTCCG
>Ga0307513_10013519_pt1 | contig 10016 bp, 8 predicted proteins | sample 15_EM_MG_FD_202174 | JGI IMG/M metagenome (GOLD analysis project Ga0307513, IMG submission 202174) | Populus trichocarpa ectomycorrhiza microbial communities from riparian zone in the Pacific Northwest, United States - 15_EM | ecosystem: Host-associated > Plants > Roots > Unclassified | place...
CAAAGAACTCACTGTCAGCCAGCTCTGCGACCTCTACCTGGCCGAAGGCCTGGCGACGCGCAAAGCGACGTCGGTGGCCTCGGCCCGGTCCGATATCGCGAACCACATCAAGCCGATCCTCGGCGCCAAGCGGGCCAGCCTGGTCACCCGCCAGGACGTTGACCATCTCTTGGCGTCCGTGGCCGCCGGTAAGACCCGCACGAGCACCAAGACCGCGAAGAAGAAGGGACTGTCGCGCGTGCGGGGCGGGAAGGGCGCCGCCAATTCCGCGGTGGTCACGCTCTCAGCCGCCATGGGCTTCGCCGTGGCGCGCGGGGTGCGGCATGACAATCCGGCCTTCCGGGTCCGCCGGTTCCCGGAGAAGAAGCTGGAGCGCTTCCTGTCGCCGGCGGAGATCGCGCGGCTGGGCGAGGCGCTGGCGGCCGCCGAGGCCATCGGGGTGGAGCCGCCCACCGCCATCGCCGCCATCCGGCTGCTGGTGCTGACGGGGTGCCGCAAGAACGAGATCCTCACGCTGCAGCGGTCCCACGTGGATGCGCACCATCGGTGTCTGCGGCTGCCCGACAGCAAGACGGGTCATAAGATCGTCCACATCGGACCGCCGGCCCTGAAGGTCATCGAAGCCATCCCCGAGGTTCCCGGCAACCCTTACCTGCTGGTCGGCAACTGGGACGTCGGGCACTTCGTCAACCTGCAGCGGCCCTGGGAGCGCATCCGGACGGCGGCGGGCCTGGACGATGTTCGCCTCCACGACCTGCGGCACGCCTTTGCGAGCCTCGGAGCGGCGACCGGCGACAGCCTGCTGGTGATCGGCGCGCTGCTTGGGCACCGCAGCGCCAAGACCACCCATCGCTACGCGCACCTGGCTGAGCATCCAGTGAAGGACGCCGCAGACCGGATTTCCGCGGAGATGTCCCGGCTGCTCGGCGATGAGGCCGGCATGGCCGAGCCGCAGGCGACCGGACCATCGCTTGAATCTGGCGCCGGGGAGACCGCACGAGCCCAATCGCTGCTGGGCCGCGTCCGTCAGACCCGCTGGCTGCCCACGCAGGCGGCTGCGGCCTACCTCGGCCTTTCCGTGCCGACCCTGCACACCTACCGCTGGGGCGGCGTAGGACCGCCGAGCCGCAAGATTGGACGGCGCGTGGTCTATGCGCAGGGCGACCTGGACGCGTGGATGGCCGGGCGCGTTGCGGCGGAGCTCAGCGGGTCTGGGGCGCGCCCTCTCGACGATGGCTGACCCGGTAGGCCAGGATTACGGACGTCGGACGTCGGGCGGCGACGACGTCGTGCGCCGATCGCCGGGTTGGCCATGGCCTTGCTCAATAGTTCCCGGGGTGGGCGGACGGGGGCGCGCGTTCCGCCCTCTGGATATGTAAAGTGCCGCTGATTCCCGGCGTTTCCGCGCTGGAGCTCAATGCTCCTGGGAAGCGGCCAGGGGCGCCCAGCGCCGGCTAGGCAGCGAGTGCGCCACAGCCGCTGCATTCTATCTCCAGCCCGGCGTCCGCGTTGGTCTTGGCGCGTAACTGGTACCCCGCACTAATCTTGTACTCGCGAACTGGATCCGCCCGGAACGGCGGCCCCGAAAGCTCAATGACGAGGGCAACGCCTTCGGTGTGGCAAGCGGTGCATTCCAGTGAATAGCTTAACCTGTGGCGGGTGGACATGCCGATCAACGTAGGTGGAAACCCGGACCGACATCTCAGGATTCCCCAGTTCGGCGAGTGTTTGCGGTCTCTTGGAGGGAACTAGCTGTGTAGCTAGTTCCGCGAAGGGAGGAATGCGAACCTTCGCTGCAAGGGTAGAAAACCGGAAACGCAGCCTCCCGCGTGATCGGCACCGCAACGGGAGCCCGCGAGTATACCGCAGCTGACGCCTAATGTCGCAGCGAGCGTCCTTTGTCGGCCGTAAGACAGTCGCTTGTGAAAGATCTGCGTTCAGTGACTCCAATTGTTGGAGGCGGGAATGGCCACGTACAGGCTGTATTTCGTGAATGACCTGGGTCAGATCATGCAGGCGGTCGCGGTTCGTCGAGAAGATGACGCGGATGCCATACGCTGGGCGGAGCACCAGCGTGGGGGCGGGTTGATCGAACTCTGGCGCGGCACGCGGAGAGTCGCCTTTCTGCCGGCCACCGCAGGGAGTTGATCGCGCATCGGGGGGTGGGGCGCGTCTCTCCGTGGCGACAAAGACGCCCTGGGTCGGGATTGGCCGCCTGAAGTGGGTTTGGCGTCTGTTACTTCGTGCAGCGTTTGAGGGGGGAGGCCATCGCCACCGCCCGCACTGGAGCCGAGGCGCGCTGGAGTCCTGATTTGTCGACGAAGAGGACGCCACGCTTCTCCTGCGAATTGAAGATGAACATCGGCTCCTTGGGATTGCCGTCGGCCCCGAGCTGCGACACCCAGACCTCGATCCCTTCATAACGGGCCCCGCCCGCGCAGCTGAGACAGGCGTCGACGGGGGCCAGCCGCGTGGGCTTTCCGGCCGATTGTATGACGAGGTCCTTGGCGCTGAGCGTGACGCGCGGCTCTTTCGAGCAATCGCCCTGAGGTGCGTAGGAGCCCTGGATATCTCTCCCGGGGGGGATGGTCTGGGCGCCGCCGTGACCGGCGACGCAGACAGTCAGAATGGCGCCGAGCAGGGTCGCGCGGGAGACCTGGCCAGATGCTTTCATCTTTTCCCCTCCGAGCTGCCGCCGTGATGGCGCAGGTATCCTCGACCAGCGTTCGCTGAAGTGCAACGCGGGTCGAGGTTGTTGCGGAAATCCATCCGGAGAAGTGCTACCCGGACAGGGCTCCTCCAGACGACAGGAAGACGTGCGCCTCGGTGAGGCCCACTGCGCTGGCGGGCTGCCACCTTGCTGATGACCGCGGCTGCGTTGCGCATGATCTTCGGCTGGCTCCGCGGAGCGCGCTTAATCTGCGCCAGGGCGCGGTGGGTATGCTGCGGCGGCGCCTGGATCAGACTGTCTACTGATGCCCTCGGGCCCCTCGCCGCCTGATCGCCTCGGCGCAGCTCGCAGAGATCTCAGCCTCCCCGGGCCGTGTGCGGACTGCAATGTGCGACTGCCAGGCTGAGATCTGGAGCGGTCAGCTCGCCTGAAAGGTCTCCTCGCGATTTGCCCGACGACGAAGCAGGGGGCGACGCCGACCTACTCGGGTCGTGGTTGGCGCGGAGCGCCGAAATGCGGCCCGGTGGTTTGTAAAGCCTACGAAAAGGGGGCGCCCTTAGAGCGCCCCCTGTCCTGCGATAACAACTGGCCCGACCTAGTCGTTCTTGCGGCTTTGACGGCCTGCCTCGGCGTGTTGGGCGGACGAGCCGCCTCTGGATCCGCCGCCGTCGCCGCCGCCCTTCTGACCGTCGTTCTTATGGCTTTGACGGCCAGCCTCTGCGTGCTGAGCAGATGAGCCGCCTTTGGTCCCCCCGCCGTTGCCGCCGCCGCTCTGACCGTCATTCTTGTGGCTTTGACGGCCCGCCGCGGCGTGCTGTTCGGACGTTCCACCGCGGGTATTTCCAGACTGATTTGGCATTGTCGCCTTCCTATTTTGGCGCAGCGCCCCATGCGCCACGCACCCGGGCCAGAAGTCACTGCGCGCATCCTTGTTCCTGGAGAATTCAAAACCGCGATCACATGTGATTTCAACGAGCTAGACCCTAGTGTTTGCCGGCGCCGAGTGCCGCGGGACAGGCAAAAGGCAGCGGCCAGGCCACCGGGCGCCTGGCGCCTGGCGCGCGCGGGCGAAGCCGCGCGGCTGGCTGATGCGGGGTCTTTCCTCGTGCGGCGGCTCAAGCGCCCACGTTGACATTAGCGGTAGCGCAGAGGGCCTTGGCGTCAAGCGAGTCTCCGGGACCGAAGATGCCTGATCGCGCGCCCCGATCTCCCGAGCGTCACCGCCGTCACCACGCCCAGACCGCGGCGCGGCCGCCAAGGCGGTTTGTCGCAAAGGATGCGATGTCGCCGACCGCAGAAGCTGAGAAGCGGGACCCTACCAAGGTAGCTTAGGCCCAGATGCCCAAGCGGGCGACGGCGCCTGAGACCTGGGCGCCGAGAGGTGACACTGGCGGCCACAGCGCCAGCGGCCGCACCCGAAGCCGGCTTCGCGGTCTCGAGCAGCCGGCGGAGGACGGCGCCGGACAGCCGCTCCATAGGCGCTCGAGCCGTCATGAACGTCATCTGGGCGGCGCGAGCCGGCCAGCCAACCGCCGTTTCGCCGCGGGGGCGCAGCGCGACGCCTACGAATGTCTCAGCCACATCCTCAGGCGTGTACAGGTGGGGCCCTGGGTTGAGACGTTTTCCGGAAACGTTGGCGCCGTGGGCGAAGCCGGGCGTGTCGACGATCGCCGGGAAGACGCCGCAGAGTGGATGTCCGGCTCATCCGACAGGCTCGCTCGAAATTCAGCTGGAAATTCGACGCGCCTCAAATTCGCCGGGGAAATACCGGGGCCTTCGTCACGGCGCGTCCCCCAGACGTTGGCCATGGTCAGCGACCGCCACGGCAACGAGCCGCTGATTAAGAGTCAGCGGAACTTCAAACAGCCGAATTGGGCCATCCCGCCGCGGTCGTTTGTTGGGGTCGGGGGCGGTCCTTGTTGGGCGGCTCTGCGAACACACCCAACTTTCATCCCGGCTTCACAACTTCCGCAATCACTTCCATGTGCCGGAAGATGCGCGGGTCCGCACTGGCGCCGCTGACTGAAGCCAGCTGTGTCAGCAGTTGCTTGAGTACTGCACATTGAGGTCCGAGTTGGATCTCGGCATCTGCATCCTGCGCCCTCGTGATCGCGATCATTGCGATCACGAGGGCGCGGCCGGCAGCTGTCAGCGACAGTGCGCCAGGGGAAATGGAAGCGCCCATGACAGTGATGAGGCCACGTTCATGCAGGCGATCGACAGTCTCCTCGGTGACCGTCAGTCCCGAATAGCCAATGATGTCATTCACTTCGTCGATCCCGCGCCCCCCTCTGTCGAGCAGGAGACTGAGGAGGTAGCGTTCCGGCAAGCCAAGGCCGAGCTGTTCGGCATAGTTGAGACTGGCGCCTCGAACCGCCATGTGGGCGCGCGCGACGAGATAGCTCAGGCTATCCTCAGCGGCGCCGAGCGACTCCAACACCTGGGACACCTCACGCGGCGTGGGCACAGCGTAGCTCCCACCATGGAACAGCAGGGGTCGTTTGGACGCGTGGTCGAAGGCTAGCACCTCGCCGACGAAGATAATGTGATCGCCGCCCTCATACTCGAAGACTTTCCGGCACTGGAACCGCGCGCTGCAGTCGCTCAGCAGCGGGAGCCCGTTCTCGCCTCGCATGATCGACAGCTGGCTGAATTTGTCGCCGCCGCGAGTGGCGAAGCGCTTCGAAAGGTCCTCCTGATCTTCAGCCAGGACGTGCACTGCGAAGTGGGAACTGCGCTCGAAGAAGGGCAGGCTCATCGATGATTTGCCTAGACTCCACAGGACCATCGGCGGGTTGAGCGATACCGAATTGAAGCTGCTCGCGGTCAGCCCAACATCCTCCTCACCGTCGCAGGTGGTGATGATCGTCACGCCCGTCGCGAACGCCCCCAAGGCGTTGCGAAGCTGCTTCAGATCGATGCCCGGCGAGATTTGGTCGGTAGACGCCACGTCGTTTCCTCCGTGCTCGAGCAAGACTTCGTTCCAGTGGTTCCAAAGACTCCGCCGAGCGGGTTACAGCCCCAGCTTCTGCGCGAGGCCGATGCGTTGCAGCTTGCCGGTGGGCCCTTTCGGGATCTCGTCGAGGAAGATGACCCTGCGCGGGACCTTGAATCGGACCAGGCGTCCGGCGACGTAGTCGCGCAAGTCGCGCTCGGCCACGCTATGGCCCTCGCGCAGCACCACGGCCGCGCCCACCTCCTCGCCCAGCTTGTCGTGGGGAATGGCGAAGGTGACCACCTGCAGCACGGCGGGGTGGTCCATCAGCACCTCGTCGACTTCCCGCGGCGAAATCTTCTCGCCGCCGCGGTTGATGATCTCTTTCAGCCGCCCGGTGATGCTTAAAAAGCCATCCGCGTCCATTACCCCTTGGTCGCCGGTGCGAAACCAGCCGAGGCCGAAGCCTTCGACGTTGGCCTTGGGGTTGTTCTCGTATCCCAGGGTCACGTTGTCGCCGCGGATGACGATCTCGCCCGTCTGGCCCTGCGGCAGGACTTGGCCGGCCTCGTCCATGATCGCCACCTCGGGCCCGGCCGCCACGCCGACGGTTCCGGGCTTGCGCTCGCCAGGCGCCAGCAGGTTGCTGGTCATCTGGTGGGCGGCTTCAGTCATGCCGTAGCTCTCGATCACCCGCGTGGCGAAGGTCGCCTCCAGCTCGGCCAGCACCTGCGGCGGCAGCGACGACGACGACGAGCGGATGAAGCGCAGCGGGTTGGCCGCGATGATCTCGGGGTTGTGGCCGGCGCGGGCCAGGATCGCCTGATGCATGGTCGGCACCGCCGTGTACCACGTGGGGCCCGCCTCGCTGACCCAGCCGAAGAACCTCAGCGGGTTGAAGCCAGGCGCGCAGAACACCGAGCCACCGGCCAGGAGCGGCGCCAGCACGCCGGCGATGAGGCCGTGGATGTGGAACAGCGGCATGACCACCAGGCCCCGGTCGGCCTCGGTCAAGGCAAGCGTGCGACTGACGTTGCCGGCGCTGGCGCAGACGTTCGCGTGGGTCAGCGGCACGATCTTGGGCCGGGACGTGGTGCCCGAGGTATGCAGCACCAGGGCGATGTCGGACGGAGCGGCCGGCCCGCCCGACGCCGGCGCGCCGCTTGGCGTGGCGTCCGCGTCCAGCCGGAAGCGCCCGGCGCCCTTCTCCGGCGTCGGCTCAAGCACGATCACCGGGACGCCGAGTCTCGCCGCCACCTCCGTCGCGGCCGACGGCGCGCCGGCCCCGACCACCAGGGCTCTGGCGGCCAGATCGGTCAGGTAGAATTCGAATTCCTCGGCCCGGTACTGCAGATTGAGTGGGGCCGAAGTCGCGCCCGCGGCGATGGCGAGGAACGCCGCGGCCATCTCCGGCCCGTTCGGCAGGACGATGGCGACCCGGTCGCCCCGACCTATGCCGACCGCGTTCAGGGCGAGGACGGTCTCATCCACCTGCTCGCGCAGGCCGTGGTAGGTCAGGGGAGGGGCGGACGGAGCGGCGATCGCGACGGCGTCACCCTCACCCCTGGCGAGAAGGTCCCGAATGGTCGAGGCGGCGGTCATCTGCGTGTTCTCATGGGAGGGGTTTTTCAGCCGCGGCGCTGGACTGCCAGGCGGCCGTCGTTGCCGAGCGTCCTGGCGAGCAGGCTGGCGCAAGCGTAGACGGCGTCGATCGCGGGCGTCGGCGTTTCGGTCAGGCGGGCGAGTTCGACCACCGATCCGACCAGGATCTCGAGCTCCAGCGGTCGCCCATTCTCCACGTCCTGCAGCATGCTGGTCTTGTGAGCGCCGACCGCTTCGGCGCCCGCGATGCGCTTGTCGATGGAGATTCGTACGCGCACGCCCAGCTTTTCGGCGACGGCCTGGGCCTCGGCCATCATCGCGGCCGCCAACGCCCGCGTGGGGGGAAACTGGCAGATGTCGACCAGCGTCGCGTGGGTCAGCGCGCTCACCGGATTGAACACCACGTTGCCCCAGAGCTTCAGCCAGATCTCGGCGCGGATGTCGCTGGAGACCGGCGCCTTCAGCCCGCTCCGAGTCAGGGCTTCGGAGACCGCCCGGAGCCGCTCGGACCTGGTTCCGTCCGGTTCACCGAGCGAGAAGCGGTCGCCCTCGACCACCCTGACCACGGCAGGCGCGACCAGCTCGGCGGCCGGATAGACCACGGCGCCGATCACCCGATCGGCCGGGATGTTGGCGGCGATGACCCCGTCGGGATCGGCGATGCGCACCGGCTGGCCCTCGTAGGGCCCGGCCAGCTTGTGGAAGAACCACCAGGGGACCCCGTTCTGCAGCGTCACCACTGAGGTGGTCGGGCCGATGAGGCGCGAGACGCCCTCGGCCAGGCCGGCGACCTGCTGGGCTTTGACGGCCAGGAGGAGGACGTCATAGTCGCCGGGCGCGTCAATCGGCTGGGCCTTGGCGTTCGTCGCGATCCGCTCGGCGCCGTCCGCCTCGATCAGCTTGAAGCCGCCCTGGCCGATCGCCGCGAGGTTGGCGCCGCGGGCGATGAAGGTGACGTCCTCGCCGGCCAGCGCCAGCCGCGCGCCCAGAAAGCCGCCGATCGCCCCCGCGCCGACCACCGCGACCCTCACCCCGGGTCTCCTTCCGAGCCGTAGACGTTGCGCAGGACGCCCACGCCGTCGATGGCCACCTCGACCGTGGCGCCCGGCCGCATCGGCGCGACCCCCAGCGAGGTGCCGCAGGCGATCACGTCGCCGGGTTCCAGCGTCATGTCCTGAGAGATGCGGCTGACGATCTCGGCGGGGCGGAAGATCATGTCGGAGACCGGGTAGTTCTGACGCTCCCGCCCGTTGAGCAAGGTGCGGATGATCAGTCCCGATGGATCCACACCGGTGGCGATCACGGGTCCGAACGCGGCGAAACCGTCAAAACTCTTGGCCCGGGTCCACTGCTCGAAGCTGGGATCGTCGTGGATTATCTCGAAGGCGGTCACGTCATTTACGCAGGTGTAGCCGAAGATCGCGGCCGCTGCTTCGGCCCGTGTCGCCGATTTGATCCTGGCCCCCACCACGATGCCAAGTTCGCCCTCATACACCACGCGACCGGCGTGATCAGGCGGCTGCGGGATCGCGCCCTCATGGGCGTTGTAGGCGTTCGGGGTCTTCATGAAGTAGAGCGGCGTCCGCGGTCGAGTCCAGCCGTTCTTCTCGGTCGCCGCGCCGAGGTTGTTCCACAGCGCGAGGAACTTTGCGGGCTGGCATGGAGTCAGCCACCGGGCGCCGTCGAGCGCGGCGCTCTCCCCGGTCGGTGCGGCCGTCCCGAACATGTCCCCCTCATGGATCATCAGCCGATCGCCCTCGACCGTCCCGAAGACCGTCCGGCCGCCCAGATTGACGCGCGCCCAGTTCATGACTGTAGAGTCTCAGGAGGGTTTCGCCGGGACCCCGACGCTGGCGAGATAGGGGTCCAGGGCTGAGACTTCGGCGTTTGAGACGATGGCGCCGACGTAGCCGTCCGGCCGGACCAGCACCCAGCCGCCGGGCGAGAGGCCGTAGGCCTCGCGCATATGGCCGCCGTCGTCGATGATGTCCCCACCCGGGCCGACGACGTGGACGCGAAGGCCAGGGCGCGGCGCGATCGCCGACCTGCCGTCCGCTTGATACCCCAGCAGTGTCCAGTGCGGCCCCCGGAAGAGATTGAAGAGCCTGGTCGGCTGGCCCGCGGCGCCGCGGACGGGCGCGTCCGGCGCGCGGGCGCCGGCGCGCAGGCCGTCGTTGCGTTCGGGCTTCTCCACCGCCAACGAGGAGTCGAAATAGCCGAGATCCATCTGGTGGACCTCACGGCCCCGGCGCTGCGACGCCTCCTTGAGTATTTTGGTCGAGAGGCCGAGCATCCCGACGGCGATCGGCCGACGTTCCTCCTCGTAGGTCGCCAGCAGCGCGTCCGGCGCGCCGCCCACCACCGCGGCCAGCTTCCAGCCGAGATTGTAGGCATCCTGCACGCTGGTGTTCAGGCCCTGTGCACCGGTGGGCGAGTGGGTGTGCGCCGCATCCCCCGCCAGGAACACGCGACCGACCTGGTAGTGATCGGCGAGGCGCGCGCTCGTGGCGTACACCGAGCCCCACCGGACCGACCGGACCACGATGTCATCCCGACCGGTGCGCGTGGCGACGATCTTCCGCACCGCTTCGAGGGAGAGATCGACATCGCCCTCGAGCGGGGCGGTTCCCTGCAACTGGAAAATACCCGTGCCCCTGAGCGGAGCCACCACCAGCCAATTTTCCGTTCCAAACTTGTTGAATTGGTGCCAGACGTGGCTGTCTAGTCCCTCGAGAATGGTGTCCGCGACCAAGAAGCGAATGCCTAGGCTCTCGCCGGGGAATCCGACGTCGAGCGCGCCCCGCACGA
>Ga0307513_10013520_pt1 | contig 10016 bp, 13 predicted proteins | sample 15_EM_MG_FD_202174 | JGI IMG/M metagenome (GOLD analysis project Ga0307513, IMG submission 202174) | Populus trichocarpa ectomycorrhiza microbial communities from riparian zone in the Pacific Northwest, United States - 15_EM | ecosystem: Host-associated > Plants > Roots > Unclassified | place...
CGGCTATCGTTCGGGTGTTTCTTAATAATGTCGTCATTTGAAGCCAACTATTCTTCCCAGCGTAAGCCTGTGGCGCGGGATTTCCCATTACCCTTAAGCCTTGGCTTCCCTTCATGTTTTTTTTTTGTAATCCAATTTTACGTGCTAAGAACTAGTCTATGTTACACGATTCGTCGGATGAGTAGTTAACTGTGCTGTTCGTAAACCCTCGTTCCTCCCTAAATGTCGGTAGGAATTAGACAAGGTCTACTAGAGCATATGTGGTGGTCGTCTACGTGGTAAGATGTTTTATACAGCTGCTCGAAAGCAGAACGAAATGCACTATGTACAAGCCCGTTCGGAAAGTGCTGGGTCCCCCTTTTATGGAGTGATCGAGGATTGCGTGACTCCTGCAATAGACTATCAGGCTTTGACAGAGAGTTTGTGTTGTTCTGGAGTCATACATTGTGTTGTCGATACATCCTGTGGTGGCAAGTAATTCCACGAGCTTTCCCAGACTACCGTAGATGCCAACCGGTTTGATATTGAGTATCTAGTTGCAGAAAATCAACCTTGAATCATGTCAGCACAACAATATGGCAAACCACTATGACCCTGGAGCACCTTGGTCTGGTGCTGGTGGGCACCCGGACAGACTGTATTTGCGAACTGGGCAAACCCAGCTTCGTCTATGACAACCTTGTCGACTTGATAGAAGTAAGCAGTCAAGCTTCTCATTAGCCTCAGCATCTCACTCACCTATACTGCCAGTACCTCGCTTGGTGACCAGATTCAAGAGACGATACATTCCATCTGCCAGTTCGACCTATTTCCCAGCGTAAATCCCAACAGAATATGAGGTGGGCTTGAGTACTATAAGTGAGACTTTATTCGCGTCTTGCGTTCATCAGACTCTTGAGCGTATTGAAGCTCATCGAACACCAGGGCTCTAGTTTGATAGGGCAACTGAAACCACAGCCATCTGCTTGATCTTGGATAATTTCAGAGTAGGCCCCAAGATAGAGACACAATGGTTGCAGGGAACTAATCTCATACGGATGAACTGATGGCTCAGGATGGGTATGGCTATTATATCAGCAAGAAAGCAATTATAATTGCTTAATAGGGGTATGTGATTTGGTTATATGATTTGGCAGCCAGAACATTACCCTAGGCATGATTACTATCATAGCCTTCCCTGGAATGTACCTCTGTGGCATGGGGAGGAGGTCTGGAAATGATTCTATTGGATGGTCAGGTGTATGAACTCTATGTCTCCAGTTCAACTGCCACAGAACAACCACTGAGAACCACAGTTACCTGTAGGGGGTATCAAGGTGGCTTGCTCAGAAGGAGGTGTGTTGTGCAGAAGCTTGAGGATGGGAGTCACATTCATAGATAACACACTCCACACACCCCACTATTAGATACACATACCTCAATCTCATCCTCACCAGACAGTGGACCCCACAGACTATACTTGTAACCCTCATACCCATTATCCACCTCTTCCCTATCCCCTGTGCACAGACTCATAGCTGCTGGTCAGGTGGTGTCTTAATGTGTACCTGTGACCACAGAAAAATATAGATCTCTCCCTCTCTCCTGAGCTACCATTGGACTTGTAAGAGAAAATTCAATCATACATTCTAGTGATCCTTTGGTTCACTCTCATAGAATTGTAAGCAATATATTCAGAGGCAATGATCTTTGTGACAGGGTCAAACTGTTGCAGTGGTGCATGCCCAACACTGGACCACACTCAAATTTCATGATCTCACTTCAGACCACCACAAGTCTTGTGAAGTGAGTCAGCAAGGTCCAAGTAGGTAGAAACAAGCCCATTTTTCCAGAATATCAGCACTGCTCTTCAGAACATCAGCAGAGGAGACTTACCATCTCCAACACCTTGCTGAACTTTGAGGTCAGACCTCTTATCATAAATGATTGATGAGCCACCTTTTGGACTGACTTGGCAATTGCAGCCATTCATTGCAGAGATGACCAACTACCATTATCTCTGAAACCAATGGTATTGAATGATAGTGGGCAGCTGATCCTGATCAGCTACTATTACCTATCTATAGCTTGATTTGCTTACCCATGCTGTGCTGCAGAGTTGCATAGCTCCATCAACTTCAATTCCATGAAGTCACATTCTCTGTCAGACAAGAATATCACAATAGGCACCCTATTGCATAGTGATTAGCCTGGAATTTCAAATTGGGGACTAGTTGTTACCTATCTGGGCTCCATTGCAATTCCATCACCACCTTGACTTCCTCAATTGCATGGTCATAATCTGTTCCACCCCAAGGAGAGTGTTTCCCAACAAGACAATTGACCAGCTCCTCTTCATTCCTTGTATTGTCCATATGAAGAATCATCTTAACCTCAAGTCAGGTCACAATTCTGTGAGTCAAGAAAGATTCCTAACCATTGCTTGTGAATCAAAAAGAATGATACTGGTGACATCCTGCTGGTCAAAGTTTGAGACCTGATGCACCACCCAAAAAGCAATCCTAGCAGCAACTGGTGTCTGTTTGACAGGTAGGTGATCCTGCCAGCCCATAGACCCAGATCTGGAACATCATTGAGCTGTGATCACTCCCTAACAGCAGTAATAATACCTGTCTACAACCAGCATGCCGGAGATTTTCTTAGTTTATTGCTTTTGAGAGTCAAAGATCTCAAACTTATATATGGAAGATGGCATTATCTGGCTTGTCACACAGAAAGAGATGCCCATCACAACTTATATAACCTTGGGTAATTGATGCAAGGTCATTGGTTGTAGCAGGTTTGTGAAAGAGGGGGAGCACACAAAGTGAAATGTCGTGATCTGGGTCATGTTTTGGATCTGGAATGACCTTGGTGAGAGAGTGGGATCCCAAGAAGATAGAAAGCATGCCTGGGCAGAAGTGATTGCTAAGATATCAAGTCAACAGCTGGAACCATGCCCACAGATGATGATGCATACCAAAGACCAAAATTTTCATGCTCTTCCCTATTATAGGGATCTGCAACCAAGTTCTAATTGCTGTTTTTTGTCCAGCAGACAAACTCACCCATGAAACCTAGGGTTGCAAGGTGGCATTAATTAAAGAATAATTGTTGGCAAGCATATGACATACCACTTCTTTCCCAAAACTTATCATGGACTATCCAATCCAATCTTTGGTGCATGTCATTCCACTTGTTGATATGGTGAACACCATTGCCTCCTGCACAATTCCCTGACATATCAGTTCAGCATGTATCAATGTGAAGATGCCCTTGGCCCATTTGATTGCAGACCATAGAGCATACCATCAGGGCCCCAGAATCTCCACTGGCAAACCAGTGCCTGTTCAGCTTGAAAGTGGCTGTCAAGTCACCTTCCACAACCCAAGAAGTATTAATCATAGATCCATGGCTGGTCATGTGTACTGCCTGAGCATGATCTGAAAGAGAGTTATGTTGGTTTTATTGTTTGATAGTGAGAATCTGAATGCTATGCACTGAAAGGACAGTTGCAGAAATATTCACAATGGGGGTAATGTGTTTTGCAATAATGGAAGTCATTACTTTCACTATGCGTGTGGTTTCTCAGGTGGCTCAATTGGTGAACAGGGATGCAGATAGCACAGTCAAGATAATGTGCTTCTTGGGTTTGCTTTGGGTGTGATGAGATGGTGCCTTTATTCACAGTCCTTGATGCTGACCTTGGTAAAATTGAAATGTTTGTAATAGCCATCAAAGTTAGAATGTGCTTTTTTGTGGAACTGGATCAACTTGACAGATGCCTGGCCCATCACACTTGTTGGGACATGCATGGGTATTTCTGAGATTCCATGAGTTATGAATTGCATTTCAGCTAAACTTTCATACCTGCATAGGTGAATTGCACCCTCCTTCAGGGCATGGAAATGATCCCTTGAGGAGCAGTAGCTGTCACAGCTGGCACTAAGCTGGCACCTAATCAGACAAGGCTGACCAAGGCCACATTGGTGTTGATCATGCTGATCATGGCTACCAAGACATGAGATCCTGAACAGTAGAAAGCTGCACACTCACCAGTTGACAACACATGCATCCAGGCAGGTATACCCATCTGGGACTTGCAGGCTACATGGCTCCCCACAGGTATGGGCAGGTGTGGAACACAGGTGTCCATCATGGTCATTGTAGCCAATGTCCTGTGTTATCACAACTTAAGGCATTGTTTGAGGAAAGTGGAAGGTCATACCTTGGCACATTTTTCTAGACATCCATTGCAGCCAAAAAGGGCACATTGGAGGTTGCAGCAGTGCTCAATCAACCCACACTGTTGTCGTGTGTGTTTGGCCATCTGTTATTTCCCAATTGGGCTCCCACATGTTACCCCTATTGTACATTTTCACATGCATTTGATATTCATGTATATATACAGGTGCACAGTAAGCAGGGGAAACCTCACAGTTTCTGCCCCTACTCACCATCCCCAGCTTAGCTGACACACACCTTGATATAGGTCAACATCTAAGGCCAGTTCTGGTGAGCAAACATACAGGTGGTTTCCAGCATGTCCAGCTGTGGAGGAGTTATCTAAGGAGTTCCACTTGCCCTTGGTACCATTCACTCACCTGAGCTCACAGACAGGGACCTCTGGACTCATGGGGCTCTTGTGCTGTTCAAGAAATGTAGATGGTTGTGGGCCCTTATGGTCAGTTTTGCATTCATGAATGCCCCCATGGTTGCAACAGTTCAGGCAATGGAGATCACAGGTGTGACATCAACTTCCACAAAGGGTAATGGATGTAGGAATGGCATGGCACAATCAGTCAAAATAAATTTTCAAATCTTTGATGTCTGGATGGTCCTTGAAGCATGAGGTATAGTGTTGAGCCAGCAGTGAATATTCTCAATTCTTGTTGTTGCTAGCCCTGCAAGGTGGTTGTTGAAGCAGTCAACAAACTCCTCATGAATACTGAACTGAGTGGTCATTCCTTCCCAAATCTGATGCAACTGCTCCAGGCAAGCTATCTTGTTCAAAGAAAGATTGCTGTCAGGATCTGACACCTCCACCACAAAACATGTCCCAGAAACATTTGGGCCTTCAATGATTTTGGCAGTATCAAGATTCTGGGTTAATGTTAATATACATGCAATTTCATCAGACATTGTTGAAAGGATGTACAGTGAGACTTGAATAGCTTGAGGAAAGGGAGCTCAAGTGGCCAAAGGCCAGTGCCATAGGTATCAATGGTTGCAAGACTGCTGTGCATTGAGCAGACAATGTATCTGTTCAAATGGTCATCAAATAGTTGACACAGATGGCATCTTCAAACCAGAGATGGAGGTCCAATCAAATTTCTGTACAACAGAGAAGTGCATGAATGAGTGACAGGATCATCCCAAGCAGAGGGCTCTACCTTGATCTTCACCATTAACATTTTGAGAACCTGACGAAACTGTCCAGCCAAGGGGTATGTCATGGTCTGAGCATCAAGGCAATCTTTCAGCTCAGCAAACTCCTTGTAGAAAGGTTCAGAACCAATCACAGGCCATGGAAGGATGGTCACCTTGCCCTGATGAAGGGAGCCTATAAAGTTATTAGACTTTTCATCTTGAACCATCTTTGTGAACTTCAGCTCAAACCTGTAGTGCACATAAGCCTTGACAACAACAGCAGACTATTCACTCACTCTTGCACAATTCTGTCCCTATCTTTGTCAAGGACATCCTAGAATATTAGTGTAAGATCCAGGCTCTAGTGGGTTGCCAACCAGAACACACCTTAATGATGATTGCCAGGGTTGACTGGAAGAGATCTTTGTCTTTACTGAGATTCTGAAATTGTGTTGCTGATTGGAAACTCTGGCAAAATTTCAACATTGTTCATTCTTGCTGTAAGCAAAATCCATACCTTGAATGAGTCTGAAATATTCCAAGTGACTGCAAAATTGTTCCTGAAGAGCACCTGCAAGTGATGTCAGCCACACAGTGCCCAGTGATTCTTGGATATTTTGCAAACAAGATTTGAAATGGCCATGTTGAAAAGGACAAGGAAGGTATCTACAGATTGGTTAATTATCAACAACCATTTGGTGACAATGTATGTATACCTTCATGTCCTGTTCATTCAATAGACCCTATCCCTGTGAAGGATGTCAGCCCTTGTGGGTTTGATATGTCTGACATTGAAAACCTTCAAGTCCAGTGCCACTATAAGCATATCTGAGGTAGGCATGATGGACAACCAAACACCTTCTGTACATTGTGTGACAAAAGTCACTTTTACCTCTATTTTTCATCCTTTTTTTCCTTACATATTGGTACCCATATCAATGTTTTCTTTGTCATCACATGACCTGAGCCTGATGTTGTCACTTCCTTTGTCACATATTGTGACCATGAGCCTGACCTCATGACTCCTTTGTCACCACTTGTGACCATTCATAATGTCAACCATGAGAATAGGGCTGGCTTCCTGCCATCCCTCCTCTGTGCTTCCTTATACAGCATGGCCTTCTGTGGCCGGCATTCCTAAGCCTTCTTTGAGCTTCCCTGTAGAGTTCTGTTCTCAGGACTGCCACTCTCTGGGCTTCCCCAACTGTGCTTGCTGTGTGCTCCTATTCATGAGCATTACCAAGCAAGTCATATGTGCACTCTACTCTACTATAGCATTAGCTTCTCTAGTCATTACATATGGTTCTCCATTACAATAGTCTTTCTCTCTAGGCACCCTCTGGGCCAGTGGCATTTACCTTAGCCTTTCCTTTACCTCATGTAGTGCTTCTTCATAGTGTTACCTTACAATATATAAGGGCCTGACTTGAGGGAGAAGTGTTCTCCATCTTGTCTTCCATTTCTTTACCCTATCTTTACTCTACCAACCTGAGCGCCTTAATTGGTCTTAGGATCCTTACTCATTACTCTTACTTTCAACCTTACAGTCCACTACAACCTTACCCCCTTACTCTACCTTTAGTCAATGCTATTCCCCATGCCCCTCTATCAGTAACTTGCAATGGTTCATCCCACGTTTTATCACACATTGCATGGCCAATCCAGTGAAAGACAAGTTGACAATGTGATTGAGAGCATAACTCTTGCCAACAGATTGTTCCCCTGCCACCTGGTTAGTTGGGTTAAACTGGAGAATGAAGACACACCCATTGATGTGACCACTTTGACCAGCTGTATCAAGGATTATGTATTCAATGTGTTTGTGTACCAATGGATTAATACATGAGTCTGGCCAGGTATGAGTTCTGCATGCTTTCTGTTATGGAACAGGTTCTCAATGATTTGCAATCATATTTATATGCCTTGATGTATGCTCCATTTTATGATATTTATCATCTTGGGCATCATTTATGAAGTGCCACAATCAATAAGTATCATAAAGCATTTGCACTCATCTGGATTTGAACTGCAATCTTGAGTTCTGCCTGCCAGAAGGTTGCTTTGTCATCCACCTGCATGAGTCATTCTGGATCTGAGTGTACAGCTCCAGATCAAATACTAATGGAGTTGCTAGGCTAGACAAACATGACACATAGCAATTCTATGGTCTTAGAATGGGTTATCAAGTGCTGCCAGGATTGCAGTGTTAGCACAGGAAGATTGGCACTAATCAATGTGATCTGGAACAGGATAATTGTGATAAAAGGTGCTTGCAGGTAAGTGGCTTTAGGTGCGAGCAAGTAAATGAGTAATCAATGATGAAGACGAAGTGAGGTTCTTCGTCGTCTCTGGCATAGTATATATAGTAAAGACTGTCTGCTGACATAAGGTAGCGCATGACTAGGGTAACTGTATAGAAGTAGGGAGTGCATTGTGGAGTGAGAGTTCTGACTAAGGGAAATGTATGGAAGAAGTGAAGAGAACGTCGTGGAGTGGGAATATTAGGTGACTAACAAGAGTTGGTCATATAGGGAAGGTGTGGAGTGGGAACGCTGACTAAGGGAAGTGTATTGAGAGAAGTTGGGAGTGCGTCAGGAAGTGAGGTGGTCCTAATAGGAAGGTAAAGAGCCTTTGAGTAGAGAAGTAAGGAGAATGTCCAGAAGGGAGGTTGTCCTTATAGAAAGGTAAAGTGGCTTTGAATAGGGAAGTAGAGAGAGTGTCATGGAGTGGGAAAAGATGTAAGGCACAGGTCACATGATGTGTGTGTTGGTGGTGACATCATAGTGACAAAGGAAGGTGATCACATGACCATTGTATATCGGGGTCATGTGATAATAAAGCAAGAGTCGAAATTGGTACCAAAATGTAGGGAAAAATGAGGGGAATCTAGTGGTGAGGTCTAGTTTCGTTACAGTACCCTCCCAGATGTCTACTACGTCTCGGAGTAAGACAACTACTTTTTCTTGATAGTGGTTTTGCCCTTGGTTCGGACTTTGTTCCTATCTGAATGCTTTTTTGCCATAGGATTGTGGTGGTAGAATATTTTCTCCAGGTCGTACAATGTTTCTTGCCCAAGGTCTTCCAAGAGGTCATCTCTAAATTGCCATTCATTATGTTCCTTTCCATATCCGACATAAGTGACTTTGTATTGGAGGTTCCTTCCCAAGAAGTTCAAGTCGATGATTGCTTCAATTTCATATTCCTGGTGTCCTTCAACAATAATAGGTGCCGGCTCCATTGGTTTTCTTCCTGGTATTAAGTCCTCTTCTGCTTTTGTAAGGAGTGTAACGTTAAATACCAGGTGTACTTTCATGTGCAGTGGTAGTTTAAGCTGATACGCTCCCTCTCCTATTCTTTCGGTGATTGGGAATGGTCCTGTCCTTAGATCGCTAAGCTTTTTCGATCCTTCATCTGTAACCATATGGTCTGTGGCCAGATAAACCTTATCCCCTATGCTAAACTTTGGTTCCTGCTCCCTTCTCTTATTATATTGACGTTCCTGTTCCTTCTGTGCCTTTCCAATCTGTTCCCTAATTTCCAGCCTTAATTCCCCAAGTCTCTTGATACGTGTCAGTGTGTCTTGTTGTCCCACCGATGGCACATCGGTTATAGTGGGGTGCATCCCATAATTGGTGAAGAATGGGGTCATGTTAATGGAGGAGTGGTGATGGTTATTCCACGCAAATTCCGCTAAATGGAGTAATTCCACCCAGTTATCTTTCTGGTGGGTACAGAACATCCTAAGGAATGTTTCAAGCCAACTGTTCAGGTTCTCGACCTGCCCTTGTGTTTGTGGGTGGTAGGCGGTCGAGAATCGTTGTTCTATTCCTAAGGCTTTGAACATTTTCCTGGTGACTTTGGATGTAAAAGTACCATGTCGATCAGTTGAGTGTATAAGGGGGGTTCTGTGGAGCTTCCATACATATTTCATATGAAGGTCTACAAGATCATCCCCTCCCGCCTTTTCAGTGGTTGGGATAAAGTGTGCCATTTTTGTGAATTGGTCGACCACAACATAAATTGCGTCCTTCCCTTTTGACTTGGGGAGTTTAACTATATGGTCTGACTCTGTCCATTGCCATGGTCCTTCAGGTATGGGTAGTGGTTTTAGAACTCCATGTAACTTGTAGTTCTGCTTTTTGGCCCTTATGCAAATGGTACATCCATGTACGTAGTTGGTGATGTATTCATGGATTCCCTCCCATTGGTATCCTCTGGTAACTAACTCATAGGTTCCTCCAATCCCCAAATGACCTGTTATTGGTGTGTCGTGATAAAGTTCCACCACTTTTCACCTAAGATCTCCTCTATCTGGCACCCAGATCTTCCCGTTCTCTCCTTTTGGGTCCGTATCCCTAGTAACCTTTCTGATTTCTTTGATGAGCGTCCCATTGGTAGAAATTAGATTGCAGAAAGCCCATTCCATGGCCTCGTCCCATTCCTCTTCTTCCAATCCTACTCCTAATGCTGCTACTTCCAGTTCCTCCATTGGGATCATCCTTTCCTCATTGAAAGGCTTAAACTCCATAGGCTGACCTGCTGTTCCCCAATGATCTGTCCTCCTACTGAGTGCATCCGCCACCGAGTTCTGTTTCCCAGATCAATATCCCACTACATAGTTATAGTGTCACAGGATTTCTAACCATCGTAGGTGTCATTTACTAGGA
>Ga0307513_10013522_pt1 | contig 10013 bp, 15 predicted proteins | sample 15_EM_MG_FD_202174 | JGI IMG/M metagenome (GOLD analysis project Ga0307513, IMG submission 202174) | Populus trichocarpa ectomycorrhiza microbial communities from riparian zone in the Pacific Northwest, United States - 15_EM | ecosystem: Host-associated > Plants > Roots > Unclassified | place...
TAGTCGTGAATGAAATACCAGGTAGCTTAAAGAATCAAGGAAATAGGGGGCTTTTTTTTTTCTTTTTTTTTTTTTTTTTATGTCATGTATTCGTTGTTAAGTACAAGAAACAGCAAGGAGCGCTAGCTATGGCCGAAACAAAACTATGAAACAATCCAACGGCCCGCTTCACCTCGTCATGGGACAAACAAATACCCCCCACCCGTAGGAAAGCAATCAAACATGAAGACCGAAACCGTACTCCCAAGACCCTATGGTATGGGCCTAACCGCACACCAGCCACCAGCCTAAACTAATGGGGAGGAAAGCATAAGAAAGCCAAACACGAAGAAAACCAACATAAAGATGTACAGGAGCAAAGAAACCCTTCAGCAGGCCCCCCTCAACAAAAGAAAAGAATCTTACGGCCCAGGGCCGACGGAGCGGAGAGATAAAAACTACTGTTGCCGGGTGCCCTAACGGAAAAACGTACTGAACCCCAAACCCCACAGGGCTACAGGGGCGAGCGGGTCGGAGGCGGACAGCCCCCCGTTATCGGCGAGCGGCAGACTTTAGGAACATCCAAGGAGGTAGTGCTATACCATGGAATACCGTAACCACCACGGGTTGCGACCGTAGAGTAAATCGCGGGAGAGGGAGAAGGACGAGGGGAGTCACCCAGCGAGGAGAGCCACTCAGCAGAGGGGATGCCAGCCACAGCGGAGAGACCAAGGGCCAGCCAGGCGATATTACCGCTCCTCTCACGTGGTCCCTTGTTACAGGAGAGAGAGCGTCACTACCAAAAAGGATCCCAGACGAGAGGGAGACCGAAGGCGAGGGAAGAAAGAGGAGGCAGTACGGTGCCAGCTGGATGTAGCAGTACGGTGCAAGCGGACCTAACGCGTGGGAAGCAGGAGAGGGAAGGCTCGCCAGTAACCAAGAAGTACGAACACGGAGGACCGAGACAGGGTCACGATTTTTCGAATGCCGACTGTACCGACCGGGCAACTCCGGAGAGGGTGCAATACCAGGGAGCAAGGCCACCGGGGCACCTGCTTCACCGATAGCCCGAGACTGCGACCGTGTGTTGACGATGGAAAGAGGGTTGCCGACGGTGCAAATCGCTAAGCGAAGCGCGTCGCGAAGCGCGGGGTAAGGCGGAGAAACACCAACGCCAGCAAGCTAAAGGAAGACCGAATCAAGAACCCCGTGGGAGGGGAGGCCAGAGGCCCCAGAGAGAGCAAAGGGAAGACGGGTGCGTGACACTCCTAGGCAGAAGCCATCAGGGGAGTCCAGAGGCAGAGGACACTCTCACGATGATTTCCCATGGTGTTGAGATTTCAATCGCTGGAGGTGGACCGGACGAGAAAGATGAAGGAAATAGGGGGCGGAGCCCCCTTATATTGAAGGATATCCTAGCACAGCCTTTGCCGCCCGACTCATACCCCAGTATGAGTTGCATGTCCGCGTAACCAAGGAAACAATACAATTTGTCGTAAACCTTACAAAGGAAATCCCTCATAGCAACCGTGTAACAAATGAAAGAACACCCAAGTTATCCCAACACGTATCTCATCAGGGGACCGTGAGAGTACTCAGTTCAAGAATAATAAGATCAGATCCTTGAATGGCCTGGAACCGTTTAGACTCATGCTTGCTAGCATGCCGAAAAACAAGTTGGAGTTGATATCGCACCTCTTGGGTTTCCGGCAAAGTAGATAAGCTAAAGCTTCTCTGCACAGAAGAATGTTCCTTATTACGACATAGAGCCCGAATTCCGGGTGCCAGCATCGTACTCCCATGGAGATCCTGGCCGTAGGTTTGATCTGTTGTCTCATTGCGGGAGCGGCGGACGATACGGGACAGAGAGCGTATCTTGGAGGGTAATGGACGGGAATTGCCTATAGCCAGTGAGCTAACTCCCTTTCGTCCAAGACGGGCACTGCCTACTGCTTGCTCTAAAGCTTGGTGAGATCCAAATTGGGTTCCTAGACTTGAGGTAGGATTTTTGGCCGAAGGATATAATTCTTAAAGTAGTCAGAAAATGTGTCATATTTGGTGCTGATGATATTGAATAGAAAGAACATTGGGACTAGGCCGGAGGGGAGGGCGTTCTGGCAATGCATTTAGAATAAGAGGATACTAATTCTAACAAGAATACTATCATAGATAGCCGGACACTTGTATTCTATATCCGGATGGGTAGGGCAACAGAAATAAGGAAATAGTTGACTTCAAAATACTTCTGTGATGCGTGTGTGTCAAATTCAACCCGACTAAAACTCAATCTCAAGTATCACACACTCTTCTATGGTTAGGTATAGATGGAAGGGAATCTGGAAGATGCTTTTCAAACGAGATAGAGGAAGGTTTATACAAAAACTTGCCATTATGGATTGAGTTCCAATTATGAGACTCAAGTTGAGTATCATATGATAGCGGTTGAGAGCAACGTGTGCACGATATTAAGGAAATATGAGAGGGAAATGGATTCGGTGGTGTTGTTGCTGGATAGATGCTGTATTCACTTCCAGGCTTTCGTTGAAAACATCCAGCACATTAGGGATCATCAGGATTTGGTGGGGGCATAGTACCAATGAGAGAACTGATCAAAAATAGTTGTCAAAGTGCAAATATCAGAAGGCATAAAACTTGAAGAGCGATATATAAAGGAAGAGGGAGTGCCACTGGCTTCTACACCATGGAAGATACACCCCTTTAAGTCTTTCTAATGGGATACTTAAAATGTCTTCCATTATCTCCTTACTTGAACCATACAAGTATGTGCTTTGAATATGGTATATTTTTGAAGATCAGACTCTGGAAGCGACACATAATCTTCCCCATACTCACTACGCAGAGGTGAAACTACTGCAACAGAATTCACAACATGCCAGCGCATATCCTTCAGAACGAACCCTATGTCGTATATTTCATGAATGGAATTACAGCAAAAGGGAACTAGTCATGCGGAGTCCGTATTACAACAGGCAATTCTGGAGCGACTATGCACTTTATTCTATGATCTTGCACTATTGGATACACAAATTATGCTTTTTCTCAATACTGAAGGGTTTCATATTTCACTTCGATCGTAAGTCTCTTATCTCTTCTCTGTACCAATCTGTATGGCCCATCCTCTCACCGAAGATAAAACATTCTCTCTGGTTATGGCAGAGAAGCTTGATAGACCTATCTTCTCAAGCAATGTGAATATTCAATAGCATCCTAATCTCCTGGATTTGATTTTTTTGAAGATTCTGTCGCCTTTGCTTCAGGCTTTTAATTACAAATCTTCTTGTACGTAGATCTACTGGAACTCTTTAGCCGTGGGAGGGTAATATAAGCAAGGCAGCATGGCAGGCTGTTTGGGATATTGACCGAGTAGGATATGGGAAAGTAACAGCCGATATTTGGTGGACTTAATTGGAGAATTAAGCTCCACAGTTATTGGCATGCTAGTACCACAAAAACTCACCAAAGTCAGCTGGCATCAGAGAATACGGAAGTGCTCAGACTTCACTGGACGAACGAAGTACCATACGACCTTATTTTACCTTCCAATTGGCCCCGTAAACCGAGCTTTTATTGTATCCCCTACACCACAGGGGAACTGAGATCCTCAGCTCACTGTATAGTGTCACTTGGTACAGTTCTAGCAGCATCTTGCTATCCAGAACCATGCTTCTTGGCCTGACCTTTCTTGCCCAAAATCTTCAAGCAAGGTGATGGTTCAAATGCAAAGTGAAGTGCGCAACTATTCTGCGAATGGGACACTGAGTTTGGCGAGTTTTTACTGCTTCAGCTAGGGTGTACATAGGGATACTCATAAGATACTAAGGCTGCATGTTCGGGATGAGCTGGCATTATAGGCCAGAAGTTTAAATAACTACTACGTGTACTAATTGGCATATTTTATGAAAGAAGTAAATGCTAATTCGAGATTGCTTTTTGGTGACATGCAGTATGCAGCGGCTGCGACTTGGTCTTGGCATGTGGCGGCGCTTTGAGCACAATCACATACCTGCACTCAACGATCTAATGCATAATGCACTGAGACAGCAACTTAGTCACGGACATGCATATGCCTACGGTCGTTGATATTTATATACTAGTCTAAAGCGAGCAGGTATACTAGTTGTCAGAGATCGGATGTATGAGCAGCTACGGATCCTGGATCCTGCAGGTATTGCCTCACGGCCCTTTGCTTTGCAGCGAACACCCTGTGGTACATATCATCTACCAGGACCAGACTTTGTTCTTTCTGTCGATGGCCATCATAAAATGAGCAAATATGGAATAGAAGTATATGCTGGTATCGATGGATATTCCAGGTAGGTGGAGTTCTGGCGCTGGTATTAATAGGTTACAATTCACTAAAGAAATACTATTGACTCTAAGGTATATTCCCTGGATTCATGTTGGGATTGCGGCACGAACAGGAATTGCGATCTTAAAGCAATCCCTTAATCGCATAGAAGATACAAATATTCTACCACAAGCAATTCGGTCAGACCGGGGAACTGAGACAACTATGATGGCCAATGCTCATTGGCAGCTCCACCGAGAGCATAATATAGATATCCGCTTTGAAGATATCTATTGGTATGGTACTTCTACTTGGAACCAGCGCATAGAGTCCTGGTGGCGGCAGATGAGTAAAAGTCAAACTCTGGCCTGGAAGGTTCGTAACTCTTGGTAATACAATATTAGCCATTCCAACTTGCTCCCCACTAGAGAGAACATATATTTACTAACAACCTCCTAATAAGACCTTTTTTGATAGTCTTCGGGACACAGGGCACTATACGGGGGGATATGCTGATCAGGTAGCATTATTATACATTTATATGCCTATCATCCGGAGAGAAATTTATCGATTTGCTGATCTCTGGAATAATCACACAATTCGATATCAACGAGGGCGCCCAAATCTTCCCACTGGAAAGCCAATTATCCTCTACCCTCACCCATATCCTCTGGCCCAATCATATGCGATACTTCCTTGTCCTGATACTCTAAAGCTGCTTCAACAAGATGTATATAGCTATGGTAAATTTCGTCTTCTAATGTCTGATCTTTGTGCTTATAGGAAGTATTTCTACATTGATCCCCATGAATATCTTCCAAAAGCAACCCAAGAATGGTGCTTGATGCAACTCAACTATATTGGGATTCAAGGACCAATTACTTCTAGTATGAAGTATGAAGACGGAATACCTACCCATAGAGTCGCCTACCTCTACCTACAGGAGATGGGAAACAATTTTATTAGACATGGGGGTGATCTAACACTGTCGGTCAAACCTACGGGAATGTATTCCTGGGTTGGAGTGGGTGAGCCTGTATCAGAAGTACTGAATGGCATAGTGATAGATTTAGACATGAATCAACATTTGGATGAAATGGACTCGATTGGTATTTCACCAGAGTTATATCCGGAGATGGATGGCCTTGCTGCCGGAAGTGAGTGAGGGTATGGGACAAAGTATACGTACATATTTCAACAATCTTACGGATTACTACTAGTAAGTACTCAGCCCGCTTCCACCTTCCGTCTTCATCTTCTCTTTTTATCCGTTCCTTTCCTCGAGATTTTACCTATTCTACTCTTTCTATTGATCTTTACTCACAGCTAATTTGTTTTCTGGATTCCGGGATTGGTAACTCAGGCAGGCATAGGACAGGGGTTTATTCGGTTGTGTGGATATGTGAGTATTCAAGAACAATCCTGGAGTGTGCATACCAGAGAAATGCTTACTGTGCTTTTGCGCTCAGAGCTGATAGGTATTACACACTGGGTACTATAGGGTCTTAGTTTTGTGGTCTTGTTAATTCCTTATCTTTTATGCATAATTGTTTATCTGAGTCGTTGTCCTTAATGTTGCATATCGCATAAAGGATTCCTCTTTTTTACTAAAATATTTTTTTGTCTATTAGTTTTTGCTTTGGTTTTGTTTTAGTTTTTTTGTGGTGTGTTAATGCAATAGTACTTCGAGGTCTTCGTTGCAATGTTTTTTTGTTTTGTTGTTTCGTGGCGAGTTGGTCGTTATAGGCCTCCGTAGACAGAGGCTACCTAAGCGATCAGAATTCTCAATAAATCAAGCCTTTTCGACCTGTCCCTCACGCCATCTCCAAGGTTGCCCTTTCCTCAACATTCTTCTCTGTGCTGGGGGATCCGCGCAAAAATGGGACCTTTCAGATTGGGCGAGACTGCTCCCGCCGAAGCCGTTGGGCGACTACAATAGCCAAATATCCGCTCAAATCCTCACGGCAGTACAGAAGGTGCATATACGCGCTGTTGATTTGGATAGGCCTTCCCTTCCCTGTGGCCTACGTTGTGTGCCTTTCTTCACAACGGCTAAGATCGTGGCTACCGGTAGTTTGGCATAGGCGGGGGGTTGCGTTACCAACAATATGTTTGTTACTAATGCACCTAGCTGCTTGGAATGAGGACAAAGGAGCTTTAAAAATACCACTTGGGGGGCCGGAAAAATTAGGCCTAACACTACCCTACTATTTTCGGCCGGTAAGCGTAGCCTCTCGGGAGTGTGAGAGTTACCACTACTGGTAGTACAGCGCCCCGCATTAGCCACCGCCAGCACACCCCAAGGCCGAGGAGGAATCACCCCCTTGAACACATTCAAACACGGGCAACTTACACGCTGTTTCGCCCCTATCCACTCTCAAACCCGTCCTGCCGTTTAGAGCCCCGCTTTCTGATAATCGCCGTCTTCCCTCTCGAGTAAGCCCGCCACAGAAGCCCAACCTGAATGTTTTATTCCGGTCGAAGGAAATCGTACGCTATGGGAATTCACCTATCTGTTATATTCCCGCCCCATCCTCTATACGCATTTACGCTGTCGAGTCAGGATTCGCTCTTGTAATATAGAGTGTGGCGTTGGTGGCGGCTGTTTCTATTGTACCGAGATAAGCCAGTGTAGGAATGTCCGTCATGGGGAGAATTATGTGCAGGGAAACGCCACAATGGAATAGAAGGTAGATTCACAACACCCTTATCCACAATGTGTTAGCTGTATTTGATATCATGGATCAAGTCTTCTTTTCTAACACAGACCATATGGGAACCCCCCCTTACCCTACTCTCCCCCGTCCCCGTTCCTATTCAGATCTGAAGTCTCTTTTTTTTCTATTCTGGCCTAGCCCGTCACATCTGGTAAGTTTACGGCAATTTACCACAATACATACAGTAATATTGTATTCCTCCGTGTGCTATGCAAACTTACACACCAGACCCCTGACTCACCCGGGTGGTGTATTGTGTTCCTCGACTTCCTGAGAAACTCCCCCTGGAGAGCCCGAGTAGAGGGAACACATTTTTGCCGTTACCGTCGTAGGAGCTCTTTCCAGACCCCCGCCCCAACGAAAGAAACACAAAACACCTAGCGCATGATCTAAGCATGAGTTTTCAAGCCCCAATCCCAGATTCACCTTCACCGCCAAACGCTTTCATTTGCCACACCTATCCCAACCACAACAGCAAGCACCGCATTTTTCAACCCTACCCGGTGAAGAATAATTATGGGTTTTTATTGCTATTGTGCACAGTACAGAGCCTTGGGCGCCACCGAGCCACACAATCCACCTCCCCCGCTTCCATTGAACCTCGATATTGGATCCACCCTGCCACCCCTCACCAACTAATCCATTCCTCTCCTATCCTCCAGTGCGATGGGATTCCCGTCTTTTTCGTGCCATTGGTAGAATGATTGTATGGGAGTGGTAGCCCGCCCTCTGGTCAGTAGGTATCCGGCCTCCCACACTATGCAAGTATGATACTTCTATCCGGAGATGGGGTGAAGAAGTATCCTGGTTTCCGGGATGGTGCAAGTAAGCGAAATGCCCGCTTTCAAAGGATTTCCTGTGGGATTGCTAGAATGAGTGGGGGGGGTCTGATAGTTTCCAACTGCCACGGCGGGGGTATACTTGGCGGCAGTCTTAAAATAGCACTCGGCATAACCTTCATGGAGACTTGGCTGAGCACGCGGGTGCCTAGGAAAAGGCCCGGGGGGGTAAATTGTGGGTTCTAGCCTTTTTAATTTCATCCGCGGCATCGCCGTCACCGGCTTCGGAATGGCCTCGGCTTCCCCTCTGCCTCGGATATTATCTGGGCAAACTTGGGATGGACTTGTTGGAAGGTTGGTCGAGAGGGGCCTGGCGAGCTCTCTGGGCTATGATATTCGCGGTTATATCAGTCGCAAGGGGGCGGTCTCCCATCTTGTTCGCAACCTTGATAACTTGTTACCAGCCGGCTGAGATATGGATAGTAGTTTGGGTTGGGGGTGAATGGCTCGCCGGCTATGCCGCAGAGTGCATCAGTTTATGTTACTGGAGATTACAAGAAAAAACTCCCTCCATTAAGTTAAAATGTCGTTATGCCAAGAGTGGCGAGTGTGGAAGGTGAGGTCCAGTAGGTGGGGGGAAAAGCACGAACGCAGAAGGGGATCGTAATCTACGACGGCACGGTGCACAACAAGAACATCCGGTGACCACAGCGCCAACCACAACGTGAAATACTACACTTCAAATTCGAATAACTTTCAAAGTTGAATTTCTGAATATACAGTACGAATTAACCTAATATATTACTACGGCGAAGTGTGCTCACTGTTTAAAGAGAAGAATGACAAACGTTAGTAGCCGTATCCACTGGATTCTCCCTCACTCCCCCCTCAATTCCCACCCCTGCGATCATAGCTCTACCCCTCATCGCCGCCGGTCCTGCGAGAAGACCCATATTCGGAAGTGTCATTATCGCGGCTGCCGTACGACCGGCCAGAGGATTCATAGGAAGACTCTTCGTTATCATCGCCGCGACCAGAGCGCCCGTAAGTCAAGGTGGTGGTATCCTCGCCGCCCCCTAATCTTGCGTTGGCAGATGTGCTATCATCGTTATTGTAAGAGCCTGTGTTGCCTTCATAAGAACCACGATTATCGTTGTCACGGCTAGACTTTCCATAGGATGAAGTTTCCTCGCCACAGCCCGATCGCCCGTACGATGAGGTATACAGGTCACGGCCGGATGTTCGGTAAGAACTACCTTCCTCAGTGCGACCAGCTCTCCCATAGGAGGAAGAGGTCACCCCTCATCACGGCCGGTGCCCCCGTAGGCAAGTGTTTGTTCCTCACTACCATAGGGAGTAGTATTTTCCCCGGAGCCGCGAGGATAAGGTGGTGGTTCGTTATCATATTTACTACGCCCAGCGTCACTATCCCCCCATATGGAGACGTCTCAGCGCGCCCATAAGAGCCAGGCGTACCCCCGTCATTATTACCACCTCTAGAGGAGGAGCCGTAAGACTCTTGTCTATTCGGTCCATAGCCTCCGCTGGCTGTGCTGTAACTTTCGTTGCCATCTCGGCCGGAGGAGCCGTAAGAGTCTCGCGTATTGGATCCATAGTTTCCGCTGGCGGTGCTGTAACTATGATTATCACGCCTAGAGGAGCCATAGGAGCCCGACCCCTCGTTCTGATGGCGAGAGGAGTGACTGGTTCCACTACCGCCATACGATGAGGTCTCCCGCCGTCTGCCCCCGAACCATATGAAGATTGTTGGAGGTTATCGGAATCACGTCTAGTGATGGCCACGATCAGATCATGATCGAGTTTTGCTCGATTATAATCTGCTCGATCAGCCTCGATCACAGGGGTCCCCCGATCATGGGTACTACTCGATCATGCTCGACTATCATCGAGTATACTCGAGCATCTTGAATCATGACCAATCACTCATGTAACCTGTTGGAAATATCGCGAACACAAGAAGAGATTCGTATTGCAATTAAGTGTAAAGAACCGCAAAAGAAAGATAGGAAGGAGAGAAAACTCTGGTGACGGAAGAGAGAAGCAAACGTTACCGGCTAACCTTGGTAAAGGTAGAATAGAACAAGTGCTGTGAGTTTTGTGGCCAATACGTAAGTTAATCACTTTTCCAACACAACCTTATTAATTGGTGATGCGATGAACTTATATACCAATCACTCTAGATCAGCCACAAACTACCATGATACCTAA